>JACCDO011743280.1_pt1 | contig 15322 bp, 14 predicted proteins | sample 7446101 | NCBI WGS metagenome assembly JACCDO01 (sample SAMN15323440, study PRJNA562643) | freshwater metagenome | isolation source: river surface water | place: USA:Blue River Watershed | collected 2017-08-16
CAGCTCGGCCACCGCGCCGTCCAGCGTGGCCATGAATTCGGCAAAGCCCACCGTGCTCTCGGTCGGAAAAGCCAGGCTGCGGTGGGTGATCCGGTCCAGGAAGACGCGCGCCGGGTGCTGGCGCTGGCTGAAGAAGCGCGGATCGCCCTGGGTCAGCGTCAGCAGCAGCGGCTCCAGCCCCTGGAGCACCCGTCGCACCGGGTCGAGCAGGCGGTGGTCCTTGACCAGGTTGTCCAGCATCAGACGGACCACTTCGGCGCCCAGCAATTGCCCCAGGGCCCGCTGCTCCTGCGGCGATTCCGGCAGATCGGCCGAACGGGTGACGGTGCGCGGCGCAGCGCCGGATTCCGCCTGCCGCGCCCGGTCCGACAGGCGCCGCAGCATCGAGTCGACCAGTTGCATGTCTTCCAGCGCCTCGTAGGACGCCGGCACCGTGTGGCTGAAATCGGGCTGGGCGGTCTGGGCTTGCGGCGGATCGAGTTCGCCACTGAGCAGACCGCGCAGGGTGCGCAGGGTCAGCCGGGTACGGGCGGCCCGCCCCGATTCCGTCTTGACCGCCCCCTTGAGCCCGCCGCCCACGCTTTGCGCCACATGCACCGGCTCGACACCCTGCGAGCGCAGCCAGACATTGATCTCCTGGTACAGCTCCCGCAGGTTCACGCCCAGCCGCCCGGCAGCCATGGTCAATACCTGCCCGCGCTGCGGGTCCGGGGGCAACTGCGAGGCCAGCGTTTCCCGCAGGGCATAGGCAAACGTCTCGCAGCGCAGCGGGTTCAGGTGCGCCTGCATCGAGCTCCAACCCATCAGCGCACTGATCAGGGCGTGCAGGGTGGGCTGCACATCTTCCACCGCCCGCACCACCGCCTGCTGGGCCTGCGCGAGTTCGATGCTGGCATCAATCTGGCTGGCGTCGAGGAACTGGAAATCGTCAAAACGGGGCGAGGCATCGCTGTCCACATGGGGCAGCACGCCTTCGAACACGGCGGCATGCAGATGCCGGGAAAATTCGGCCCGCACCGTGCCAATGTGCTGGGACAGGTATTCGGCCGCCTCGCGTGCATAGGCCAGCGGGGTGGTCTGGGTGGCGCTGGAGACCTTGGCCTGCGACGGCGCAATGGCCGACTGCAGCAGACCCTCGACCACGCTCTCGATCAGCGGGTCGCTCTGCTCCATCACGGCTTCCAGGCAGGCCTGCAGGCTGGGGCGCAGGTGCCCGGGGTCATCGGCAACGCCGATCCGGCGCAGGGTAAATCGACGCAGGGTAGTAGCCATCGTGTCAGGGTACAGCCTATTCGCTTGGACGCCCTCCACCATAACAATTTTTTACAAAGCTTGCGGCCGTCCGAACCCGGTTTCCGACCCGCTTGTGCGGACCGTGCGACAATACGGCCTGTTGCGGCTCATCAGTGAACCGCAATCACAGCACCTGCTGGGGGTACACCACACTTCGTACCCCATTTGTAATCCAGCTGCCTTGACACTGAGCGGTTACCCCCGGTAACCGGAATGGCAGCACCGCAGCGCCTCTGGACGGGCGCCTTATCCCATGAACTTTGAAGAACTGAACCTGGCTGCGGCCATCCTGAAGGCTGTGCGCGAGCAGGGCTACGAAACCCCTACGCCAATTCAGGCGCAGGCCATTCCCCTGGTGCTGGCCGGTCACGACCTGCTGGGCGGCGCCCAGACCGGCACCGGCAAGACCGCGGCCTTTACCCTGCCCATGCTGCACCGTCTGACGATGGCCCGCAGCGCCCAGAGCCGCTTTGGCGGTACCGGCATCCGCGCCCTGGTGCTGACCCCGACCCGCGAACTCGCCGCTCAGGTGGAGGAGTCGATCCGTACCTACGGCAAATACCTGCAACTCTCCAGCACCGTCATCTTCGGCGGCGTCGGCCTGAACCCGCAGATTGACAAGCTGCGCCGTGGCGTGGACATCCTGGTGGCCACTCCGGGGCGCCTGCTCGACCTGCAACAGCAGGGCGCGCTCGACCTCGGTCAGGTGCAGATGTTGGTACTTGACGAAGCCGACCGCATGCTCGACATGGGCTTCATCCATGACGTGAAGAAAGTGCTGGCCCTGGTGCCCAAGGACAAGCAGAGCCTGCTGTTCTCGGCCACCTTCAGCGACGAAATCCGCGAGCTGGCCGCCCAGGTGGAGGAGTCCATCCGCACCTATGGCAAGCACCTGCCACTGACCTCCACCGTCATCTTCGGCGGCGTGGGCATGAACCCCCAGATCGACCGCTTGCGCAAAGGTGTGGACATCCTGGTGGCCACCCCCGGCCGCCTGCTGGATCTGGCGCAGCAGGGCCACCTGGACCTGTCCACGGTGGAAATCCTGGTGCTGGACGAAGCCGACCGCATGCTGGACATGGGCTTCATCCACGACGTGAAGAAGGTACTGGCCCTGGTGCCCAAGGAGAAGCAGAGCCTGCTGTTCTCGGCCACCTTCAGCGACGAGATTCGCGACCTGGCCAATGGCCTCCTGAAGAACCCGCAAAGCATCCAGGTGACGCCGCGCAACACCACGGTGCAACGCATCACGCAGATGGCCCACCTGGTGGGACGCGGCAAGAAGAAGGCGCTGCTGGCGCACATCATCCAGAAGAACGACTGGAGCCAGGTGCTGGTGTTCACCCGCACCAAGTTCGGCGCGAACAACGTGGCCGAATTCCTGGAGAAGAACGGCATCACCGCGATGGCCCTGCATGGCAACAAGAGCCAGGGCGCGCGCACGCAGGCGCTGGCGGGCTTCAAGAGCGGCGAGATCCGCGCCCTGGTGGCCACCGACATCGCCGCGCGCGGCATCGACATCGACGAACTGCCGCACGTGGTCAATTACGAGATTCCCAATGTGCCCGAGGACTACGTGCACCGCATCGGCCGCACCGGCCGCGCCGGCAACAGCGGCGAGGCGGTGAGCCTGGTGTGCCTGGACGAAGAGGGTTTCCTGATGGAGATCGAGCGCTTCACCAAGCAGCAGATCCCGCGTGAGCCGGCCGAGGGCTTCGGCCCCGAACCCGACGAGCGGGCCGAGCCCATCGCGATGGGCCGCCAGACCATCTGGGGCGGCGCTGGCAAGCCACCCAGCCGCGAGGTGATGGCCGCGGCAGCCAAGGCCGCGCGCTCGGAAATGATGCAACGCATTCGCGACAACAAGGCCGCTGGCGGTGGCCAGGGCCGGGGCGGACACAAGCAGTCGGCGGGGCCCAAGCAGGGCGGCGGCCGCGGCGGGAATGGCAATGGCAACGGCAATGGCGCCCGCCAGGGTCAAGGCCAGGGCCAGGGTCGCCAGGGCGGCGGCGCCCGTCCCCCGCAACACCAGCGGTTCGAGGACGGCGAGGCCCAGCCGCGCATGGGCGCTCACCAGAGCGGCGGCCCTTTTGTGCTGCGTGAAGCCACGCCGGTACGTGGCAAGGGCGATGGGCAACCCGACCCGCTGCGCACCAGCGTGGACAGCATGGGCGGACGCGGTCGTCGCGGTGGCGGCGGGGGAGGCGGCCGTGGATTCGGCGGCGGTGGTGGCGGGGGCCGTGGCGGCTCGCGCAACTGGGGTCGTTGAGCGCGGGGCCTGCCCATGACCGGGCCGTCGACCCCTTCCCCTTCTGAAGTCCTGGAGACCTGGCTCGCGCGCGAGCGCGAGGTGCAGGCGGACTTTACAGCGGGCGCAGGGGCGGGATTCACCCGTCTTCAGGACGTCGCGCACCTGAGCGGCCTGCAGATGATGCAAGGCATGCTGCGCGGCGAACTGCCGCATGCATGGCGGACGGCAGCTGGCCACCGCCGAAGGCCGCCTGGTGGGACCCGACGGGACCCTCTACGCCCACGGCACGACGACTTGCCTGGTGTTCGACCTGAAGCGCTGAAGCTTGCGGGCCCGGTTCAGAGCACGAAGGGCCGCCCCGTCACCGGCGTCGTCGGCACCGCCATGTCCTGGCGCGCCATGATGCCGGCCTCCCAGGCCAAACGGCCGGACTCCACCGCAAGCCGGAAAGCCCGCGCCATCGTCACCGGGTCGCGCGCCTGCGCCACCGCGCTATTGAGCAGGATGGCGTCAAACCCCAGCTCCATCGCCTGCACCGCATCGCGCGGCGACCCGATGCCCGCGTCCACGACCAGCGGCACGTCCGGCAACCGTGCCCGCAGCGTGCGCAGCGCCGTCGGATTGAGCAGCCCCTGACCCGACCCGATCGGCGCGCCCCAGGGCATCAGGATCCGGCAGCCCACATCCAGCAGGCGCTGGCAACTCACGAGGTCGTCCGTGCAATACGGGAAGACCTCGAAGCCGTCACGCACCAGGGTGCGCGCCGCCTCGACCAGTTCGAAGGGATCGGGCTGCAGCGTGTGCTCGTCGCCCACCACCTCCAGCTTGATCCAGTTCGTGTCGAACAACTCCCGGGCCATGCGCGAAAGCGTCACCGCCTCGTTGGCCGTGCGGCAGCCTGCGGTATTGGGCAGCAGGCGTGCCCCGGTGGCCCGCACCATGGCCAGGAAGTCATTGGGCTGGCCATCGCCCGCCAGCTGGCGCTTCAGACCCACGGTCACGACCTGGGTGCCGGACGCGGCAATCGCATCCTGCAGCACCTTCGGCGAGGGATAGCCGGCGGTGCCGAGGAAGAAGCGGCTGTCGAGGCGGGCGCCACCGATCTCGAGGGGCATGGGCATGGGATCAGCCTCCGGTGATGGGTTGGAAGGTGAAGACCTGGTCGCCGGGCTGCAGGATCCGGGCCGCGCGCGCATCGCGGGCGACGAACTCCTGGTTCACGGCGGTGGCCAGGGCCTGCGGCGAATCCGCCAGCTGGGCGACGAGGTCGGCCAGCGTGCTGCCCTCGGGCATCTCGCGCGGCTGGCCGTTGACGGTGAGGGACATCATGCGCAGGGCTCCAGTGTGTGCAGGGCCCGCTCCACCAGTGCCGGCGCGATCAGCCAGCCATGCCGGAACAGGCCATTGACCTGCGTCAGGCCAGCCTCGACGGCGAGCACCGGCAGGTTGTCCGGCAAGGCGGGGCGCAGGTTGGTCTCGGTGTGCACCACGCGCGCCTCGGCCAGCGCGGGCAGCACGCTGTGGGCGGCGGCCAGGAGTTCGACGGTGCTGCGCAGGGAGATCGGCGAGCGGTCCTCGCTCTCGATCTCGCTGGCGCCCACCAGCACCCGGTCGCCCGCGCGCGGGACGATGTAGACGCGATGGCGGGGATGCAGCAGCCGGATCGGGCGTGACAGGCGCACGCCGGGTGCATGCAGGTGCAGGATCTCGCCCCGCACGCCGCGCACCGGCAGCTGCGGGCGCGCGCCGGTGCCGCGCACATCGAACACCCAGTCGAAGGCGAGCTGCTGCCCCCCCAGCCTCACACTGCGCGCGGCCACCGCATCGACGGCCTGGCCCCAACGGAACACCGCACCCGCTGCCATGGCGCCTTGTGCCAGCGCGCCCATGGCTTGCACGGTGTCGATCTGGCCTTCATGCGGCAGCAACCAGGCATGCGGCGCACCGCGCAGGTCGGGCTCGAGTTCGGCCAGCGCCGGGGCGGACAGGCCCCGCGGCGCATGCTCCGGCGGGGCCTTGGCGCGCACGAGATCGACCACCCGGCTGGCGGCGCCCTCGTCGCCACGATGCGCCAGCAGCAGCGAGCCGCGCTGGTGGACGTCCACCGGCCCGGGCAGGCCTGCAACCAGGCCGGGCCACAAGGCCAGGGAGCGCAGACCCAGCGCAAAGACGTGGTCGTCGGCCGATTCGAGTTCGGCCACCGGGGAGAGCATGCCTGCGGCGGTCCAGCCGGCCGCGCCGCGGCCCGTGGCGTCTGGCGCCGGATCGAACACCTGCACCGCATGCCCGGCCCGGGCCAGCTGCAAGGCGAGCAGCCGACCGAGCAGCCCGGCACCGGCGATGGCGATGCGCAAGGGGCTCCGGCCCGCGGGGGGCAGGTGGATCGCCGGGGGCGACGCGGAGCCGGTGGGGGTGGACATGCCGACCTTCTTCCTCATGTGGTGGTGCGTGGCGCAGGGCGCGCACCAGGGAAAGGGCCGCAGGGTCTGGGCTCTCCTTCCGCCGGTGCGAACCGGTTCAAGTTCACGGGTTTGGTCTGGCCATCTCAGCGGCCGGCTTGACGCCGTCCGCACCCCGGAGCAGGGGCGATTCTAGGCCCAGGGCCCGCCACCGCGCAGGCCATGCGACAATTCTTCCCGCTCCGGGGTGCACGCCTAGCGTGCTGAGATGCAGACCCGCGAACTTGATCCGGTTCATGCCGGCGTAAGAAGAGCCCTCCCGCCCGTCCGCGCACGCGGCCTTCTCGCGGGTCACCCCTTCGGAGCAGTGCGTTCATGGCTTGCGAAGGAGTTGCAGTGACCTCGTTCCCCCCTGCCAGCGGCCCTGCGGCCGATGCCGGCGCCGCGCCGATCGCGCGGACCCTGCGCTATCCGCGCGTGCTGTCCATCGCCGGCTCGGACAGCGGGGGCGGTGCGGGCGTGCAGGCCGACCTCAAGACCTTCTCGGCGCTGGGCTGCTTCGGCATGACGGCCATCACCGCACTCACCGCGCAGAACACCTTGGGCGTGCGTGCCATCCACGCCGTGCCGCTGGACATGCTGCATGCGCAGATCGATGCGGTGGTCGAGGATATCGGCGTGGACGCCGTCAAGGTCGGCATGCTGCATTCGGCCGCCACCGTGCAGGCCGTGTCGGCCGCCATCGACCGCCATGGCCTGGACCGCGTGGTGCTGGACCCGGTCATGGTGGCCACCAGTGGCGCCGCACTGATCGACCACGAGGCGGTCCAGGACTTGGTGACGCACATGTTTCCCCGGGCGGTACTGGTCACCCCCAACCTCGACGAGGCGGCGCTGCTGGTGGCGCGGCCCCTGGCCAGCGAGGCGGACATGGAAGCCGCCGCACGCGAATTGCTGGCGCGGGGCGCCCGGGCGGTCCTGCTCAAAGGCGGCCACCTGGCGGGCGGCACGGTGAGCGACCTGCTGCTGGCGCGCGACGCCGCGCCGGTCTGGCTGCGCGGCCCCCGCATCCCCAGCGCGAACACGCACGGCACGGGCTGCACGCTGTCCAGCGCGATCGCGGCGCACCTGGCACGCGGCGCCGGACTGGAGGACGCGGTGCGGTCTGCACGTGACTACGTGCGCGGCGCCCTCGAGGCCGGGGCACCGGTACGTACTGGCGCAGGCAGCGGCCCCTTGAACCATGCCTGGCAGCCGCAGGGAATGCGGGGGGTGCCCCTGCCATGAGCGGCTGGACGCCCGACGGCCTGTCTGCCGCCACCCGCGCCCTGGTGCCGGAGTTGCTCGCCTTTCTCTCGCAGGACGGCTGCGACGATGCGGCCTTCGACGCCATGGCGCGCCGTCTGTTCGCCCACCAGTACGCGCACAACGAGCCCCTGCGCCGCTTCTGCCAGCGCCGTGGCCTCACCCCGCGTCGGGTGCAGACCTGGCGCGACATCCCCGCGGTGCCGATCAACGCCTTCAAGGAGGTGACCCTCAGTTGCGAGCCTGTCCAGGCCTGTGAGCGCGTCTTCATGACCAGTGGCACCACGCGCGCCGAGGTGCGGGGCTGCCACCACCATCCCACCATCGCCGTGTGGGACGTCTCGATGCGCCGCAACTTCGCGGCACGCTTCATGCGCGGCAGCGATCGCCTGCCCATGGCCATCCTGTTCCCGCCCGAGACCGAGCTGGGGAACTCCTCGCTCGCCCGCTACCTGTCGCAGGCCCTGCGCGAATTCGGCACGCCCGACAGCGCCTGCTACCTGACCTCCCGCGGCATGGACCTGCCCGGCCTGCGTGCGCGCCTGCGAGAGGCCGAGCGCAGCGGCCAGCCCCTGGCCGTTCTCGGCGCCAGCTACGCCTTCGTGCACCTGCTGGACGCCATGGCACAGGACGGCGAAGCGGTGCATCTGCCTCCCGGCAGCCGCCTGCTGGACACCGGCGGCTACAAGCGCCAGTCACGCGAACTCGCGCCCGAGGACTTCTACCAGGAACTCACGCTGCGCCTGGGGGTGCCACGCGCGCAGTGCCTCAACATGTACGGCATGACGGAGTTGAGCAGCCAGTTCTATGACGATGGCAATGCGCTCACTCCCGCCGTGAAAAGCGGACCGCACTGGATCCGCAGCCGGGTGGTCGACCCGATGACAGGACGCGACGTGCCCACGGGTGAACGCGGCGTGCTGGTGCACTGCGACCTGGCCAGCTTCAACGCCACCACCACGATCCTCACCGAGGACGTGGGCATCGCGGTGGACGGCGGCTTCCTGCTGCTCGGGCGGGCCGAGGGCGCGCAGGCGCGGGGCTGCTCGCTGGCGGTGGCTGAATTCCTGGCGGCGGCATGAACGCTGCAGCCTCCCCCTGGAAAGCGGGCCACCTGCCCGGGCTGGCCGATCACGAAGTCGGCTGGCACACGCTGCGATTTGACGCCGCGCCGGGCCAGCCCCTGGACATCGATGTGCCGGTGCTCTCGCCCGAACAGGCCCACGCCCTGGCGCGGCGGGTGCGGCATTCGGCCCGTGACGTGCTGCAGGCCCTGCCCGTCTCGGCCATCATCGAACGGATCGACCGTGCCGTGGCCCGCCTGCTCGATGACACCGACCCGCTGCGCCGGCAGGCCGATGCCCTGCTGCCCCGGGTGACCGGCTACGACGCGACGATGGTGCGCCTGGGCCTCACCCGCTACCTGCATGCCTTTCGCGCACCGCAGCTGCATCGCTTCGTGAGCGAGGATTTCGCCAACCCCAAGGTGCTCGACGAATTCCAGCCCGCCACCAAGGGCGGCATGGTGCGCGCCTTCGGGCCGGACCTGCTGGTCCACCACTGGGCGGGCAACGTGCCCGGGCTGCCGCTGTGGAGCCTGGCCTGCGCCCTGATGGTGAAGTCCGGCAGCATCGGCAAGCTGCCCAGCGCCGAGCCGGTGTTCGCGACGCTGTTCGCGCGGGCCCTCGCGCAGGTGGCCCCCGACCTGGCCGCCTGCTTCGCCATCGTGTGGTGGAAAGGCGGCGAGGCCGAACCCGCCGCCACGCTGCACGCCCAGGCCAATGCGGTACTGGCCTATGGCGGCCAGGAAGCCATCGACCAGATCCGCGCCCAGGTGCCCACGCGCACGCGCTTCCTGGCCTATGGTCACAAGCTGGGCGTGGGCCTGGTGGGGCGCGCGGCGCTGGACATGCAGCGCGGCCCCGCCCTGGCCCGCCTGGCAGCCCAGGACGTGGCACGCTGGGAGCAGCAAGGGTGCTACTCGCCGCATGTGTTCTACATCGAGCGCGGGGCGCGCCTGACACCGCGCGAGTTCGCGCAGCATCTCGCGGGTGAACTTGCGGCGCTGGCCCTGCGCCATCCCCGGCCCGCGCTGCCTCTGGCCGACGCCGCGGCAGTGGCGCAATGGCGGCAATCCATCGAGGTGGCCGGCCTGCGCGGGGAGGCGTCGGCCAACGCACTGCTGGGTGACGAATCCTCGCCCTGGGCCGTGGCGTTCAGCGAGGACGCCCTGCCCCTGGCGCCGACTGCGGGCTGGCGCTGCATCCAGGTGGTGGCGGTCGATGACCTCGCGGCGGCCGCCGATGCCCTGGCCCCTCACGCACCTTACCTGCAGACCGCCGGCGTGGCGGTGGAGCCCCAGCGCCTGTATGCCCTGTCCCTGCGCCTGGCGCGCGCGGGCATCACCCGGGTGTGTGCCATCGGCTCGATGACCGCCCCCGAGGCCGGCTGGCACCACGACGGCGGCTTCAACCTGCGGGACCTGGTGGGCATCGCCGAGATCGAAGCCTCGGCCGAACGCGCCGCTGACCGGTTCGCTCCGTACGCGCAGGAGGACGGCGGATGACGGCGCGGGATGCCAGCCGCTTTCTCGAACTCGAAGGGGTGGACTTCGCCTTCCCGGGGGCGCCGCACACGCTGCAGGACATCACGCTGGCCCTGGCGCCGGGCGAGGTGCGCGGCATCGTGGGCCGCAGCGGATGCGGCAAGACCACCCTGCTCAAACTGGCGGCCGGCCTGCTCGCGCCTCGGTCAGGTCGTGTGGCGCTGCGCGGACGCACACCGCGGGACGCGCGGGAGGACATCGGCTTCATGTTCCAGCAGCCCACGCTGCTGGAGTGGCTGTCGGCCCTGGACAACGTACTGCTGCCCGTTTCCTTGCAACGAACACCCAGCCCCACGGAGCGCCAACGCGCGATGCAACTGCTCACGCAGCTGGGCCTGGCCGGTCTGGCGGCGCGCCGGCCGGGGCAGCTGTCAGGCGGGCAGCAAAGCCGCGTGGCCCTGGCGCGGGCCCTGGTGTTGCAGCCCTCGCTGCTGCTGCTGGACGAACCCTTCGCGGCCCTGGACGCCCTGACGCGCGAAGCCTTGCAGCAGGACCTGCTGGCCCTGTGCGCGCAACACGCCACGACCACGCTGTTCGTCACCCATGACATCGCGGAGGCCGTGTTCCTGGCCGACCGCGTCTGCGTCCTGGACAGCGGCCGCATTGTCCAGGACATCGCCATCCCGCTGCCCCGACCCCGCGATGCGGCGCTGCGGGGCCACCCTGACTTCGCGGCGCTGGGGGCGCGGCTGCGTGAAGCGCTGGGGCGGCACTCGCAGCCTGCGTTGGGAGCGTCTGCATGACGCTCGCCCGCCGACTGGCCTCGGCCCTGCTGCTGCTGGGGCTCCTGGGTGCCTGGGAGTGGGCCGCCCGCGACCTGGGCCTGTCGGCCCTGGTGCTGCCTGCGCCTTCGCGCATCGCGCAGTCGCTGGCACAGGGACTGTCGAGCGGTTACCTGCTGCCGCACCTGCAGGCCACCGCGCTGCAACTGGTGCTCGGGGTTCTGCTCGGGTGCGGCTTCGGATTCGTCACGGGCGTGGCCATGGCGGAATCGGCCTGGGTACGCACGCTGTTCATGCCTTATGTGGTGATCAGCCAGGTGGTCCCCAAACTGGCCCTGATGCCGCTGTTCATTCTCTGGTTCGGGTTCGGGATGACATCCACCGTCGTCATCACCGCCCTGGTGTGCTTCTTCCCGCTGCTCGAAACCACGCTGACCGGCCTGCAGCGCGTCGCGCCCGAGCGGCTGGAGCTGTTTCGCATGCTGGGCGCCAGCCGTGCCCAGACCCTGTGGCGGCTCAAGCTGCCCACCGGCCTGCCCGGCATCCTGGCTGGCCTGCGCGTGGCGGTGATGCTCGGGCTGGTGGGCGCGGTGGTGGGTGAATTCATGGGAGCCAGCCGGGGCCTGGGCGCGCTGGTGATCGCCGCGCAAGGCTCGATGGACACCCCGTTGATGTTCGCCGTGCTGGCCCTGGTGTCGTGCCTGGGCCTGGTGACCTACCAGCTGACGCTGTGGCTGGAGCGCTGGCTGCTGCGGCGGCATGCGATGCCCCCGGATTCCCGTGCCTGACAGATCCCGTTGAGAAAAGCTGCCCATGACCCTGATCGATCGCCGTACCGTGCTTGCCGCCGCAGGCACCCTGGCCCTGCCCGCCTTCGCGCAGTCGCCCGCGCGCCTGGACACCTTGACCGTGGCGGGTTGGAACAAGCCCATCACCGAGGTCACGCCGCTGCTGGTGGACGAGGACAAGGGCTTCTACCGCACGCAGCGCATCGATCTGCGCTACGTGCCTGGCGCCGGCGGCGGCGATGCGATCCGCAACATCCTGTCGGGACAGGCTGATGTGGCCTTCACCGATCCCGGTTCGCTCTTCGCGGCGCTGGACAAGGGCGAGAAGCTGCGCGCCATCTACGACATCTACCCGCAGAACGTGTTCAACGTGGTGGCCCTGAAGTCCAGCGGCATCACCCGTCCGCAAGATCTCAAGGGCAAGCGCGTGGGCGTCTACAGCCTGGCCAGCGGCACCCGCCAGAACCTGCTGGTGATGCTGCACCAGGCGGGTCTGAGCGAGTCGGACGTGACGATCGTGGTCACCGGCCTGCTCAATTTCGCGCCGCTGATGCAAGGCCAGGTCGATGCGACCGCCGCCACCGACACCGGCCTGCTGGTCGGACGCCGCCGCGGCCTGCCCGAGGTGACCGTCATGGAGGTGGGGCGCTGGCTCAATGTGTCGAGCGACCTGTACGTGGTGCGCGAGGACGTCTACCAGGGCAGGAAGGACCTGCTGCGCCGCTTCCTGCGCGCCTACCGCGACGCCGCGGCCTGGATGATCGCGAGCCCCGAGGAGGCCGCGCGCCTGGCGGTCAGGCGCGCCATCGACGGCAGCGACCCGGCCCTGAACCTGGACGTGATCCGTCTGCGCAACGCCTCCACCGTCTCGCCGCTGACGCAGCGCCTGGGACTGGGCGCCATGGACCTGCCCTCGCTGCAGGCCGCCGCCGATGCCTATCGCAAGCTCGGGCTGATCGAACGCCCGATCCGCATGGCCGATGTGGTGGCCAGTGACCTGCTGCCAGGGAAATGACCATGGATTTCAAGGGACAAGTCGTGCTCGTGACCGGTGCGGGCCGCGGCATCGGCGCCGCCATCGCGCGCGCCTTTGCCGCCCGGGGTGCCGCCGTGGCCGTGAACTACCTGCGCGATGCGGCGTCGGCCGAGGGCGTGGCCCGGGAGTGCCGTGAGGCGGGCGGTGACGCGCTGGCGATGCAGGCGGACGTGAGCGATCCGGCCGCCGCCGAGCGCCTCGTGGATACCGTGGTCGACGAGTTCGGACGCCTGGACGTGGTGGTGAACAACGCCTTCGCGTCCTACAACTTCGACCCGGAGCAGCGACTGCGCTTTGGCGAGACGGGCTGGGACGCCTACCGCGCGCAGTTCGAGGGCGCGGTCGGCGCCGCCCACCACGTCTGTCGTGCGGCCCTGCCCCACCTGGTACGCCGCGCACGTGGCGCCATCGTCAACATCGTGAGCGACCTCGTCGAGCATCCGGTGGTGCCCTATCACGACTACGCCACCGCCAAGTCGGCACTGGTGGGGTTCAGCCGCCACCTCGCCGCCGAACTCGGGCCGCAGGGCGTGCGCGTGAACTGCGTGGCGCCCGGCCTGGTCTATCCCACCCAGGCCAGTGCCCGCACGCGCGCCGGTTTTCGCGACGCGATCGCGGCCGCCACCCCGCTGCGGCGCCTGGCACGGCCCGAGGACGTGGCCGGCCCCGTGGTGTTCCTGGCGAGCGAGCACAGCGCCTTCATGACCGGACAGGTACTCTTCGTCGACGGTGGACTGGTGATGCGGTGACCCGCTGAAGCCACACCGCCCCAGCCCCTGCCGGCCCCACCGCGACCGCATCCGCCCACCGCCTCGACCCGCCCTGACCCCCATGCCCCACGCCCTGCCCGCCCGCGAAACCCGATTGCTGCTGCCGACCGTACCCCCGGAGCTGACGATGCAAGCCGTCCCGGCCTGGGCCCTGCGACAACGTGCGCAGGCGGATACCGCTGTGTGCGTGATCAACGTGCATGCCGCCAACGGCGCGCGGCTGCACTGGCTCGAAGCCACCCATGCACGCGGGTGGATCCAGGCGCCTGCGGGCCACGCGGCGCCGATCGACGGCGCGACGCTCGCCCGGGACTGGCAGGACGCCCAAGCCAGCGGCTTTGTCGGCGCCGACGCGGTGCTGCTCGCCTTCCTGCGCCAGTGCGGCAGCTTGCCCCGCCTGTCCTGGGGCGAGGCCCCCTTGTTCGCCGCATCGCGTGCGCGGTCCTTTCAGCGCCTGGACCTCTACGCCATCGCCGACCACTCGCAGCGGCTGCAGCAGGCGATCGCGTCGGGCGTGCGGACCGTGCAGCTTCGCATCAAGCACCCGCCACAAGCCGATGACGCGTGGTCCCTGCGACTGCGCGAGGAACTCACGCGCGGCATCGCCACGGCACAGGCCGCCGGGGCGCAGTGCTTCATCAATGACCATTGGGAGCTGGCCGCCGAGCTCGGCGCCGATGCCGTGCACCTGGGCCAGGAAGATCTGGTGGCGCTGGGCGACGAGGGCCGCCAGCGCCTGCTCACCCAAGGCGTGGCGCTGGGTATCAGTTCACACAGCGTGTGGGAGTTGTGCCGCGCGCGCGCGCTGTCTCCGCGCTACATCGCCTGCGGTCCGGTCTGGCCCACCACGACCAAGGACATGCCCTGGGTGCCGCAAGGCCTGGACAACCTGGCCTGGTGGTGCCAGCACGCGGGCGCGCCGGTGGTGGCGATTGGCGGGATCCTGGCGCCCGATCAGGCGCGCCAGGCGGCTGCGAGTGGCGCCGACGGCGTCTGCCTGGTACGCGCACTGGGCGATGCGCCTGCGCAGGTGCTTCCCGCGTTCACGCAGGCCCTGGCCCAGGGCCGGGCCGACACGCCGGTGCCGCCACCGGCCTGGCCGCATCCCACCTTGCCGGTGGCGCCCTGAGGCCCCTGGCGGCTTTACTTGATCAGCAAAGCGGTTTGTTCGGCGCTGCCAAACAGGTCATCGAATAGCGCTTCGAACGTGGTGTACCGCTCGACCTGGTCGACCAGGAGTGACTGCTTCTTCTCGTCGAACTTGATCTTCATGGAATCCTTGGAGAGCATCCAGACCCCGTAGCGGTTCACCACTTTCTTCAAGGTTTTTTCTTGGATGTTGTCCTCGCCCTCGAGCAGCACGGTCTTGACCTTGTTCTCGTATTCGAAGTCGCTGGGGTCTCGGGTCATCACGCCCACGAGCAACTCGCGCACGTAGTTGAATTCAACTTCCTTGCCGGTCAGCTCTTGGAACTGTCGCAGGGCCGATTCCTCGATGTACCGGCCGAGCACGTCGGCATCCGGGGAGTGGAATGCGACCACTTCACGCTGCGCCGACCAGAAGAAAGCGGTCTGGGCGCCGGTCTTGGAGTTCTCGAAGATGTAGAGCGGGCTGCCCACACCATCGAGTGACGGGCCCCACCCGTCCTGGTTCGTCACTTTGCAGAAATTGAGATAGATCACCTTGTCGGCCTGATGCGCCGGACTGGTTTTCTTGTTCTTCTCGGCTGCTTGGCCCATGCCAGCTCCTTTCAAAATATACATACAAAGTACCCAGTAATGGAGCGAAAAAGTGCGTCAGATCACTGTGTCAATGCAGCTAATGTATCATTCGGCGCTCTAAATAACGGAGACTTATCTTGAATAAAAAGTATTCAGAGATTCTGAAAGAAGCCCGAAAAGAGGCCATTAACTACTATTACCAGAAGTTGCTCAAGCAGGTCCTGGCGGACGGGGCGCTCGACGATCAGGCCTTCATCCGATCGGTCTTTCTGGAGAGCCTGCCCACCGTCCTGACCGCCGATCAGAGAAAGTCCATGAAAGCCTTGGCCAAGGAACTGATCACGGACAAGGCCGAATTGAAGACCCTCAACGAGAAGCTCAAGCTGGCCCCGAACGTCTGAGTGCCCGCAGCGGCAGGCCGGCTATCCTCC
>JACCDO012153443.1_pt1 | contig 15321 bp, 15 predicted proteins | sample 7446101 | NCBI WGS metagenome assembly JACCDO01 (sample SAMN15323440, study PRJNA562643) | freshwater metagenome | isolation source: river surface water | place: USA:Blue River Watershed | collected 2017-08-16
ATAAATTTATTAAGAACTTCTTCTATATCATTTTCATCATTAAATAATTCTCCTGTCTCATCAACTGCATATTTCCAACCTCCTAATATATTTTTATTAATCAATACAGCACAATCTGCAGACATTGCTTCAGTAATAACACGTGGAGATGCGTCTCTTTGATTAGGGACAAAAATGAATTTGCATCTATTATATTGTTTAATATTTTCACCATAGTCGAGCCAACCAGTAGTTGTAATATATTCACTACAACCTTCTGGTAATTCACATCCTTCACGACCAACAAGTAAACCTTTTAATTTAAATTTTCCACATAATATTGGTAAACATTTCTTAGCTAATTCCCAATTTTTATTATGACTAACCCAATCATCACATGATGATTCTTTATTAACTTTAGGGCAACTATATAAGAAATCAAACTCTCTCTTAATATTAATATCATATGGGACTTGTTTATAATTAACAAAATCAGATTCACTAATTAGAACATGTGGTTTCTCAGTTGGAATATATTTTTCTGGGTTCTTAAAACAATGGAGCCAACCTTTGCACATTTCAAAATACATGTCTAAATAATATGGAGTTGTATATCCATAAGCAAAATTTTCATGAACTATATCTTTAGTTTGAGCTTCTCCTTGACCAAAGTGTTCTTCCTTGTAATTGTCTTCTGGATTACTTGGCACATATGGAAATTCCATATAACTTGAAATACCTACAAATGTTATTTTAGCCATATTTTCCATATATAATCTATATTGATCATCAGAGCTTAAAGGTTGAGCTATAAAAACTATATTTAATTTATTTCCTTTATCATCATATAAATGAACGAATGGATTTTTTAAATCAGGTAATGGACGAGTATCATTATTTTTAAACCCATCTATTATATTATTAAAATTATTGTAAATAAAAAAGTATAATAATACTAACAATACAAAGGATATTATATATTTAATCATATAATAAAACTTAGATTTTTTATATGATTAAAATTTCAGATTAAAATCTATGATTATTATATGAATAATAATTTATATAATATAGATTCCAAATTTAGAAATACTACATCTTATCCAAATAGTGCCAATTTTGTTTTTAATAGAATGGAACAAACGGTTGGAACTAGTAATATAGTTGAACCTTTTAATGAAAAAAATGTGATTGAAATGAAAATATCATCTCTTGAATTACCTAATACTATTTATTATATTACCTCTGCACGTGGAAATAATAAAATTAATATCGCAGGAGTTGATAAAACTATTCCTGAAGGGTCATATACTGAAAATGACTTGGCAACTGCATTAAGTGCATTAACTACGAATGTTACATTTACTTATAATAATAGTACAGGTAAGATGACAATAACTAATACAACCGGTGGTACTATTACTATTACTTTTACAGCCAGTGGAACAGATTATCCATCACTTGGAAACATTATTGGATTTACTTCTAATCCTAATATTTCAACTGGTAATTCATCAACAGGCACAAATATTGTAAATGAACCATCCCAATCTTATTTATTTTTACGTATTAATGATTTTGGAAATTTAATTAATAGAAATCGTAGATATGTTGGTAAAATTATACTAGAAAATATAAAATCAATATCAAATGAAAAAACTGGAGGTGTTAATATAAATATATTATCTAATCAATATAAATTAGTATCTAACGTAATTAAATTTGACCAACCTACTAATATTCAAAATTTAAGTGTTTCATTAGAAGATGAATATGGAAATTTAATTAACTTAAATGGTGCAGATTGGTCTTTTACCTTGGAAACAAATATTATTACAAATACAATTCTTAAAAATTATAATGAAATTAAGTTTTATAATGATGAAGTAATGGATCGTATATTAAAAGCTAAAATGTTAAGTTATTATGACAAACAAGCAGACCAAACCACTAACTCAACATTAACATCCACATATTCATCAAATATAACTAATCTTAATAATATTCAAGAATACACTCCTTTTGGTAGTGCAAATAATTATTCACCTTCATATTCTTACTTTAAAGAAAATTAATATAATATATATAATATGAAAATTTTAATATATGGTTCAAAAGGTTGGATTGGTTCAATGTTTTTAAATTTAATTAAAAATAATCATAATATAATTGAAGGAACTTCAGAAGGAACTTCTAGAGTAGATAATTATCATGATGTTAATAAAGAATTAGATTTTCATAAACCCACTCATGTTATTTCATTTATAGGTAGAACTCATGGAGTTAATTATAGCACAATAGATTATTTAGAACAAGAAGGGAAATTAGTTGAAAATGTTAGAGATAATTTATTTAGTCCATTTGTTCTAGCACAATTATGTAATCAGAAATTAATTCATTATACTTATTTGGGAACAGGATGTATATTTAAATATGATAGTTTACATAATTTTGAAGAAGAAATTAATGGTTTCTCAGAAGAAGATAAACCAAATTTTTTTGGTTCATCATATTCTATAGTTAAAGGATTTACTGATATGATGATGCATATGTATCCAAATGTTTTAAATTTAAGAATAAGAATGCCAATTACTGGTGAAAAAAATCCAAGAAATTTTATAACTAAAATAACTAATTATAAAAAAATTTGTTCTATTAAAAATAGTATGACTGTATTAGATGAATTATTACCATATGTTATTAAAATGATGGAAAATAATATAACAGGAACAATTAATTTAACTAATCCTGGTTTGATTTCACATAATGAAATATTACAAATGTATAAAGAAATTGTTGATCCTAATTTTGAATGGGAAAACTTTTCCCAAGAAGAACAAAGACAAATATTAAAAGCTGATAGATCAAATAATTATATGGATACAACAAAATTAGAAAAATTATTTCCTGAAGTTTCAAATATTAAAGATGCTGTTAAAAAATGTTTGCAAACATATTAATCATTTATTGGTTTTGTTTTTTGGATTGTTCCTGGTTTGTGATTAGCAGGACAATAGATAGAATATAATTTAAGTTCTGAACGTCCAATATTAATAATATTATGATAAGTTCCAGATGGGATTGTTATAAAATGTTCTTTTTTTAATATATGTTTTTTAGGATTTTCTTTTCCAATTATAGCAACTGCTGTGCCTTTTTCTATACGTATAAATTGATCTACTTTTTTATGCATTTCCATTCCAATTTCTTCTTTAGGTTTTAGTGACATTAAAACCAATTGTTGATGACTAGTTGTATTAATAACTTTACGATAATTATTGTTATTAATAGTCATTTCTCCAATATTTCCAGTTAATACATTAAGTATCATTAATTAACCTTATATTTTTAATTTAGATTATTAGTTTATTTATTTTAAAAATATTTTATATTATAAATCATAATATGATAATTAATATGATTGAAATTGCTGTTATGGTTGAACCACGGCTCCATCAATATCTTAAGCCAGTTATTGATAATATGTTAAGAAATTTAAATGATGATATTCCAATTCAAATATTCCATAGTTCATTAAATGAAAAATTTTTAAAAGAAAATTATAGAGAAATAATTGATAATAAAAGAATTATACTATCATTATTAGATAAAACTAATCTAACTATCCGAGAATATAATTTATTATTAACATCTAAACAATTTTGGAATAGAATTGATAAAGAAAATATTTTAATATTTCAAACAGATTCTTGTTTATTAAGACCTATAAATACATTTGATTTTACTCCATATCTTGAATATGGTTTTATTGGTGCACCATGTCATCGCGAACCATGGCAAAATGGTGGATTTTCTATTAGAAAAAAGTCATTAATGCTCGAAGCTATTAAAAAAGCTACTCATGTAATAACATATAATGAAGATAAATTTTTTAGTCTTAGATGTAGAAAAATATGTAAACCTTCTCCATTTGATTTAGGTAATGCATTTTCAGTGGAACAACATTTTCATGATAACCCACTTGGTATTCATAAACCATGGTTGTATTTATCAAAAGAAAATTGGCAGAAATTAAAAAACAAGTTCCCAGAGATAGGTTTAACATTTAATAATTTATAATAAATATTATTATGATACCTAATGTTATATTAGTAACAGGTGGATGTGGGTTTATTGGTTCAAATTTTATTAATTATTATTTTGATAATAATGTTAATTGCAATATTATTTGTATTGATGCAATGTATTATAGTGCATCAATTGATAATATTAATATCAATATTAGAAATTCTGATAGATTTAAATTTATTAAAGGTAATATTTGTGATTATGATTTAATTAAATACATATTAGAAGAATATAAAATTACTCATATAATTCATTTTGCAGCTCAATCACACGTTGATAACAGTTTTGATGAACCATTTAAATATGTGCAAGATAATATTGTTGGAACACATACAATATTAGAAGCAATTAAGAATGTTAATAAAAAAATTTTATTATTACATTTTAGTACTGACGAAGTATATGGTGAAACAAATAATGATGAAATTAAAACAGAAGCATCTATTTTATGTCCAACTAATCCATATAGTGCAACAAAAGCCGCAGCTGAAATGTTAGTATTTTCTTATATTTATAGTTTTAAATTAAATATAATTATAACTAGAGGTAATAATGTATATGGTCCAAATCAATATCCAGAGAAATTAATTCCCAAATTTATTAATTTATTGAAAAATAATAAAAAATGTACTATAGCTGGAAATGGTTCTTCTATTAGAAATTTTATTCATGTTTATGATGTATGCACTGCAGTTGATATTATTATTAATAAAGGAATTGTTGGTGAAATATATAATATTGGTAGTGATCATAGTAATGAATTTAGTGTTATGGATGTAGCTATTAAATTAATTAAATTAATTAAAGAAACTAGCAATTATGAAAATTATATTGAATTTATTGAAGACAGACCTTTTAATGACAAAAGATATTTTATATCAAATGATAAATTAATTTTATTAGGTTGGGGACAAACAATTAATTTAGATGATGGTTTAAAATTATTAATTTAAAATATTTTAATTTTTAATGAAAAATATATTAATAAAAATTAAAATATGTGCTCTATTCATATGTGTTTTTATATATATGTATTTTTATTTAACTTTACCAAAAATGATGTCAACAATCACTTTAAATTCTATGCATGAGTGGTTTATTAATTTATTAAATCTTAAAATAAATATTCATGGTAATATTATACCAGAAGAAAAGGTTATTTATATATGTAATCATGTTTCTGGTATAGATTTCTGTGTACTAAAAAAAATATTATCAAAATATAGACGTCCATTGTATACAGTTATAAATGAAGATATGGTAAATATTAAAGGCTATATTAAATTTATTTTATATAATATTAAAAATGTTTTTTATAATTCATTAAATTTTATATGTTATAAAAAAGGTAATAAAGAAAGTGGCTCAAATGTTAAATCAACTGTTTTAAAATTATTTGAACAGGAAGATTGTAATATATTAATTTTTCCTGCAGGTGCACAATCAAATGATGAAGTTATACCATTTAAACCAGGTATTTTTAGATTAGCAGCTGAAAATAATATAAAAATTCGTCCAATTAGTTTAAAATATAATAGACCGATTTTAAATCAATTTATTTCAGATAATTTTTCTTTAGAAGAATGGTTTAATTTAACTGCAGATGTTTATATTCATGATATACAACAAAATAATGATTGGGAAAAATTAAGAGAAGATTGTTATAATTTGGTTTGTAAACCATTATGTTGAATTCAACCAAAGGTTATCATAACACAATTTTAGTTGCTACTTTAATTAATTAGATATTATAAAAAATTTATCTAAACTTTTTATAATGAATATTTTGTATTTAATAATTGCATTAATAATTTTATTATTATTTTTATTAAAAAGTATAGAATTATTTGAAGAAATTCTTGAAATTAATAATACATATTTAGAAATTGTAGCTAATAATGTTAAAAGTTTATCTTATGAAGAACTTGATAGTTATCATATAGTAGAAGCAGATACAAATAATCAATTACAAATTTTTAAAAACACTAAAAATATAAATGATTTATTTGGTATGTCATTTAAAGATGTTATAAGAGATATATCTTTAGGCGGATATGATATAGATGAACCTATATTAAATACAAATAATATACCATTAATTTATAATAATGAATTTCGTAATTATTTAATTTGTTCTTATTTAGATGCAGGTTATTATAGTAAAGGAACCATACCACCTATTAATGAACAAATGGATATTATACGTAATATATATGATATTGATTGCTCAGGTGTTACACTATCAAACATAAATGGAGATAAAACAACAACTAGTTTGCAGAACATAATAACTAGCACCAGCACTACCACTACCACACCAATAACAAGTACTAGCACCAGCACTACCAGTACTACCACTACCACACCAATAACAAGTACCAGTACTAGCACCACTACTACCACACCAACCACCAGTACTACTAGACCTATAACTACCACAAGTTCTACAACTACTATTCCAATTATAAATAAAACATTACCTGTATTATCAAATGATAATGCAAATAATTCTTCTAATAATGAATTATCCAAATTACCAAATGATATTGCAAATAATATGTTGTTTTGTACTATACTTTGATATTAACCGTTATTCACAACGGTTAAAAATATCTTTATTAGATTTAAAAATAAAATTAAAATATATAGTAATGTCGTTAGTTAATAAAATGATAGAAAATGTTAAGAATAATAATGCTATCAAAATTGGTGTATCAGCTATAATGTTGTATGGAACAAAGCCTATTGGGAATATTTGTAGTAATATAAATAGAAATTATTGTCGAGGTATGATATGTCCTTCAATGCATGCTGAAGTTAATGCAGTCAAGAATTATTTTGGTAAAGATATATCATATTCAGAGAAGATTGGATGGACAAAGTCGCGTCTTAAAGAACCCAAAAAATTTGAATATCATGGTGATTAGAGTTGGTAAAAATAATGAATTAAATAATGCTCGTCCCTGTTATAGATGTACTCTAATGTTGAAAGCATTAGGAATTAATAAAGTATATTATAGTATTGATAATAATATTGTATGCGAAAAAGTATCACATATGATTAGTATAAATAGTAGTAATACATGGAAAATAGTAGATAGAATTATACATAATGCACCAAATAATGTATTTGAATATTATAAATATATAATTAATAAAATGCCAAAAACAATTAAAAAAATAAATGCAGAACATTTTGTAAGATATATTCATATAGAAGTAGAAGGATGTAATTATAAATTTATTAAAAATAAATTGATAATTTATATAAATGAAAATATTTTAGGTGAAATAATAGTTATATAAATGTGTTATGGGAGGTTCAAACTTCGCTAACATTAATAATGCTTCGCATATTTGTTGGGAGTGCAGTTACCCAAATGTGTTATGATAACCTATTATTTCTACGGAATTAGACAATACTAATATGTAATATTAATGGTAAGTGGTCTGAAGCATTAGTATAATATATATAACTTTTCATATTAGATGGTATATCTTTATTTTCACCATTTTTAACAAAAATAAAGTCTACTATAAAATTATTCCATGCAGTCATTTCAACATTACCATTATATCTTTGAAATAAATCAATATAATTATTTTCTTTTAATTTATTAATAACTAAATTATTAAATCTAGTAAATACATTTGATATAGCATAATTATTTTTATTTCGGTCGGAATATGTTTTAGTTAAATCATTTGTATTAAAATCACCTAATATAATAACATAATCATTACTACTATTGAATTGTTTTGCTGAATTAATTATTTGTTCTATTTGATTAGCACGCTCATTTTCACTAGCAACATCTAAATGAGTTCCATATAAATGTATATTCATATTATTAAATTTAAAATTTATATATATATAACATCTTGTTTCTTTTGTTCCTTGATGACAACCACTTACAAGACAAGTTTGTTGTGCTTTTTCAAATGAATATATATATTCATTAAGATGTTCGCATGAATTATAATTTTTTTTACAAGGATCATCACCTTTAAGACCTAAATCTAATATACGTTGATGAATTAATAATACATTACAGTATATACCATTAAACCACGAAGGTACATTACTACAGACAATTATTTTTTTATAACCCAACCCATCCATTCTATCATAAAATGATGATGTATCTACAATTAAATCTGTCCCATTAGATAATGTTTTTATTTTAATCTTTGAACCAATTATTGCCTCTTCTAATAATAATATATCTAATTTCATATCAGCTATATCTTTTATAACTTTTTCATAGGTGTTTTCATTTTCATATACATCTGTAAAATAATGTATATTATATGTTCCAATAGTAATCCCTTTATTAACATCCATTGGCTTAGGTAATAATTCATTGTTCGACATATTATCATGAATATAAGCTAAAAATTCTTGTTTTAATAAATTAACTATGTTTCTATCATCATAATTATCAATTTTACCTCCAATTATATTTTTTAAATTAATATATTTATTTTTATATTTCAAATATTTAAGTCTATAATCCATTGTATAAAATATAACAGAAAATGTTATAAATCAATAATTATAATATATATAATGATAATTATTAATAAATTAATTGATTTATATAAACAAACTAAGGATTTTATATCATTTATAATAAATTATGAATATGATGAAGAAGTGCAATATGCTATGTTTTTTTAAAATAATTGAAAATTATTTTATTTAAACCTATATTAATATTTATTTTATGCATAAACTCCAACAACTTAAAATAATGGTTGATAATAAAGAAGATTGTGAACAATTTATTAAGGAATGTATTGAAGAGTTTAAAGATAGTAAGCAAAATATCAGAGGTTTATACACACTTATTATCAGAAATTATATTAATAAAAAAGATACAGAACATATTAAAGAAATTTTATATAATAATAATAATTTAATGAGGAGAGATTATTTATCTAGTTTAGACTATTTTCTTAAATTAGACCCTCATTATTATTATCAAGATATTGAGTATATTTACAATAATATTGATGATATTGAAACAAAAGATGTAGATTTAATGATTGAAAATAATTGGGTTGATTTGTTAAAAAAATTTGATGGGTATAATATTACTTGTTCTTATAATAATAATGTTAGTGATAAAAGAATTTTAAAAAAATATAAATTTGATGTTACAAAAATGCGTGATAAATATTATCAAAGAATTAAAAATAAAGAAGAAATGGATATTTTAATGAAAGATTGTCATGTATTAATTGATGGTGCAAATATGGGACATTTAACTGGCAAGTTTGATTTTAATATTTTACCAAGTATTATTAAAAAATTTAATAAATTAAATATTAAAGCTAAAATAATTCTTCATGAAAGACATCAATTAGAACCTAAATTATTTGAGGAATTAAATCAATATCTTATTAGAACACCTACTATGAGAAATGATGATGATTATATGATATATGGAATGTTAATTCATGATTTAATGGTTCTAACAAATGATATGTTTAGAGATCATCTAAAAGATATGGATTTGAAAACTAAATGTTACGTCAGATCAATGTCAATTAAATATAGTAATAATAATTTAATCATTCCTAAATATAGTCGATGCATTCAAGTTATTGATAATAATATTTATATTCCTACAAAAGATAATGGATTTTATAATATTAAAATCTAAAGATTATTATATGAAGATTTCATTTAATCCTACTAGCTTAATTGAAGGTAATGTTGCTAATTCTAAAGTTAACTTTATTAAAAACTATGGAAATTTAGCAGAAAAGTACAATGATTTAACTCCATTAGGTGAACAGAAACAAGTATGGTTTTATTTTATTGTAATATTAAGTGCAATACTATCAGGAATACTATTTAACATGTCTAAAGAAGAAAAAGATGCAAATGGTAATGTAATTGAACCTACTACAACTAAAAAAATATATAAAATATTAGCATGGTTATGTTTAGGAATATTTATTGTATCACTTATTTACAGTGGTTATATGTATTTATTTATTTATTCACCACAATATAATGAATGGTTAAAAAATTTACCAAGTGATGCTAGAAATCAATTAAATATTATTAATAGTTTAAATGCAATTGTAAATGAAGCTCAAAATTATAATAGAAATAATCCTGGTTTAATTAATATTGAATAATTTTATTCATCTTTGGGTTCTCAGTATATTCGCTTCGCGAATGTAATTATTAATTTTGAACTGGGAATTACCCATATGAGAATGATATAATAAAGCAATTATACCAATTACAATAAAGCTAATATAAATCCAATCAGGAAACATTTTTTTTAAGGAAGCATATCCAAAAATACACCAAATATTATATGCATACTCCAAATGACTGGACCAGATATTCTAATGATAAGTATCTGTCATTAATATATAATAATTTTAGATAAAATTATTATATATAAGATCTATAACAAAATTAAAATTTGCCAACCATTTCTTCATCAACACTTCCACCAATCATAGGAGGTGAAATTGTTCCTGCGATTGTGTCAGGAATAACTAAAGCAGGTTGTGGTAATGGTGCACCTGGACGGCCTTTATATTGAGAACGAAGTTTGCGGCTTTGTTTCTTTGAACTTTTTTTCATTCCTTTTGAAGCTTTCTTGCTGCCTTTACGAGATGATTTACGGCTACCTTTTTTAGCACCGCCTTTCTTTGATGATTTCTTTGATGCTTTCTTTGATGATTTACGGCTGCCTTTTTTAGCACCACCTACTAATGAACCGCCTTTCTTGCTACCTTTCTTTGATGCTTTCTTTGAACCTCTGCGGCTGTGTTTCTTTGAGCCTTTCTTTGATGATTTACGGCTACCTTTTTTAGCACCACCGACTAATGAACCGCCTTTCTTGCTACCTTTTTTTGACGCTTTCTTTGATGCTTTCTTTGAGCCTTTCTTTGATGATTTACGGCTACCCTTTTTAGCACCACCGACTAATGAGCCTCCTTTCTTGCTACCTTTCTTTGATGCTTTCTTTGATGCTTTCTTTGAACCTTTCTTTGATGATTTACGGCTACCCTTTTTAGCACCACCAACTAATGAGCCTCCTTTCTTGCTACCTTTCTTTGATGATTTCTTTGAACCTTTCTTACCTTTGTATGTGCCACGTTCTGGTAAATAATCTGCAACAAATTTAAGTTCTTTCATTTTGCTAACCATCTTTTTTAAGTCAGCCATTGACATTTCAGAATCATCTACTTTGTCTCCGTCTTTTTGACGGACTGAGAATTTATCTTCACTAACTTGTCTTACTGTAATGCTGTGGAACTTGTTATCACCGACTTTGTTCAAGTAGTGAAAAGATAAACCCTTTTCACCATCTATGATATCTTCCTTCACAACATGTTTCACACCATTTTTTTTGTAAGAAAAGTTATGTTCATGACGATATGTTACTGTACTCATTATATAATTAACTTTAGGTTTTTATTTATAAAATTTATATAAATTTTTATATATTTTTTATAAATAAAATCTTTGGATTAAAATATCTGTATTAAAATCTAAGGATTATTATATGAATAAATTCTTATCATCATTTTTAACATTTAAAGGTGATAAAGTTGATATGAGCTTTCTTGAAATGTTCTTGTATGGTATGATCCCTGGTTTCGGTCAATTACTTATGAGAATTAATAAATTTGGCGGTTCTCTCGATAAACCATACTTGTTATTTCCCTTATTATTATTCCCTCCATTTAGTTTTATTCCTGTATTAATTGCTAAATTTGGCTTCTTAAAGAAAACTGATGGAGAACAAGTAATTGATGTTTATATTTTAATACCTATTATTTTTAGATTTATTTTAATATTTATTATGGCTTATATTAGCCAAAATATGTCAACATTAGGTGGTTTAATGTTACAAGTAGGATTATTATTTGCTGCTGTATTGGTAGCAAATCTTTTACATATTTTTACAGAAAAACGTTGTAAGGATATTCAAGGAGGATTTGGAAATAAATTAATTAAAGGTATATCTGATTCAATGATCCAATATGGCACAGGTGCATTAATTATATTATCAGCAACATTCATTCCATTTATAGGTGAAATATTAGAAGGAATGCGCGATATCCCAATACCTATTCTAGGGGATATATCTTCTATAATTGATGGGGCTCTTTGGAGTATTGGTTTAGCAACTGGTTATTTAGTAATGAATATGATTGATGTCAACTATAGCACAGCGCAAGAAGCATGTACTGGAAAAACAGGTCTGGTCAAAATTATTATAAGTGTAATTGCATTTGCAGCTGCAGTATTTTATCAATTTCATGGACAGCTTGAAAATATAGCAGGAGATGTTGTAGGTGAAGTTATACAACAGTAATAAAATAATTGGGTCATGTGCAGTAGAACCAAAGGTTTAATTTATAATTATATTCGCTATGCGAATGGAAGCATTATTAATGTTAGCGATAATTCATATTAATTAATAAATTTAATATTAAGTTTATTAATTATTAGGATGTTTAGTTTCGTTAAAATAAGAGAGCAAGTAGCTCTCGTATGAGAACTACTTATCATTTGCGCCACGGAAAGGCACATCCTCAACCATATGGTTTATTGCAAATGGTATGGGATTGATAAATCCCATGGTCTGGACAAATGTCAGGAAAAGAAAACACAACATAAATGTCAACACTTGCGTTATCAAGTGTCAACCCAAAATTGTAAGAAGTGAGGGCTAATAACGTAGACACCCACTAATGAAAAACACCGAGCCTTACTGAGCCAACTTGCGAGCACGACCCTTCTTGGCAGACGGGCGGTCCGACTTGTCAGACTTGGCATCATTGTCGACAGCGAGGAAGAGCTTCGCCTGGAACTTGGAACGCATGTCAGATGCGTTCGCAAAGACACCGTGCTGAATAAGCTCGTCAAGGACAACGGAGATACGCTCGAGCTGCTCGTTCTTGGACTGGGTGGCCTGGCACTCAAACTCCAGGAACCACTTGCCGTCCTTCTCGGTCGTAGAGCAGCGGATGCCACCCTTCATGAAGCGACCAGAGATGCTTTCACAAGCGAGAACAGGCATGGGGCCAATCTGAACGTTCTTGAGCTCGACAGTCTTGCGCTTGCCATCAGCCGTCTTGCCCTTGACCTCAAGCGACTTGCCAGTAAAGGCCTCGACCATAAAGATAGTCGCAGTCGACGAGGCAATCGAGACACAGGGACGGTTGTTGAAGGTGACAGAGCGCACATCCTCCTCCAGGAAAGAAGACAGCAGCTTGATGCGGTTGGTGCGCTCGGAGAGATTGAGCACGGCAGGCGCGGCAGGAGCGGCAACAACTTCCTCAGCAAGAGCATCAGCAGCCTGGGACGGAGTGGCAGCAGCAGCCTTCTTGTCCTTCTTGTCCTTGGCGGCCTTGGCCTTAGCCTTGGCCTTGGCAGCCTTGGCCTGTTCCGCCTTGATACGGATCTCGTTGGCGGCAACCATGGCTGCGAGACGCGCCTCCTTCTGCTCGCGAACGGTCATCGACTGCAGTTCCACCTCGGGCAACTCCGGCTTGACTTTGGTAGGTGCAACAACAGTCGCGCGAGTGGTCGCAACGACATTAGCAGCGTGTGTGTCAACCTTAACCGAATTCATGCTTGCAGTCGCGACTTCCTGAGCAGCAGCAGCAGCGGCAGCCTTGGCCTCGCGCAGCTCAGCGTTGAACGCCTTCTGCGCCTCCTTCCGGGCCTGCTTGGCCTCGTTGAGGAGGGCAGCCTTGGCAGCAGCACGAGCTGACTTTTCGGCGAGACGACGTTCCTCCTTGTTCTCGCTGAAGACCATCGACTGCTCGTCGGCCCAGAAGTAAGTGCGCATCCAGTAAAGGGTCCACTCCTCAGCATCCTCCTCAGGCGTGGTGGTCATCAATGTAGGCTTCCATTTGCGCGTGGACTTTGGCGCGGCAGGCGCACCAGGCTCAGACGCAGCGGGTGCGTCCTTCGAGCTGGTAGCATCCTTGCCAAACTTCATGCTCACATTCTGGTCAGCCAGCTCATACGCAGCCTGCTCCTCATCGTCCTGCTTCTTGGCCCGGCGGGCCTGCTGGCGCGAGAGGCGACCAGTAGTCAGGATGGCGGGCGCAGCGCGCGGGATGACAATCTTGGGTGCCTTGGCGTGAGCCGCAGCCAGATCCTTGTCTTCCAGCACAGGCATGCGCTCGCACTCAAAGGCGACAAAGTCGGCTTCAGTCGGAGCAATCTGCGCAACCGAAATCACCTCGCACTCCTGGCCGAACTTACGCTTCAGCTGCATCATGCACCCGGCCACATCAAGCGGCTTGTAGCCATAGTGGGCCACAGGGCACAGAGCGTTGGTACCACGAGCCTCAATGATGAGGTCCTGCACCTGCTTCAACATATGTGCCAGCCACGGCACAGAGGCAATACGGGCAGCACGTGCCTTCACAATCGTGTCCTCAAGAGCATCGAGACGGTCCTCGAGAGAGAGCTCCTGCTGGCCATGCTTCCAGACAAAGACACGAGAGCGGCCATTGCCACCGGTCTGGCGGATAGACGAAACAACGGGAGCATCCGAGAGGTCGGCATTGACGACGCTAACAGGCTGCTGGAGTTCGCGCATACGGGCGGCACGGTGGTTGGCCGCAACACGTTCGCGCAGAGCCTCACCAGACAGCACCTGCGACGCCTCAGCCTCCAGACGCGAAGCCTCACGCACAAGCTTGGAAAGCTGCACGCGGTATTCCGAGTCCTCATCGTCCTTCTGTGCGACCAACTCATCGATAGACGCCTGAACAGCCTTGAGCTCATTGAATGTGCTCTTGCCGCGTGCATCAATCTTGGCGATACGCTCAGCGTCCCAACTCTCTGCACGGGCGCGAGCCTTCTCAGCCCGTAGAGGCTCGAGCAGTGCCTTCAGCTCAGGAAGCTGGACACTGTAGTGCTCGATACGGTCCTCCATCGACTGGCGGAACGCGTCGGCCTCACTGCGGGCAGCCTTCGCCTTGGCACGTGCCTCCTGAACGATATCACGCCCCTCCATCATCTGGGCGTACATCGCTTCGGCGACACGGACTTCAGCGTTAGCATGCTCACACGCCTGCTCGAACTCGACCTTCAGGGCAGCGGCAGACTTGATGGCAGCCACGCGCTTCGCGGTAATTTCGTCAATGTTAACGCGAAGTGAGGTAATAGCCGCCTGAGTGAGAATGAATTGCTTTGTCGCGCGGACAGCACTCTTGTGCTTGCCCAACAGGGAGACAAACATCTTCTCA
>JACCDO011309840.1_pt1 | contig 15317 bp, 15 predicted proteins | sample 7446101 | NCBI WGS metagenome assembly JACCDO01 (sample SAMN15323440, study PRJNA562643) | freshwater metagenome | isolation source: river surface water | place: USA:Blue River Watershed | collected 2017-08-16
AAAGGATTCCTCTTCACATATCTACGTATCATCTCTTTCATTCTTCTAAATTTATCTATTCATTCTTATAATATTTTCTTTAAGTTCATTTTTAAAGATGGTAACGTAAAACAATATCCTTCATCTTTGCTCGAATAATATTGGATTCAACATCATTTACAACTGCATAAAACAACTCCTTCTCTTCATGATAATAGGGAAAATGAAATGAATATTTTTCACTATTCACTATCTTTGGTTTAAAGATATGTTCTTCTTTCTTCATATAATGAATACTTCCGGGTTGTGTAGTAATAGAACCATCACTATAAATATGATAAACTCGTGAATTAAGTGGCATATAAGCATATTCAGGTTTATGTCTACGACTCACATAATAATGAAGTTCTCTCAATTCTTCATCTAAATTTTCAAACGTAAATGTATTCTTCGGACTCTTCGATTTAGAACTGTTTGTAGGAGATACACTTCCATACCTAGGTGATGGCAGATTGGTGATATCTGTGATCATTTTTATTTTTTATTTATCTTCATTATTCTTTTTATTCATTCATTCTTTTATTCATTTTTTTTATATTCTTTACGTTCTTTCCAACAAAAACTGATATTTTTGACATTTATTCTTCATGATTCATAATTTTAATAATAAAAACACACAAAAATTAATCATGAGCTACCAAAAGGACCCCATGTTTCCTAATTTTGAGATGACACATTTCAATCTATTGAGGAATTATGATATAAACTTAAAGTTAGGAAAAGATATTTGTTTTCGTATGGATGATTTGAAAGAATATGAATATTATCTCTTTGTCATTAGTGTAAAATATGAATTTTACTCTTTCGCAAGATGGTATTTTCATCGAAGTATCCAATTGAATCGTGAAATACGGTTTCAAACAGTGAATGTTATGAAAAATCATCATACTATTCACAATGTTCATATTTTGGATTTTATGAATTTTCATATAAAAACACCTGAAAAATTATTATTGATAAAAACCATTCTTCCTCATCTTTCAGAAAAATACATCAATTATATTTTTCATTCAAAATATGTAAGAAGAGATGATTTTTATTCTGTTCCTCTTATCCAACGATTTTTAGACTATGGTCAATATTCCATCGCCATCGATTTGATAGAGAATAACCCTCTTCTTCAAAAAAAGATGATAATTAAGCAATCCCATGGATATCAAGAGAAGGAATATAATGTATATTACCAATTTATCAGTACTTTCCTCCTCTCATCGGATAAAAATATTCAAGAACATAAAGAATATGTCTATCCTTTTATCATTGAGCACATTTTACCCATGATATCTGATTTAGATATTTATTTATTAAATGAAGTCTTTAGGCTCTGTATTGATGCGAATGATACAACACTTTATGAACATATATCAAGTATATATCCTCATGTGATGAATGAAAATGACTATTTATATTATCATCTCATCAATCGCATGGTTAAAGATGAAGTTTTATATGTAAAATATCGTAGTCATTTATTCGAATATATACCTACTAAATATATGAATGATTATCAATTCAATAAAATCATTCAAGTTCTATTCTTTTATGAGAATAGAATACCCTTACATGATTTGGAGAGTTTATTCTTCTCTTTGCTTAAACCGATAAAAAATAACTTAACGGAGAGAACATTCTTCTCTTTTCATCATATTCGCGAATATTTTGAAAAGAATCCAAATGAAGAGTATTATGACAGGATCTATGTTAAAGGTTTAAAGATGTCATTATCCTATCAAATATTGAACTCATATGATGAACCTATCCATGATTATCTACCCTATTACTATTATTTAATAAAAAATGAATCTTCTTCAAATAAAGAGAAGATGATAAATCTTTGTATTCATTCTTTGAAAGAGAGATATCAACTTACTCTTCATTTGAATGTATGTGATCTTATTTTACAATATATGATTGTAATATAAATATAATTATAAAAAATATAATACTTTTAATTCTCTTTTTCTTTTGGGAAAAAACAAGATAAGAGATAAAAGAGTGGAAAACAGAGTACACTACAATATATAGCCCCCTTATGTTCCTTTACAAAATTTTGATATCTTCTCTCATCCCTCTCTCTTTCTCTTACCCTCTCATACTCCTCGATACGTTGTGGACTTATCTTATGTTTAGCCATTTACGTTCTATATATGTATTTTTTTATATTATTTTCATATAGAAAGAATGGACAAAGAGATAAAAATGATTCACTTTTTTTCGGATGAGGAGATACAAAAGAGTCAAAAAAGAGGTATTGTAAATCTATTCAATGTCGTCGCCGAAGATCGCGTTCATTATATCTATTATAATATACCCGAAAAGTTATATTATATCAATGATAGAAATACAAAAATTTATGATATCTTTTATGATTGGAAAGACCCTCAATCCAAATATCAGAAGATTATTCAAATACGGGATAATCAAAAGTTAACTCAAAAAGAACAATGGATACAAACTCGTGATCTTTTATTTAGCGTCTAGTTCAATTATAAGCCTTAGTAGCAGCAGTGGCAGCCTTTAAACTTGTTTTTGTTTTCTTTTTACTAGCAAACCCCTCAAAAAATCCGTTTGATTCTAATAAATATAAGATTCCCACGAAAATAATCGCATGAACAAGAGCCGAGATGATTGAAGTTTCACCTGATCTCCAAATCTTTTTACCTACGGGTGGAATTGTTAATAATATTCCAGGTGATAATAAAACAAATAATACAGCTAATACAATGTACATCATCTTTTCTATATATTTAGATTCGATTTTTTTTTATTAATCGTTCAAAAAATAATCTTTTAAAAATAGATTCATATCTTTCTTTATTTTTAAACGTTGAAAAAGTTCATTCGCTTCTTCTCTTTTATTATCCTTTTTTTCTACTTGATTTTTTGTATAAATCGGTACACATAAATATTGATATAAACGATATCTCCGATTACTTGTTTTATCCTCTATTTTTAATAATCTTTTCTCTTTATCTGATAAATTTTTATACTCAAATAAATTCATCATTGTCGCATATTCCAACGTTGTCTTCTCCTCATCCTGAAAATAATTCACTCTCTTATTCTCATAAAATAAATAATAATGTGTATCATATGAATATCTTACTTCTTCTATCCATGGATTTTTTATCTTGACTCGCAAGTAAATCTCACCATCTCTATCACGAAATGGATACTTATTATCATCTTCATCATATTCCCATTCAAATAATACTCTTTCACCTTTTCTATACTCTTCAGCTTTCTTGGAAAGTTCTTTAGAACTTTCAGAAAGCAACATGTTATCCTCTAAAGAGGATAACTTGTCATCATTCTCACTTGATAAAGAACTTTTTCTTATCTCAAATTCAAATCCTAGTTTTTGATCATCCTCTTTTTTCCGTTCCTTCATTACTATATCATATACACCCCAATCAAAACCATTTAAATATTCAAATAAATCTTCCTTCTCTTTTGTTAAGAATCCATTCTTCTTTTTTCTCATCTCTTCGAATAACCATTCTATATCATCTTTCTTCTCAAACGGAAAAGACTGATACAAATCAAAATGTTTATATATCTTTACATATCTCTCTACCCATTCTTTATCCATACTTGTCAATCTATTCCTCTACTCTTTTTTTTTTATATTCCTTTTACTTATTTTTTTATAATATGATACGACTTAAAAGAAGGAAGAGATACGATACCAACAGATCATTTCAATCAATGAACTATAAGATGTATTCTTCACCAATCTTTTTTCTATCACTGTGGTATTTATATATTTTTCATAATTATTTAGAAATTCTTTATGAATATCTTTCATATTTGAAGATATAAAACTTAATGTTTTATCAATAATAATTGTCTGTATTTTATTCATTACACTTCTTAATTCTTCTTTTTGAATCTCATCTAACATATTTACAAAATTTTCTTTTGTCATATTTACTTCCTGATATTTTTCATTGTAAATTGACGGATATTGTGAAGCCAAACGATCAAAATGGTCTGAAAGATATTCAAGTGACAAATAATAAACAAAAATCTCCTCAAAATAACTTATATCCATTAATGAATACATATTTTGAAGAAAAATCCACTTCATTTCATAAGTCTGTGCACAATACATAAAATTACTTATGGCCAATACACGATATCGTGATTGATGATTTTGTTTACGTTCAACTTGAACTTCTTCAACCGGTTCACAGTATGTTTTCCTTGGTGAATGAATGTTACCCATCTTGGTTGTATACGTTTGTTATTTTTTATCTCTTTTTGTCTCTCTCCCATCGAGACTCTTTAAATATCATTTTTTTAAGTTAAAAAAAATGATAAAATGAAAGTATATATAAAGAAAAGTTGTTAATAAGATAAATAAAAAAATGAACTTACCTAGAGAATTAATTCAACATATTTATGAATTTAATGTGGATCATCGTCCACAGTGGTATAAGGTGATGACATCTCTTATATATCATTTTAAGGATATGATGTATTCTTCGAAAAATGATATTTATAGAAATGATACTAAAGTTATTGAATATATAGAATAAAATCTTATCTTATTATAAAATAGAAGAATGGAAAAATATTTGGTATTAACTATATTGTTTATATTATTGTCACCAGGAATATTATTAAATTTACCTCCTATACAAGGAAAATGGTGGATGACTGAAAAAACATCGTATTTATGTGTATTTATCCATATGATATTATTTGTTTTTATTTATAAATGTTTTGAAGGATTGGTAATTCGTGAAGATTTTAAAAAAAAATTTAGAAAGGCAGGTCAAGCTTGTCCTAAATTTTGTCCAACCACATTCGGTTTAGGTGTTTATAATTCAGAAGGAAAGTGTGTCTGTTAAACTTCTATGTATTTTTCACTTATATAATGTAATAAATACCCAAAATAACTTAAATGTGCAGATATATCTAAATATGTAGAAACAAATTCTTTTGATCTTTTTATCATATTTCGAATCCTTTGAGGATTATTTTTAGCTACACGATTTAAATCATTTATAGATCTTGTTAATTCTTCAGGTGAATTAAATTCTACATAATGAATATTTTTTTCAAATAATGGATAATACCAATTGATATTATCTGATTTTTTCTTTAAACATACACAATTACTCTTCATTATCCATACAATTCTATCCCAAGAACATGTATTTCCATCAATATCTATAATATATCGATATTTATCTCTTTGTTCAAGTATTGATATTCTTTGATTTTTTACAAATTTTTCATAAGATGGATAAGATTGTTTAACCTCTTCGATGGGTATTTGACAGATATGATTGATTTCACATTTAAAATTTTTTGAATGTTGGTGACTATAATTTGAATAAAATAAACGATCGTTCATTTGAGGATTATAATTACCTGTTGAAGTTCCAATAAAATAACCAGTTATATTTTTTTTAAAAAATGGTTTAGAATCAGGTATATCTGGTAGGCTGTTATAATTAGTCATTGCATAACAATCAGGCATAAGAGATTTTTTTGTTTGTTTATTTTTGGAAAATACGATTTCATTCATATCATTTCCATCGGCATGATCAGATAAATTAAATAAAAAATCACCATGAATACGGAATCGTGTATCATTTAATACTAAATTAATAAAATTCATTAACCTTTCTTGTCGAATATTCTCTTTAGAATTAGATTTAACTTCTATTATTTGATTATTTCGAATTCGAACAAATACTTGATATCTTTCATTTAAAATTTCAATTTGATTTGGATTAAAAAAGATAGATTCAGTCTTTGCTAATTTACGAATTTTTTCAGCTGTATTTTCATTGATATTTTTTAATTGAAATTTTTTTTTTTTATCTTTCTTCTTTTTTTGATTCATTCTTATTCTTTGTTTTAATCGTAACCATTTTATTTTTTTTTGTTTCATTTTTATTTTTTTTTTCATAATTCTCTAACAAATCTAAATATTTTAAGTTAGTTAAAAAATGTAAAATAAATTATTATTTTAAATTAATTATAAATATGGAAATAAATTGGAATGAAGAAAATATAAAAATTAAAAAATATTTAGAAAATTTACCTGATCCAAATCATAAAAATATTCCAAAAGGTATTATCATCTCCGCAGGTTCTTCTCATTTTTTATCTGCTATGATTATTTTAAAACAACTTAAATTTATAAATAATACTTTACCTATCGAATATTATTACTGTGGTGATGAATTATTATCATATCAAATTGATTTTATTAAAATAAATTTTCCAGAAGTTCAATTATTTGATTGTTTACAAGTTATCCCTTCATGGTTTCCATGGAAAATAGAGATAAAAAATATTAAAGGATTTATGATTAAATCTTTTTGTATGATAGTCTCTTCAATTCAAGATATATTTTTTATAGATTCAGATAATATTCCTTTTCAAGATATAAATTTACTTTTCAATAATTTATCATTTATTCAATATCATAATATATTCTGGCCTGATGTTGAATTTGGAACAGATGAAGGTAAAAATATGATTTTACCTCATGGTAATATTATATATGATTATCTTGAAATAGATTATCCTGAAAAACATAATATATTACCAACTGAATCTGGTCAAATATTAATTGATTCTGTTTTTTGTTGGAAAGCTGTTTGTTTAAGTTATTATTTAAATTATTACTTTCCTATCTATTATTCTTTCTTTTATGGTGATAAAGATCTCTATTATATTGCTTTTCAAAAATCAAATTTATTCTTTTTTCAAACATCATTTAAACCTTATATTTGTTATCATAAAAATCATAATCAAGGTTTATTAGCTAGTATCTTTCAAAGAGATCCTTATTCTGGAAAACCAATCTTACTTCATCATACCAAATCAAAAATAACTCTTCAAAATAAAAACTATTTACACTTTATCTATCCGAATCATTATCCATTATTAAATGAAAAAAATAATCTTATCAATCTTTATTACAATTATAAAAATCATTTAAATACTACTTTTGTAATCTCATTATATAAAAATTTAAATATGAATCAATTGAAAAATCTCATCTTTTTATTAAATCTTCGATTCTCTCATACTATTATATTCGTTTTCCAAGAAAAAATAAAAAAGATTATTGATAAAATGATTAACACTGGTAAACTCTTCTCAAAAATTGAAATTTATGTTGTATCACCTAAAGATATTCCCTCTTTTCAATCAAAGATAAATATCTTTGAAGAGAAGACTCAACAATCTATGATTGAAGATATTATTCATGAACATATTTATTTTGACCTATTTCAATATATTGAAAATAATCATATAAAAACTCTTCCTTATCTTATTTATTATCATCTTTCAAAAAAAAATGAAGATATTCTTCATGACTCATATTTTCAACTCAGTGACTCTTCTATTCAACATTTAAATTCAAAATGTGGTCTATTTGAAGATTTTTATCATAATCTTCTTATTTTACCTTCTCATCTCATTCATTCATATCATTCTTTATATCATACTTATTTTATTCATTTATCAAAAGAATCTCTTCTACTAAATCCTCAAATTATTTTTAAAGAATTTGTAGATTCTCATTCTTCCCTTTTTACAATCTTAAAAAATCAATATATAACACTCCCTTCCGAATTAAATTCTCTTCATAATCATAATCTTAAATATGAGATTGATATTCCTCCTTATGTATTTACTTTTTATCATCATGTTTATGAACCTATGTTAAAAGAACTTGATAAATTATATAAAAATTCTGATTTTTCTCAATCTATGAAAGATTCATTCATAAAAGATATCATTCATTCCAAAAAATTTTTATATCAAAGTACTCTCATTGATTTTAATGAATATAAAAAATTAATCGATCAAATGAATATTTATTTGGATCCCCATGATCCTTTATTTGTTCATTCCCAATTAGAATTTGAATTAAATAAAGATACTCCAAATATGTATATTTTAGATATTCTTATTCAAATTATTTTAAAAAAAAATTATCATAATCAATACACAGATGTACGTGATACTATTTTTAAATATATTATAAAAATTTATACAAAAGATAAAATAGCAGAATACTTACAATATTTTGATGATATCTCATATTTTTCTTTAGTTGTTCGTCTTCAATGTTTTAGTATTATAAATATAAAAGAATGTATTCTATTATTAAATCAACGTATTCATCATCCTTTTATAGCTGATATGATACCTATCTTTGAAAACTTAAAAAATAAAGATATTCTGATAGAAAAATTAAATATTGTAATAGATTCTCTTCAACAAAATTTATATGGTACACTCATATTTATCAGACCTTTTTATTTTAATCAATTCTATTTTTTAACTTATCAAAATCAAAATAATTGTATTCTTCGTAAAAAAATAAGTGAACTTCACCGTCTTCTATTTCCTTCCATTAATTATCATGCTGATTTTACAAAATATAAAGAACAAGAACCTGTACCTCCTGATCAGATTCAAATTAATAAAAATAGAATTAAAGTGGGATTTATCTCCCAATTCTTTAAATCTCATTCTGTAGGTAGAGACCGTATAGGTATTATACGTGGTTTAAATCCTGATTTATTTGATATACATGTTTTCCACTTTGATAAAATAGAAGGTGATTTTTATCGTCTTCTATGTTTACAAAGTAATATTCATAATCACTTTATGTTATTTCCCACATTAAAAGAATACCATAATCATATAGAAAAACAAAAACTTGATATTCTTGTTTATGCCGATATCGGTATGATCGAAGAAACTTATCTTCTCGCTCATTCTCGTCTTGCACCCATTCAAATCAATACGATTGGACACTCTGAAACTTCAGGTATTAATACTGTTGACTATTATATTTCAAGTATTTTATATGATGATTTAGAAGAATCTCAATCTCATTATTCCGAAAAACTTATTCTTACCAATTCACTCAATACTTTTTATTATCGTGATTTTTATGATATTTATCAAAATTCAAATATACAAAAAGATTATGTATTACCCCTCTCTCCTGATAAAATTTATCTCTCCTATCTTCAAAATTCACTTAAAGCTGATGTTGAAGATCTTCAACTTCTCTATCAAATTCTCGAAAAAATACCTACTATTCATCTTGTTCTTATCAATCTTATCGAAAATTCTCTTGAAGATGATAAATTAAAAACTTATCTTAAACCCTTCTTCGATCAAAATCGCGTCATTCTTCTACCTAAATTATCTACAAATCACTTCTATACACTCATTCAAAAATCATATCTTATTCTTGATGCATACCCTCATGGTGGTTGTAATACCTCTCTCGAAACATTTCATTTTGGTAAAATAATGATCTCTCGTCCTTCACCTTATCTTCGTGGACGTTTTACGAAAGGATTTTATCAAAAAATGGGTATTACCGATTGTATTGTTAACACTCCTGATGAATATATTGAAAAAGTTCAATACTTTGTCAATCATCCCGATAAAAAATTAGAAGTTGAAGAGAAGATTCAAAAACAATCTCATCTCCTCTTCCATGATTATCAAAGTGTTGTTGATTGGAATAATATATTCCTTCAACTCCATCAAAAATAATCTATTATTTTATACCATAATTCTTCTCTTAACTTTAAAAATAAATATCTCTCTTCTAATCTCTTCTTCATCTCCATCATTAAACCCCATTCTTCTTCTTTTTTATAAAACTCTTGAAAATATGATATCCAGATCCATCCTTCTTTCACAAAATCATCTATATTCCTTTCTTTTACTATCCTCTTCATCAATTCATACCAACCATATTTTGAATATTTATATAATATATCCATACTCTCATCTCTTATTCTTCTATTTGGATGTTCCCATATCTTCATCATTAAACCCTCTATTTCCATAACTTCCAACTTTACCATCTCTTTCATTATATTATACTCATAATTCATACTCTCCTTCATATCTAAAAATATTTCTATCCATTCATATTGATATGAAAATATCATATGTTCAATCATGGTTCTTAGATAATAAGAATTACCTTTTATTAACTTCTTTTGAAAATCTTTTTCATTCTCCTTGTTTAACTCCACTATCAACCATTTTATTAATTTCTTTCTTTTCGAATCTACAATTCGTTTTATATTTAATTGAATTGTAAATGGATTTATCCATAAATCATATTTGTCATGTTGAAAACTCTTTATAATTCTTTCATCATCTATTCCACTCTCCTCATCTAAAATATATGGAGGCACTAAAAAAATATATCCCATATATTCCGTATTCATTAATTCCTTCTCAAATTCTTGATTAAAAATATTCGGATAACTCCATACCATCTGTATCGCTAAATCATTCATACTCTCCCCATCATCTACCTTCCTTCGACTTCGTGAACCCTTCATTATCTTTTTACTGATTCCTATCCATCTCTCATCTTTTATCGTCTTCTCTACTGCAAATGTTAATCCTGTATACCACTCTTTTTTAATATTATCATGTGTTTCTATCTTATAATAATCAATCTCTCTCTTCTTCTCATCTTCTTCTAAAATTTTTATAATCTTATCTATATCTTCCTCATTTTCTTTTAAAATTCTATATAAAGAGTTATTCATGTTTCTTTATATCATCATCTTTTTTTTAAATTCAATTTTTATATATAAATGAAAAAAATAAATTTAATCATAGAATGTAGAGGTAAGATATGTTTCGTTTATCTTATGGAGACTTATCCAAAAATGATATAAAAATTACTTATTTAAAAAAACCTTCAAAGATCAAATATAATAAAAAACCTTTTGATGAATTTGAAAAGTCCCAAAAAGAATATCGAAAATCCATTCATCAATTATTCAATAAAGAAAAAAATAATAAAATTTTAAGTTTTCGTGATAAAGAATTATTATTCCAAAAATCACTTAATTATTATTTAGATACTCTTAATTATCATGTACATTTTCTTAATGAATATGAAAAATTTAAAAGACCCTATTATTCATTTAAAATGAATAGTGTAAATCCAAAAGATCCTGGATTAGGTATTGAATGTAAAAATATAGAGATCGAAAAAAAAGTATGGAAAAATCCTTCCCTATTAAAACTCATTAAAGATAATAAAAAAAAATATAATTATGTATATTCAAATATGCATGGTCCATCCTTGTATAAAAAAGTTACTGGAAAACCTGTATGTGATAAAGAAGAGATTGAATATAAATATTTTCTAAATACGATTCATACTCTATTCGATATTCTTGAAGAAGGTGGTGATGCCACTGTTAAAGTCTTTTCTACTTGTCACTCTCAAACTATTGAAAATATATACTTATTATCTTCATTATTTAAATATGTTTTAACGATGAATGGTCGTACTTATTCTTGTTTTCACTTTTTACCCAATTATCGTATCTCTCAAAAAGATGTATATAAATGTATAAAATCACCTTTTTATAAGATTGAACCGAAACCCGATCTTCAAAATTATCTTAAAACAATCGAAAAGATCGCTACTTCCGCTTCTTTATATTATAGTCATTCTGCTTATTTTAAAATGGTCTATTGTTCTTATTTAAATTTAGATATCATCTTTGCTTATTCTCCCATTGAATTTTATAAATTTAAAAATATTACACAATATCAAATCCTTTTTTTACAAGAGACACTAAAAAATGAATCTCTCTCTTTCTTTTACAAAACAAAACAATTTACTTTCTTTCAAAATTATATGTTAACTCTTCATCAACTCTTTCAAAAAAATACTTTTAAACATATTCTAGAACTTGATATTGGATGGGGTATACAATCTCTCTTTTTCCTTCAACAAAAATCTACTCAAAAACATTATATTATCGATTCTTTTGAAGAATTCTTTTATCAAAATCAACATTATCAATTCCTTCAAAATCATATCAAACCCTCCCAAAAGAAAAAATTAAAATTCTCCTCCGATAATTATCTCTTTATCCTTTCTAAACTCTTCGATTCTTATCAAGATTCATTCTTTGATTTTATCCTCATGAATAACTTTACAACTGAAGATGATTTTCTTATGAAGCTCTTCTATTGTGATAAACTTATTAAAAAAAATGGTATCTTGATGATTAATAATACTTCCAATTATCGTTATATTTATTTTATACCCCTCGTCTTACAACAATACAAAAATTATTCCATCTACCAACAAAACTCAAATTCCATTCTTCTTCAAAAATTATAATCCATTATTTTTTTTATATTCATTTCATTTAGAAGAAGATTAAATGATCTCATATCGAAGTGTACAGACGGATAGGAAGAAGAGTATAGAGAGAATATTAACAGAAGATTCACCTAAGAGAGAATATATACCTGGATTAGAGAAGTTTTTTAATTGTCATGATGGTCAACGAAAATTATTATGGAGTGAGATTGAATTTTATACTCTTATCTCTCACCAATATGATTTAAATGATATTTTGGTTGTTTATGCTGGTAGTGGTGAAGGTCTGCACATGTCAATCATCTTTGACCTTTTTCCCCAACTCGATTTTATTCTCATTGACCCAACCCGTTCTTTATGTAAACATCCTTTTATGAAAAATAAAGATAAAGTAATTCAAATCAATGAATATTATACTGATTTAACATATCAAAAGGTTCTTTCTCTTAATTCCAAAAATAAAAAGATTGTTTTTATGTCTGATATTCGTGAAGATACCGATGAAAAAGCCATATGGGAAAATATGATTCAACAACAATTATGGTGTATTCAACTCGACTCTATCGCATATCTTCTTAAATTCCGTTTACCATATTATTATCCTGGTCATGACCCCTCTAAATACCAATATCTATTACCTATTTCTAAAGATAAAGCTAACTACCATTTTAAAAAATTAAATGATATGGAAGTCGTGTATTTAAAGGGTGATATCTATCTTCAGATTTATGCTCCTGCTAAATCTACCGAAAATCGTCTCCTCTATATCCGTAAACCTTATGAATCTTTTACTTTTACTTCGTATGATATCAAAAAATATGAAGATCAATGTTTTTATTTTAATACATATACCCGTCATGAAAATTTTGAATTTAAAGAATCCGAAAAATGTAAATACAATCTTTTAGGTTTTGATGATGGTTATGAATCTGTATGTGAATATTTTATTTTATATCAATATATTGATACTTTTTATGATAAATTAAAGAAGGAAGATTTTATAAAAGAATCAAAATATCGAGATATTTTAAGGGATGATACAAAGAGTGTATCAGATAGAACGATTCAATTATTATATCAGATAGATCAATTATATAATTTATTAACATTTAAAAATTTGATTGAATGTTCTTTTAGAACAACTTTAAAGAGAGGAGCTGTACCAGATAAACCAAAAGATGAAAAAGAGAAAATTCGTATTAATGATTATGTTGAAATTGTCAAATCCAAATATCTAGAAATACTCTTCTCTATGAAAAATCAAATTGAATCCTTTCAAAAAAGTACTCTTCTTAAACGATATGAATATGATTCTCAAATTCAATTGTGTAACGAAATCCTATCCACCATTAACCATTTTATGCGAGAAATATTGTCACGAAAATATCTTAAAAAAGATGAAAAATATTTTATTACTGAGAAAATTATCGGTTTTAATACCAATGTTTTATCATCCTATTTAAAATCAAATAAAAAAGGTATGATATTATCGAAGGAAGAGATGATGATGATGAAAGATACAAAAGATAAATCTTTCCAAAAGTTAATGGATGTCAATGATAAATATGAAAAGTTAATTGAAGATCTTGAAAAAATACATTCCCAAAAAAAAAAGAATGTCGATTCTTATTTTCTTTAAAGAGTCTATGCTGTCAACTACAACGTACTTTTAAATATTAATTTGGATATAAAAAAATGAGTTATGATGAGATGATTTTTTTGTGAATAGAATAATAAATATGAATCCTATTTATTTTTGTAAATTATTTATCTCTTCATCGGGATTATGTAATCAATTATATTCTTTAATCGCTGGTATTTTACAAGCAATTGAAGAGAAGAAGAATGTAGTAGTGATAGATTCATTCATGAATGAGATTCAAAAGAATAAATATTCACCCATCTCTTTTATTTTAGATCTACCTAAAATGAATGAATATCTACAAAAACGTTTTAATTTAGTATTAGTTGATTCTTCCTTCTTACAATTTGAAATACTTGATATTCAATATGGAGGTGAAAAAGAAGAGAGTCGATTAAAGATAAAAGAACCCATTTTATCTCAATTTTCAAAGAATCCATTGGTCCTGCGTATTCCAAAAAATTATGATTTAAGTATGTGGAATACATTAATATCTCCACATATTATTGAAAAAAAAATATATATACGTTTTCAAATAGGTGACTATGTCATAGAAGTAAACTACCCTGAAAAAAGAGATGAAGAAATTCTTTTTGATCTTCAACAACCTCTTTATAAATTATTAGGTATTTGGAGAAATAAAGAGAATGAACCTGTATTTAATGAACTTCTTCAAAATATTATGTTTGCTCCAAATTTATATCCTTATGCCCTACAATGTGTTGATACTGTTAAACAAAAATATTCATCTGATTCTATTCATGTCATTCACCTTCGTTTAGAAGATGATGCAATTGAACATTGGTCTAAACAAAATAATCTTTCACTCAAAGAATACAAAGAAAAAGTAGAAAATAAATATATTCAAATGATTCAAAAATATATTCCTCAAAAGAATGTACCCATTATTTTATTAACCTATTCTTTCCAAAATCGTGTTATTCAATATTTACAAACAAATCAATATCATATTGTGATTAATAATAAAGATAAAGAGATAGGACGTGAAGTAAATGCAATTGTTGATCTTATTATCGGTGAACAATGTAATGGTGTTTTTATAGGTCCTTATACATCCACTTTTACTCAAACTCTCTATTATCGAATGAATATGGTAAAAGAATCACATTATTTTAATTTAGATAAGATTGAATTAGATGACTTCTCATTTCCTTATCCAAAGATGAATATGCTTTAATGTTGGACTACGTCCAACAACGGGTCTTCGACCCGTGGCCAATTTACTTCGTAAATTGGGAGACCAAAGGTCTCCTTTTCATATAAAGTCTTACCTGGCATTCTCAATGGGCGAATTTAAAAAAAAAGTCTCTCATGTATTATTGTAGTTATCTATATTTTATATAAGTTAAAAAATAAACAAGACTAAAATCTATAATAAAATTCATAAAAGGAAAAGATTCAATATATAATATAGGTATCTTCATCCGATAATTATCTCTCAATCCCTCTATATCA
>JACCDO011318420.1_pt1 | contig 15317 bp, 20 predicted proteins | sample 7446101 | NCBI WGS metagenome assembly JACCDO01 (sample SAMN15323440, study PRJNA562643) | freshwater metagenome | isolation source: river surface water | place: USA:Blue River Watershed | collected 2017-08-16
ATGGAATGTGGCCCCACTGCAAGATGAAGGCCTGGATTGGGACACTCTTGCAAACGACGTGCGTCGCATCGGTGTGCGTAATTCCTTATTGGTGGCGCCGATGCCAACTGCAAGCACCAGTCAAATCTTGGGGAACTGTGAGTGCTTTGAGCCATATGCGACCCATATCTTCACCCGCCGCACCCTGGCCGGTGAATTCATCGTCATCAACAAACACCTGGTCCGTTCCCTCATCGCGCAGGGACTCTGGACAACTGCAGTAAAGGACCAAATCATTGCCAACAATGGCAGTGTTCAGGGTCTTGCCGCTGTGCCCGAGGAACTACAGCGCATCTTCAAAACGGTATGGGAAATCAAACAGAAGACTCTCATTGATATGGCGGCGGACCGTGGTCCTTATATTTGCCAGTCCCAGTCACTCAACCTCTTCTTGGGAGACCCCGATTACCGTAAGTTGACCAGTATGCATTTCTATGCTTGGCGTCGTGGCCTCAAAACAGGCATTTATTACCTGCGCACTCGTGCAGTTGCATCGGCCCAGAAATTCACTGTTGAACCCACAGTGCAAGTCAAAGACGAGGAAAAGGAATGCGTAATGTGCAGTTCTTGAGCCAATAAAAATTGAGCGACCTCACGTTTTTTTACACCATAAAACATACGTACCCTAATAGAATGCGCTTTTGCCCAATTTGCAATTATTATCTATATCTCACGGTTGAGGCGTCGGCTATGGGAATGCAATGTAAGAATTGCGGACATAGTGAGAAATTGGAACCTAAAAATGCAGACGAGGCACTTATCTTAGAGACACAGTTTCGTTCTGGAAGTTCAGCAAGTGGTGCATCTTCCGGAATTACAGTGAATCAATACACAAAAATGGACCCAACGTTGCCACATATCAAGTCGCTTCGCTGTCCTAATGCAAGTTGCGAATCAATCACGGGTACGAAGGAACGTGATGTAATTTATATCAAAACCGACCCAGTGAATATGAAATTCCAGTACGTGTGCACTGTGTGTGATGCACAATGGGTTTCGTAAGTCTAAAAGTAAACCCGCAACACTGACTAAGAGGGATGAAACCTGTGGGTGAATTGAAGAAAATCGTAAGTCTGGTGGACCGTGGTGCATTTGACGAATTTGTATATCCATCAAATGCAGAATTAACCGTTTTTCAGCCTGCAAAACCATATGCAGCGTATCATAATTATACACAAGAAACAGTCACTTGGCCTTTTACGGGTCAACTGGCCTGGGGCTCGCGCATTACGTTTGATGTGCCTTGGCCGTGGCAAACGGATTTTTTGAACTGGATTGCGTTGCGGCTAAAACCTGCCAGTTGGTTGTCTGGTGCCGCGCAACGTCATTTGGGTCCTGATATTGCCGACTGGGTGCCGTTGGACCCACTAAATGTTTGGGTGTGGGCAAATAGCTTGGGTACAATTGCAATTGAGCGCGCCGAAATGGAAGTTGATGGTGTTATTGTGGAGCAATTCAGTGGAGATTGGATTAATGTATGGAATAAAACAATGCATAATGCAACCGAAGGCGCGGCCTATGACGATGCAGTGTTTCAATCGTCATACAAAACGCCGACCATAAATAATATTCGTTTGGGTGACGATGGTTATGTGTATTGTTATTTGCCATTTTGGTTTGCGAAACACACAAACACCGCATTTCCCTTGCTTTCGTGCAAAGGACCACATAGTTTGCGATTTCACATTACATTGCGACAATTCAAGGACGTTGTGCGAAAAATAGGAATGCCGCGCACTAGTTGCGATGAAACACCGCTTGGACAAACATTTCGTGTACGTGATTATAGTTTTCCATTTCGTGTACACAAAGATGTTGTCGTGGACCCAATCATTCCAGGATTTATGGCGGCCGATATGGTCGCTGGCGTTTCCAACATTGATGGCGAATTACGAAAAGCGTATATTACTGCGCCGCACGAGATTCTTATGGAACCGGTGACCGAGCAAGTGTTTGCGGAACCGCTGAAATATACAATCAACAAACCTGAAGGCAATAGTATCAACGTGGGCCTTCCTTTGGCTGCCAACGGCCCGCTCAAGCAAATCTTGTTTTTCATACGACGTAACAATGTATCTGACTTCAATGATTGGAATAATTACGGTGCAGTAGCACAACCAGACCCTGTATGGAATCCAGAGCGACCATTGTTAGAACACGCGCAACTCATGGTGGGCACAGCAGTATGGGCAGACCAACCAGAACGGTGGTGGCGAGCGGCAAGCAATTTGGCGCTGCCAGGCGGTGTACGTGGATACGGAAATTTTGTGTATGCATACAATTTTGCCGAGCGGCCTGCGGATTTTAATCCGTCTGGATCACTGAACGCAAGTCGCGTGGATTTACGTTTGAATTTGCGGGTTTCCTCTCCTGGCGCAACGTTAGGAGAGTGGAGTGTCCATGTATTTTTGATTGGTACAAATTGGATACGATTCCAAAACGGGTTGGCAAACTTACTGTTTATGGATTAGTTGAAAAAATGAACGCCTGCAAGGGTGCATCTTACAATGCATACAATGCGCATTTTCCTACGGCTTTTCAATTCATACAATCCCATTTCTAAACTTGGGCGTTGGCATATTCATTATGCACCGCAAATTGTAAATGCAAAGATTGATCAGGCAAATACAGACCATTGTGGCGTTTGTCACGTCGCACCACGTGCTGAACCGCAGACCGATGATTCCTATTTGGAACCATTTGTATTTGAAAATTGATACACATTAATTTTACCTTTTTCTATTGTATCAATCGCATAGTATGCGCATACAATATATTTCAGATATTCATTTGGAGTTTCTTTCCAAATTGTTGAAAGAAAAACGGTTTCATCCGATTGCGGATGTACTTTGCTTGGCGGGTGATATTGGATATCCAAAATCACCCATTTACAAACAGTTCCTAACAACTGTCAGCCATCAATACAAAAAGGTGTTTCTCATAACAGGAAATCACGAATATTATAGGTCCGGTACAAGTATGGACGATGTTCATACAACCATTCAAAACATCATTAAATCCAACAAATTACAAAACATATGTTTCCTGGATAATTCGTACATTGATTATAGTGGTGTACGATTTGTAGGGACAACGCTCTGGTCCAATATTCCAAACAATCCTTCTGTTCAAATCAATGATTTTCATGAGATTCAAGATATGACACCAACATATTACAATGAATTGCATCGCGTGGCGTGTGAATTCTTAGAAAGTGATGACGTTGCACAATCGCCGATGCCAGTTGTTGTACTTTCTCATCATTTGCCAAGTTATGAGTTGATTGACCCCAAGTATGCGAAATACGAAAAATACAATATGTACTTTGCATCGGATTGCACACGCTTCTTCAAACCACCAATCAAGGCCTGGATTTGTGGGCACACCCATAGCGGATTTGATAAAACACTGCACGACATACAATTTGTATGTAATCCTGTTGGATATCCTAGGGAAAATGAATCCCAACTAGATTTCAACAAAGTCATTGAACTTCACTAAGACCCGGCCCGACCGCGTTCAGAGCCGCCAAAAAATCCCTCGGGCAAGAGTGGAGGACAAGGATGCGAGATGGGTCGCGCCCGTCTCTTTCCCGCTGCCCATGGTTCACCCGCCCCTATATATAGGGTGAAACAGCGGTTTGAATTATGTGTGTGTATGTAAGTAGTTGAGATTGATTTTTTTGGCCCGCACGCAGTCGCTCTTGAATTGACAAGAGCAACCCGCCTTACGAAACAGGGTTTAAAGCATCGCCACGTTGGTAACAACAGGGTGGTGTGATTGGCCCTGTGTAGTTAGCCGCGCAAACTCGCCCCCGCCTTTGTATGCCCGCTTTCGTGGACGTGTATTGGATTAGAGTTTGTGCTTGCCGCTTGGTTCGCCCCATATAGAAAGTGACTGTGAAGTATTTGTTTGGAAGTTGTGCACATCGCGTGAAGTTGTGCAGATGCACTGTGTTTGAAAAATGTCTAACAATGTTTGGATGATACAGTGTGTTTGTGCAGCGAATGTGCTGTGTGCAATGGAAGTGCAAGTGTGTCGTGGAAGTTTTTGAAGTTAGAACCCGCTGCGTGCCTGAAGACGCGCTGGACGCGTCGTGAGTACGGCTCATCTTTGCGAAAGCATATGCACTACATATCCTTTTTCTCCACCCCCAAGCCTCCATAGCTCAGTGGTAGAGCGTCTGTCTTGTAAACAGAAGGTCGCCGGTTCAATTCCGGCTGGAGGCACATCCCCGCCCCTAAAAAGGCAAACACATGTATTTTGAAATACATATGTTTGCTTACAATACATAATTGAATTAGTTGCGCCGTTTGCGGAATGTTTTGCGATGCCCACCATTTACAAGAATTTCATGCAATAATTGGTTGTGACGCACCGTCATACGACGCCGTGGTTTTATAACAGAACTGTCGTGTGAACCTTTTTTCCATGAATTGTAAAAATATTTGAATTGATCCAGGTCAATGAATCTTGCATTTGTCATCTGCATGATGGGTGAAAGAAAATCGTTATCAAGCACTGTTTCTTCAACATAATCAAACAAGTAATACAAACAATCAAATATAGATTCTGTATGAAATTGTAAACGCATGGGATGCCAAGTAGGATTCTTTACTTTTAAAAGTAAGTAAATTCGCCTGCAAAGTTGTATACACAGTTCCTCGGATTCCATTAAATCATACTCATCATCAAATAGTATCCATTTTGGATATGTATGCATTGGAAAAACAGCATCATAATTTGCACTGTCTGATGAACCACCAACAATTATTCCATGTGTTAGAAACTCGGCAAAAGTCATTCCATTTAACTGAATGTCATCACCACTAAGAAAAATACGATGCACATTTTCTTGAACAATCATTCCGAAATTGCATGGTTTAAATATAACACGCATTGCAAATTTCTTACAATACATTTTGTATTCCGTAATATTCATGTATGCAAGTGTGCTTTCTGACGTTCCTAACAATTTCTTAATGCGTGCGTTTGCTGCATCCAATATGGATGAAAATATGCGTCGCATCGCATCGGTTAATGTATATTTGATAGTTTGTCTATAAAAAAAACCACTCTGCAATACAGAATCAATATTCATGCATACAGAATTTATTAATCGTTGTATTTTTGATATATAATATGACTGGACTACACTGTTTGTAATTCCAGGTGCAGGGCAGTATATGCACGCATATATTCCTTTTGCTTGTTCTTCACAATTTGTGACGGCAACTGGCAATTGAAGCAACCTGCATCGTTTCGCAAGAACATTATCACCTGTAAATAAACATACTGTGTTTGACGGCACAGTTTCACTATACAGTTTACCATAATGCGCCTGCAGCACATCGCCCAATTCTTTACAAAGTATATACGATTTGCCATCGTTTTCATTGCCTGGTCCATTAACTGAATTGAACCATGTGTTTTTTACATTGTTGCCCTTGAAATACAAATTGTTTAGGACGTTGAATTTGGCATCAAACTTTGCGTCAATTGTGCCAAATGTACATACAATTCTGCAATGCATTCCTTGGTCACTGCCAAGATGAACAGAAATGTTCTGAACATCTTTGAATCCAAGTGCAGCCATTTGTGATTGAGTCAACGTTTTATCAAATCCATATTTGTAAGGGCTCTGTTCACGACCATTGTATGAATCTATATAGGACGCAGGTGTCACAAGATATTTGATGCGTGTATTGAAATACTTTGGGGTGTAACCTGAATCGTGCACAGCATATTCAACAAAATGTGGCAACACATTATGATATTTATCATCAATGTGACGCAACAATTCTACTTTTAATTCTGTTAAATATTGAATATTTTCTGAAGTAACAAAGGAATGACGATTGGCTATGTAAGAATCCACAAATGCCCAGTTTTTAACTTTTTTTCCAAACAATGCATCAGCGCAAGTGTTAAAAAATTGCATATGTTCTTTGTCAATTGCCGGGTTGGCAGACGATGCATCTTTTGCGCAATCGTGGCGATTCATTATTGTATGTATTTCAGCGTCGTTCATTTACTGAACAGTTATAAAATAATTACCGAAAGATTAAACTAATGCGTGGTTGCGTCGTGTCGTCGCACGGAATGGAGTGTAACCAAACATCATTTGTGGGTGGTTTGATAAGACACAGCGACCCTGCTGGCAAAAGTATATCCTTTGATTCCCAACCGCTGCGCTCAAATCGCATAACCCGCGGTGTTCCAAGTGATACACTGGCAATTATGTCTCCAAACAGCATTTCCTTATCACGATGCGGTTTAATGCCAACTGCGCCTGTGTTGTAAATCTGAATCACACATGTTTTGTAACTCTGTCCTGTGTGTGCGCTTATGCGACGTTCCAGTTCCTTGAGTTCTGGAAAGGCCGACCAGGGGCGAATCGGTGTGACAACAGTTTTGCCCATATATACAAACTTGTATTCTGATAATTCACCATAAATGGTTTTATTGCGTTTTTTGGAGGCAGCGCCCTTGGCAGTTTTTGCTGCATGTTTGAAATGTGACGGGTCGCTAAGAATGCGTCTATAAAGTGCATCACACTCAGCCGCATCCAGAAAGGAAGGAATCAAAGAAACGTTAAATTTGGGGTCCATGGTATCCGAAACCGCCAAGCGAACCAATACAAATTTCAATTTTTTCTACCAGCACTAGTAGAATGCAACAATTGTTAGAAGCCACAGATGCCATTCCAGAATTTACACTTGCTGGAAAAACATTAGATGCAAAGGTCGTAGATTGTTATGACGGTGATACATTTCAAGCCGTGTTTGCAATGGGTGACCAGTTATGGAAGTTCAATTGCCGTATGGCGGGTTATGATACACCCGAAATCAAACCACTCAAGAGCAACCCCAATCGCGATGTTGAAAAAGCAAATGCCGTAAAAGCAAAACAGGCGTTACTTTTTCATGTGTGCGACTCAGTGCCGGCCCTTGAACCCGTGATGGACAAACCAACAATGGATGCCGCTATTAAGCGCAATAGAAAAATCATCAAGTTGCAATGTAAGGAATTCGACAAGTATGGGCGGCTTTTGGTAACTGTGCCACTTTCCGAAACCCAAACGGTCAATGATTGGATGGTCCAAAAAGGATATGGGTATACTTATGATGGTGGTAAAAAAGACACGACGTTTGCAACATCTAAAGCACTTTAATGATAGATGTTCAAATGACGTTCCCAATATCTATGGCTATCGTTTCCGCACTTCACGGATATTCACCGCTATCCGATAACGTCAAATATACAGCAATTGGATTAACCACAGCAGCAATGTATGCACGTGCATGCGCAAATTTCCATAATCTGAAAGCGTTGAGTCCTGGTGGACAACTTTCAGCAATTCTTGTTGTGCCACCAATTGTAACTGCATTTACGTGGTTTAGTGGAAAAAATGTTGGTCGCGCAGTGCGTGAAGTTAACGGCTCGTCTTAACGAGAAGGTGCATCCCAACGCGCCACGGGGCCAAGCGTAATGCCACTATTGGGCCGACGAATCACTTCTTGCACAAGTGTCCAATGTAGACCACGTGCGGCATAATAGTAACCGGCAGGATAATCCATGCCGATTACAATTTGTACACGACCATCCTCCCCAACTTCAGCCTGCTGCGCGGCTCCGCGAAATGCTGGCATTTCCAACAGAGTGTCTTTATTGCCACCCACTGTCGTCATTACGGAACCGCCCTGGTCGCGCATAATTTCTTCCAGGACAGTGGCGGGCAGGAGGGCAAGTTGCAGGCGCCGTTCACTCCACATATACCAATCAATCTGTGCGGCTTTGTGGCCGTGCTGTTCCACAAACCGATTGTGCAACTTGTTTGTAACATCAGGGTCGTCTGACGTCAGTTCAAATGCTACACACAGATACCGACGTTGTGCAATATCCATATGGCTATGTACAGCTGCCACAGGCCCGCAGCGATAAAAGAAGAAGTTGCCGTTTTCAAATTCCAGGACGGTTACATCCCCTTGGTCATGAACGACCGTTTTTCCTTTCAAAGGATGACCTGCTGGCAACTTTGCAATCTCTTCATTCAGTTCAGCAATCTGAGTTGAATCAAGAACGTCACACGTAATAGGCATTGTTTGGATACTTAGGCACATAGGCAAACACATGGCTCATTTTTTCCTGCGACCATGTCTGAGAGCCAAAGTGTGTAGGAACTGATGTATGTTACGACAAGCACCGCGGTGGCCGTGAGACCTGTTATCATCCACCATTTATTACTTTCTTGCTCCACCACGGTTTCTTGCGTCGCCTTGGCACGACGAATCAGTTCTTCCACAGCTCGCACCAGATATGATTTGCGCGTGGATTCCTGCGCATAAATACGTTTGCGAAGTTTCAGTAAGTCTTCAAGGCTTCCAGGACTGTCCTCAAAGGCCTGAATGCGCTCTTGACACTCTTTGAAATGACCCATTCTTTTTCTTTTTAATGCGGTTTGTTTTTAGACCACAAGACCGCTGCCAAAAAATATATTGTTAAAGAAGAAGTTATGCCTCCCAAAAAGTTATCCAAAATAACATTGTTTGATAAACTCTTGGATGGTTGCCAAAAAGGGGATTTAGCAAAAGTAACACAAGCAGTCACTGGTGGAGCCAATGTCAATCAGAAAACCCCGAACAATGAAACGCCACTTTTTATTGCAGTTCAAGAAAAACACCAACCAGTTGTGACATATTTGCTTACCAAAGGAGCATCTGTTAATGAAAAATATGGTCCAAATGGATTAACAGCACTGTATGTAGCCTGTTCAAATGGGTCTTTGGATATTGCAAAAGTATTGGTAGATGCAGGGGCAAATGTGAACTTGAAAACAACAGCAGGGTTTTCGCCATTGTATGTTGCAGTAGTTCAAAAACACCAACCTGTAGTGGAATATTTACTTACCAAAGGTGTATCAATTAATGAAAAATATGGTTCAAATGGTTTTACAGCATTGTATGCATCCTGTTCAATTGGGTCATTGAACATTGCAAAAGTATTGGTAGATGCAGGAGCAAATGTAAATTTGAAAATAACAGAAGGGTTTTCACCATTGTATGTTGCAGTTTTACAAAAACACCAACCTGTTGTGGAATATTTACTTACCAAAGGTGCATCCGTTAATGAATATAATGGTTCAAATGGATTAACTGCATTATATGAAGCCTGTATAAATGGGTCATTGGATATTGCAAAAGTGTTAGTTGATGCAGGAGCAGATATAAACAAAAGAAATAAACAAGGGCGCACACCATTGATTGGTGCAGTTAGTGGAAAAAAAGTCAGGGTGGTTGAGTATTTATTAACTAAGGGGGTGAATATAAATGGCCAAGGTACATTCGGTGAATCCGCATTATTTATAGCTTGTGAGGATGGACGCCTTGATTTGGTAAAACAATTAGTTGAAGCAGGAGCAAATATAAACTTAAAAACATACGATGGGAAAACACCACTTGATGCTGCACGACGCCCTGGAAGATATGATGTTGTTGCATATTTAGAATCGTTAATGCAACCACAAGTTGAAAAACCAAAATGGAAAGGGTTTACACGTTCTGATGTTTCTAAATTTGATACTATTTTTGGTGACAACGCAATAAATATTGCGGTATGCCCAGTTTGTTTGAAATATGTGGAACGTTCTGATGCATGCATGTATATGAGTCACAACTGTGCGGCACTTGGAGGATTTTATCACTCTGACTTATACAACAAATATAAAAATGCAACAGGTCAAATTGGATGGTGTACAATTTGTGGACGCGTGTGTGTAGGTCATAACCACTTTGAACTTGGATTAGCCAAAGATGCTAAGCCAGATGCAATAATAGCAGCCCACGATCCGTTTTCTAAAGATTGTAGAGATGCAAATGGAGGTGGTGGATTGCCTGAAAAGTTTTCACGATTCAGACGAATGCGAGAATTCGCCTTGGAATTGCAAGACTTTGTTGGGTCAATGACTGAAGAAGAAGCATTAAAAGCATTAATAGAAGAAACTTGGAATGCACCTTTGAATCGGTCTTTACGAATCCCAAAAATCATGAGTGAACGTAAATGGAATATATCAACAAATGTATTTCCTGCAAACAGTGCACCTATAAACGTGCACAAGGCAAATGTAAATGACCCAACAAAATATAAAGCCCCTTTAGTTCTTATTCCAGGTGATGCGGATTACAAAGGAAATGATTATGCGGACGATTATGAATCACCAGTGATAGTTTTTACACACAAATCAGCGTCTGGAGACGACCATAGTCATCCTCAAATCTCCAAGGAGATGTTATTGGATATGTTAGATGCTGCAGGAGAAAAACAAGGCAAGTGTTTTGATGATACATGTGGAGGACTCTTATGGCCCCAAGAAATTCAACAGGCGTTTGATGACCCAAAAATGGCTCCTACTGTGACCGACACCGACCGTGAACGTTTACGAAATTACAAAGAACGTTTTAACGGCTGGCATGCCTCAGTAGGCGGAAAACGAAAGACTATGCGTCGTCAACGCAAATAAGTCTATGGCCCGATGTTGCTCGCGAATGATTGTTTGAAAACAAATGGCGGTGGAGGTGTGGTGGTGGACATTTGTGGCCTGCAGAAGTCATTCAGGCTTTAGAAAACCCTGCATTGGCCGCAACGGCTGAAGAAAAGGCTAAGGCACAAGAATACAAAACACGTGTCCATGGCCCACAACAAAATGCAGGTCGCAGACGGAAAACCCAACGTCGTCGGCGTTAAATCTTTACATTTATCACAACATATTCATTATGAATGTAAATGTTGTGACCTAAAACGGAACGTCTAAAGGGCGTACATTAATTTTATAGTAAACGGTATGGATGACGAAAACTACACAGAGTTAAAAGAACTCTCGGCCTTGCCATCAGGGTCCTTGAATACCCTGTTAAGCAAACAAATCCAGTTACGTCGCCCACCATCCCTTTCCGAAAGTTGCGCCTGGACACCCGAAAATGTAGAACGTGCGGCGGCTTTGCAACTTGTGAGTCCTGTTAAAGAAGAACCGCTCATATTTCCCACAACGGTGCTCAGCGCGCCGTCAGCGCCGTCACCAAATACAAAACTTGTATATGCAATTAATCTGATTCTTAAACTCTCATTTCACATAACATTAATATCTGTGTTTGAATCATTGTTTTTCTTTTTTTATATTTCGGACTTGGAAGACGGCGGAATCAATAAAACAATTGACGGATTTGTGGACGATGCATTGCATGCCTGCAGCAATTTTACAGCATCTGAACGCCTGATAGCAAATGATATTTTATATGCGTTCATTAATACAACCGTGATTTCAAGTGGAGCCGCGTTTGAAGTTGCAGCACGCGATAAAAACAACGCAGGATATTTTCGTCTTTCGTGGTATTATGTGGGCGGATTTGGAGGATTGTTTGTAGTGTTGGCCGCCGTGGCACGTCTGAAAAAATATGCGGTAGAATGGCGCACCCTCTTTCTTGAAAATCTTGCTATGGTGGCCGCACTTGGATTGTATGAATACATGTTTTTTACCACAGTCATAAGTCCTTATAGTCCTATATCGGGCTTGGAGGTTGCCAGCAATGCAATACAAAAAATGCATACCACCTGCGGGCTCTTTTGGGAAACTGGAAAAAATTGAAACCTTATTTGGGTTCAATGGGGTTTGTGTGAATCCTTTCAGTCTTTCCTACATACAATTTCCAAAACCAAAATGTCCGCCGCCACCCATTCCTTTCCTAACACTCGCCCCGCTATTGTTGTGATGCCTGGTTCGCACGCTTACACACTGCAGCAGATTGTGCATGATTACAAGGTTCCATCCCTAAAGTTGCGCAAGCAGATTTGGGAGACGTTTCCTGTTGCACTTACAGCCATTCCATCTGATGATGGGACGCAGCGCTATGCTGTCCGCTGGCACGAGAACAACCTACGCGCTTGGCGTGCAGAGCGTGCCACGTCTTGGGCCGAGCATTACAATTACAAGGACTTCTGTCACGCACGACTGCTGTATGCGCTTGCTGCACACCCCAAGCAGTATCGCATTGAGCGCCCTGTTGCCCCAGGTGATATTTGTGTGATTGCAATGGTGCACAAGTAACCATTGACGAAGCACGATGCAAAGGATGCTGGTATGCATCAAAACCAATTTTTTAATCATCGCGTGCGTCCATAAGCCGATTATAAAGGCATCTGGCTTTATTTGCAGACGTAAAGCCTTCGTGTACTCGCAAATAACACCATTCACTACCATCTTGTTCTTCTGACACATTGATTGTTTTTCCTCCTTTCAACTCAATGGTGTAAACTGTACTAAGGGGTGGTGCATGCACTTTAGTAATACATAGCACACTTTTGATTGGCACAACCGTTTTATTTAATTTAATCCACTCGCCCATTATTTGAAATGTATAGTTTGTAGGAATCTTTCATCATTTTTTTATCACAATAAATAAAGAATGTCTGCCTGGGTTCCCAAATGGAAAAAAACGGGCGTTATGCCTGTCGCTGCGCCCGTCAAACCTGGTGTTAAGTTTATTGGTAATGCCACAGGAAACACAAATGTAGCCCCAAATACAAACGTGCGTTATAGTCCCAAACGTAATGCGAAGCCGGCCAAAAAGACACTTAAGGCTACCAAACATATGTCGCCAAATGCAGCACCTCCGGCCAAACCGACCGCAATCTTCCAAGAATTGCCCGCGAAGTTTCAAACTATGCTTAAATCATTTTACAGTACAAAACCAAAGTCACCCAAAAAGACGCGGCGTCGCCGCAGCAGTGGCAAAAAGAAACCAACACGTCGTCGTCACACCCGTGGCAAAAAGTAATTTAAACACGTTGCACTTTATAAATTAAAAATGAGTTATCCTGAATTGGGTCATATTGGATTCAAAATGTTGTGTGCAGCATTTGGATTTGTTGCATTGCATCATTCAAGCGCACATCTTGACGCAAAAGCGCATGAAAATAAATATCTGAAAGAAATTGCTGAAGCACTTAAATCAAAGACCGAGCGGCACTAATTCGCATACAATCCGTCCGCTCCACGATGTTGATTTGAGATTCGTAAACACCCGTACACCAACAGCATCTCCAACAACGTATGCCCCAACACTGCGCGATTTGACAGTACGTCCAAATGCAGGCACATACACAGACCATCCTTTTTCCTCTTTGTATCCAACAACAAATCCACTGGTTTCTGTGATACAAAGCGTGTCTAAATTCGTAAGAAACCACATATCACGGTCAAGTGCTTTTGCAGCCTTTGCCCGTGCATTCAAATGTGCCGCTGTCATCATATCTTCCACAGCAACGTCTGGCGTAGTAAAGTCCACGACGGCCGCACACAGCCAGCGTTGGTTCACCAAGTCTGCATAGCGACGCAGCGGCGACGAAGCGTGCGTATAGCAATCCAGACCGAGGCCAGTGTGTCCACCACCACGCGCGGATGGCGTATATGCACCTGCGGCCGTGCCAAAGTGCGCTAGTTCCGCACAACCCGTACGTTCTGCCAGTGCCGTCCATTCATCGGAAGAGCGACCACTGTGTGTGCGTAAATATCCCCGTGCCATATTGCGCAATACATACGCAACCTGTTGATTGTAGTGAATCATAGCAAGTTCCACCCAGCGGTGCGGGTCGTCCCCAACATCGCGGTCAAGGGCCGCGCGCAAATAGGTGCATAGCGAATCGCACAACACTTTGTTAGAAAGCACAGAATCATAAGAATATCCGGCGTGCACACGAGTCCAACAACGGCGCCATTCACGCTCCACCGTCTGCGCGTCGCGCAAGCGGTGTACAAGTACAATCATTGGGCGCACACGTCCATCTGGTAGTAGTGACGCTGCATCACACGATAGCGCATCAGGAAGCATAGGAAGTTTAGGTGCGCCATCCACATACAGCGTTTGTCCAGCAGCACGCGCATAGTCATCAACTGTGGACCCAGCAGGCACCCACGATGCTACATCAGCAATGCCGATTCCAAATTCCACACTCCCGTCATCACAGCGACGCCAAAGAAAGACATCATCTACATCACGACATCCCGGCGGGTCAATATGAAATACTGCATCCCATACATCAGTCTCGCCCGCCGTTGGTGGTTCAGGTAACGTAGACGGCATTTTGGCCACCGGTGACGCACGCAGCAGTAGTCCGCGGGCTTCCACGTCGCGGTCGCCAACTTGACCCAAGATTGTTTGCAGTGCAGCACGTGGCCATTTGTTTTCCCAGCGCTCCATTGTGGCAGTGGCAATACAATTCACCTTAGGATTTTGTTTGGAACCTACAATCATAGGTGGATACGATTCGTCCAGTGGGTAAAACATGTAAAGTGGCACGCCGCGCGGTGAAAAGCCCTGCCCGGTGCGATTTACATAATCCACAATTCCAACAAGTGGATGTTTGGGTGCACCTGATTTTAGGACTTTGTTGGTTTCAAGGTCAATAGTATCACCCGGCAGCCATTTATTTGGCACAGGGTCGTGAAAGGTTGTTGTGTTCCCGTCAATATCTGCGAGAGTGTATGGGCCACGAACATAGTTTTTGATTGAAAGAAGCATCTTCGGATTTTGGAAAGGAAAGAATGGGTTTAGAACAGATTGCACCTTGAAATTACCGAACGCACCGCGTTCAAATTTTTTTATGTCGTGCCTTGATAGAAAATGAATCCCTTCCATAATACTCGTGGTCGTTTTGCCAAGTCCCCCAGCCGCACATACCGCCGCAACAGCCGTGGTCGCTTTTCCCCCAAGAACAAGTACACGCGCAATGCTCGTGGTCGCTTTGCCAGCCCCAAGTCTCGTCGTAATATGACACGTCGTCGCCGGTAAATATTTTATTTGATTTCTGCTATAATGTTTTAAAAAACATAATAATAGAATGAGCCATTTGGCGTTCTTTATATGTGCACTTTGCATATCGCAATTATTTACAACACAATATGCACACTCACTTACATTTTTGTCGTCGCTTGTGTTAGTGCCGCATTTGGCGCCCACAATGGCGTTGAGTTTTGTATTATCGCAACCAACTGCGATTGCACCAATTCAGGCGAGTGCGCAACCAGGCTTGAATTTTCCAATACCAACACCTGAACCAAAGGTAATGTCGTTATTGTTGAATCGTAATTTGCGCGCATCACCAAGTTATACACTGCTGTTATCACCAACGCGCACACCTGCGCTCACAGTTTCACGAACGCATGCAAGCACAGTATCGCGCACGCCGTCAAGGACAGTTTCGCGCACCCGCACGCCGTCAAGGAC
>JACCDO010097473.1_pt1 | contig 15315 bp, 10 predicted proteins | sample 7446101 | NCBI WGS metagenome assembly JACCDO01 (sample SAMN15323440, study PRJNA562643) | freshwater metagenome | isolation source: river surface water | place: USA:Blue River Watershed | collected 2017-08-16
CCTCGAGGAGGTTTTAGAGATGATGGTCTTCGAGGTGGGTATAGAGATGATGGTCCTCGAGGTGGATATAGAGATGATGGTCCTCGAGGAGGTTTTCGGGATAATTTTGCTCCTAGAGCTGCAGGTGGACAAGATGTGCGTGGATCACAATTTGATCGATCGAGACATGCACCTAATGAAGATAATTCCCCTGAATCAGAAAGTTTAAGGCAATTAGAACAAGCGAGACTGGAACGAGAAATGCTCGAGAAAAAAAGATTGGCTAAATTACAACAAAAAGAGGCTAAAGCTAATATGGCTTCGGATCAATCGAGAAATAATGCCCCACCTGACGCATCAAAAGAAGAAAATAATAGGATGACAAATATAGATAGAGGCGGTGGTCCTGTATTACGAGATTATATTGATAGAAGCGGTGGTAATAGGAATAATGGTCCTATAGTACGAGATAATGTTGATAGAAGCGGTGGTAATAGGAATAATGGTCCTATAGTACGAGATAATGTTGATAGAAGCGGTGGTAATAAGAATAATGGTCCTATAGTACGAGATAATATTGATAGAAGCGGCGTTAATAAGACCAATGGTCCTATAGTACGAGATACTATTGATAGAAGCGGCGTTAATAAGACCAATGGTCCTATAGCACGAGATAATATTGATAGAAATGCCCCCACAAATAAAGTCGGTAGTAGAGACGTAGATAAGACCATTAATACCCCAATTAGTATTATGAAACCAGCTATCAACAAAGAAGAAAATAAATGGGAAAGAGTAAGAGTGGCTCCTGTCCAAAAAGCAGAACAAACTGCTTCTGGTACTGCTTCGGATCAGACGGAAGATGTAAGTAATGCACTTAACAAATTGTCGCTTACTTCTAATGTAGCCAGTGGAGCTCCTGCCGCTAAAGCTCAACCTCGTCCTGTGGTCAATACAACCGTCGACTCTGCTTCAGCACCTAAAAAGCCAAGTGTTGATGAATCGGCCGAAGCTGTTGCAAGAAAGCAAATGAGAGACAAAGCTAGGGCTGAGAGAGGTCCTCGCACCAAGGGATTTTTGTATAAATATAATGAACACAGAGAAATAGTTGAAGTTGTAACAGTTCAACCAAAAGAGACTGCAATAACCAGTTCGGTAGATAGCAGTAAAAATAGTGGCAAAGAACGAGGTGAACGACGGACTAATTCTCAGCGTGAGACATTAACAAATATGGCAACAACTGCTATCAGCAATGATAAGGGAGCGCATTATAAAAAGAAGGACAAAACACAGCAATAGTATGGTACTACAAATTTACAAATATATCGTTGTAATTGGCATTTATTATAACTATTAAAAAAACTATTTCCAGTCTCTTTCGCGATGAAACGTCGGACACTACATGTTATCTACATTATCCACCTTTGGTTCACTCTCCGTTAAAGCTGTGATCAATTGAAGGAGATGGTCTATTTTCTGCTCTAACACGTCAACTTTGCTCCTCAATTCCACGTCATTTGTCACAGCGTTGATAGCTATGTCATGCTGATGCGTTGTATTAGCAACAGTTGATGAAACATTCAAAGGTATACTATCAACACTAGAAGCAACATCAACGGGAAGTACTTCTTGTTCCAAAGTCTCGTCATTTTTTACTATAATTTCGTCGATCTTGATAGAATCGTCCTCTTCCGATACTTCTAACTTATAATTAGTAGTGAAAACCGTGCACGGTAATGGTACATTGAATGTAAATGTGTACTTGCATTGTACGGATTCATCGACTGCAACAATACCGAAGCTGCTATAGTCAAATGATAAATTAGTAGATTTTCTATCATCTTCATTACACAGGTAGTTTACAATTGTTTTTAAATCAATGTTCTCATCTTGGACGCATTTGTTCCCTCTATACTCAACAGATGAGTATCGATATAAAGGCACAGTCTCATCTAATAGTACCGGATCTTGATAACGATAAAAAGATCCTATAAACGATACAGTATTTCCCATTATTCTACGTTGTGTAATATTACGGAATGGACAATAGTGATATTCATAACGATCTAATGCAGCAATAAAGCAGGTGTCACGTAAGTATATCATGGACTCAATCGGTTGCATAGTCGACGAAACCAAAGATATTTGTGCCTCAACGACGGGACTGCTTTGATAATACAGCAAAGAACTCCCTTCCTTCACAATCGCATCCTTTCCTAACACATTCACCAAGAGCAGCAGAAACGCAACCAAAAGGATGTGCATCATCAACAAACTAACTAAGCCTATTGCACCAACGTCGATTCAAAGAGAAATTATGGGGATTATGTGGATCTATAGCGACGTTTCAATTCACCAAGAACCAACTAATTCATGATAATTTTTGATGCCTTAGTTATTTTTCGGGGAAGTCGTTTCCAGTGAGGGATTAGGGATTACAGACCCGAAGGAATTAGGGTTAATATTATCTTGTGGATGACCATCTAACTCTCCTAGTCTTTGAGGAGACGCGAATCAGTATGCTGGATTCGTCGGATTAAGTTTATTTTTCACATCCTAACTGGAATCTTTTAAACCGTGGAAATGCAAAAGTTTCCACACCCCCTTTTCAAAAAAACAAAAAAGGAAGAAGTTTTTTTAGTAAGTTAGACGGAGGCATGGGAACGGGCACCTCGACTTTGAGCGCGATTGAGTCGTTAAGTTCTTCATTGCAAGAAATCGAAAGAAAACTCGCAGTTTTAGAGGATAGTCATTTGCACCATGAGAAGACTATCTGTTTTGATGACAATGTGATCGTTTCCGGCAAGCGTATTCAGGTATTCTTGTTCGGTCCATTCTATCTAGATTACATCTAATTCTTTTTTTAGTGTCGTTCAGGAATAAAACTAGAGGTAGGTCCAGTATTGGGAATAGTTACTACCGATGGTGTTCGCGTGCTTGTCGAGGTAGATAGTGATTGTGAATTAACAATGAATTTTTTTGTTATCGATGAGCTTAATACAGAAGCCAGGTTTCAAAAAGAGGATCGTTTTGTTGCAAAAAAAAACACACCTATTGCCAGGTCTTTCATAGGTTTGGTTCCAAATACTAAGTATGCAATGTATATTGGTGGAATCGATTCCTCTGAAACCCTTCTAAACTATGCAACATTTACCACCTTGCCAATTGATGATAGCGATGTAAGAGTTATTTTTACTCATGGTAGTCGTGTAGATAGAATATGTCCAGGCGAAATTAATTTAATGAATAAATTAGACGAAGTGCTTTGCGATACTGGTGTGCACATGGGATATACGTCAACTAAATTGTTTAGCGAGTTGAAGGATTTAGGCGACAATATAAACGAAGTGGGAGATGTTGGTATCATTCCAACAGGGAAGAGGTCCACCCTTATCACAACTCCTGTGCATCTCATAGTTCATAATGGCGATGTCTTATCAGTCGACTGCGAACTAAGGGGAAAGGTTATGGAACTTATTGATGTCATAATACGAGATGACATCTGCAATGACACATGGAAATCGCTGCTGACTCAGCTAGAAGAATCCCTTAAGCGATTATATCGCAGCGTGTTCAATAATCCCACGGTGAAGAATATCTCACGACGTTGCGGTAATCTATTCATAGCTGGTCAAGGTGAATCAGGCATGTGCACCTCATCCTTACTGGCCATGGGACCCAAGCAACTGGATGATGATGAGAGAGAGGCAACGGAGGAGTCCCCCGAGGTTACTACCGGTGACGTACCCACTGTTGGTAACCAAGTGCGAAAATCTAAAGAGAAGGAAGTAGCACAAAGAGACAATAAAACCATACTTTTTGAAGACCTTCGCCAGCTGCTCCTTGGAGCTATCGAGAGGCTTACCCGAAGGGTGTGCTGGAGCTACTATCGTCAGTTATGGGATGAAAATTTTGAGGCACTAGATGCAGAAGAGTGCCAACGCGAAGTGCTACAGCGCAATATACTACATACCAGGAAATTGCTGTATGTCAAAAGCAATATGCTTAGTTATCTTGATCGCACTCGAAAGAAGTTACTCAGTCAGTTCGACGCCGAATACACTGCTCATGTCCAAGTAGTTAATAGAATCAAAGTAGTGAAAGAAGAGATCGATACACTCGAGAGTAACGTGAAGCAGATAATCAAGGACATGGCAATCTTCAATAACGTGGTGAAGGAACGACCGAATGGCGCTTGTGTGTCAATGGGCACGCTTTTGTTGGTATTTATTGAAACCGCTTGGGGTTGGATATTACCAGACGGTGCAATGCAAGTGAAATTAGTGAATAGAGACGTTGCGATTCACCCTGATTTGATTGTGCAACTAGAAGGTCATATTGCCGAAGGCAAGGTGAGTGCAGCAGTGGAAACGGTTAAGAAGCGTGCTGTGGCAATAGTGACCCCATTCAATTTTTTACCTGCCGATGATCAAGCGGATAATATCCCGTTTAACGAGCCGCAGATGTTTGGATTATCTGGTATGGACAGACGAACTATCCTTCGCTTGTGCGCAAAATGGCAGCAATCAGATGCTGATCGAGCTGTACTCCTTGCTGGATCTTGTGATGGGATAGCCGTCGAAGGATGGGCGTTTCCGACGTCTATTTTAGACCAGAATGGTGATGACGACACCACTAAGAATCAAATTCTAGCTGCTGATGGATGGGACGAGAAGCGATCTCGCATGAAACACTTGTTGATCGGCCGCATGGATAAGAGAAGTAAAGGTAAAAGTGAATCAAAAATGATCAAAGTTACACCGGGATTTAGTCCAGGTAGTGGCATCGTGTCTGATGAATCATCTACGTTCAGTAGTGAGTACGATGCCATGACTATCACTGTTCGCCGGTCATTTTGGGACGTATCTTTGAACGCTGCTACCCCTTCGGTACAGAAGCCTAACGGTGAAGTAATCGTTGGACAACCAGCGTGTTTTCGTAGTAATTGCATCACTGACGCACGAAATCATCAAATTGTTATTGGCCCAATAATAGGTCAAGTAACAAGCACTACCGCGAATGTATTGCTAGAAATTGGGGAAGATGGTCATGTTGAACTCATGTGTAAAGACAAGATAACGGGTTTGGAATATTACACCTCCATGCTGCTGAAGGCGCACCGACCAGGAATATTTAAATTCGACAAATTAATCCCTAATCACCCCTATGACATATTATTGCTATCGACTTGTAAGCTCGGCGATCCTGTCGAGTCAGGCATAAGCACTACCTCACCATTATCGCAAGCATCTGCTGTGCAGAGTGTTGTCTACGGGTCGTTCACTACTCCCTCGGTACCTGTGGATGATGTGAAATACCACGACAAACTAGTGAAATTCAATCTTAGAGAGCAAGTACATAATAAAGCAGGTGCAGCATGGGCCGCGCTGTCCACAGTGCCTGACAACCACTCAACTATGCCCAGCTGTCGACTCTATGTTGTTGGTGCATCCAAGCCTTCATGGGTGAAAGTGTTACCGCAGCAAGACACCGAGGATATTGATAATAGCAGGTTGGGCAATGATCGTGTCTACCTCGGCGACGGCATCAAACTATCCCGCGCGCTAGTTGATATATTCTCAAAGTCGTGGTCTGGCATTGACTTGATCATCCATTGCGACTATAGTACCGACATAGTAGCTACCATGAACACAGTATTGTCGTCACTGGCACGAGCAGAGGAGATCAATACACGCGCGGTCATTTCGTTAAAGAGTCCCGGAAGTCAATATATAAGCGAGAATACACATCAGCAGCAAACGGAGATGGCTAATCTTATCGCTTTCGCCGAAGAAAATCTGCGCAATGCGTATCGCATACACTGGGGTGGTACGTCGTCTACAAAGCATCTACTTGCCCATGGCGCCCATTTATTCATTTCATCGCCCATGTTTGATATACTAACCGCCATGAACGCCACCTCATTACGTGAACTGCAACGTGATTTGTCGCCGTTTGTATGCGAACACTTGTTGAATATGGTCACCAAAGTCAATGCCGAATATCAATGTAATTTATGGGATAGTAACCCGTATCCGTGCAAGTACTACGCGCAAGGCAAGGTAGGGGTGTTCACCTTGCGACCAAAAGTTGTATTGCATCAAGATAATTTTGGATCTATAACTGATAATCTATTACCCGATGAGCAGATTACGTCGCTGATCAACGCGTTACATCCCGAAGTAGACGGGGATATGATCAACGTGTTGATACTGGCGTCACCCATTCCACTGATAACCGAAGACACGATGCATAACGATGGTTCCTTGCTGGGTAATTTGCAAAAAGGCATTACGTACACAACAAAAGAGACCCTGCGGTTACTAGATATCCTGTCTGAATGGTTGGAAGACAAGAGTAAGAACCGCCAGGTAATCATAGTGACTGGCGGGGTTACCGTTGGTAGATGTACTACCATCGAGTGTGAGCTGAATGACGTTTACTATTACGACGGCCAACCCCCCCAAACTGAAGAAGGACAAGAGGTACCAAGCAAAGTGACTGTTTCAATTCAACAACTTTGTTGTGGCTCTTTAATAGGCGTGCCTGGGGATGACGTCATCCGCCCAAGTGGTGTTCTCCACTCGGTGTATCGATCATTTAAGTATGAACATACTCGCCACATCAACACGGCTCATTGCGGCCTGATTGAACTGTTGCCCCAGCAAGGTAACTACACCAGCAATATAGACTTTCTATTTATGCACCGTAATCAGCTCAACAAAGGGGCGATGGGCACCGAGACGATATACACACCACCAACAGGAGTTATCAGCGATAAAGAATGTGATCACATTTGGAACCGGGTACTGCAATGCGTCAGTGGAGACTACAAGAATAACGACGCCGATCAATTGCTTGGTGCTATCCGGTTTTGCTGCGAGAATAGCAAGGATGTGTTTGTATGCGCTCATAAGTTATATCGTGAGAAAAATAATTTTGGAATGCCCAGTAATGGTGGCATACTGGTAGAGGAAACCTTTCTGGCCGTGCACCATTGGATTCTGTCTCATATGTCGAGCAACTATCAGAAAATATGCCCGTTAGGATCGACGTTTGTCATACGGCAATTATGGACAAAATTTTGTGTAACGGAACATCCTCCACTTCGCGCCGAGTCCGGATTCGTGGACAAAGAGCCTCTAAATGCGTCCGAAATCTTGGCCGTTACCATGAGTACTGATGTGGAAGTCTTCACCAATTTCCTGTGTCAAATAATGGAGCATCAAGCGCTAGTCGAGCTATTTGCTTACCAAATGGCACAATTAGATTAATTTGTATATAGCACCCTCCTTCGAACGGGGAGCGTGCAGCTACGCTTTGTAATGTTTGAATAATAAATTTAAATTACAAAATCTATAATCTATTCGAAAATACGTTCTGTTTTGTCGCTTTCACGACCAAATCCCTTCGCTTTAACCCTTTAATCCATTGCTTTAACTCCTATGACGTCATTTTCTCGTAGCTATTACGATCTTGTTCCTTACTTCCCTCCCTTATCTCTTGGCCATCATCCCGCCACCACCCATGACTTGTTGGGGTCCAACTATTTTGACACCAGGAAATAGTTGCTGCAATACGGCATATTGCGATGTGCTGGTGCTTGGCAATGCCTGTGGCTGTGGTGGTAATTGATTTTGTTGCATGAGTTGTTGCTGCTGCTGTTGTCTATGCATATATTGTATCGCTTGAGCTTGTATCGACTCTATTGGTGCGTGTATTGTTTGATTGTCAGGAATGGGCGGATATGATGAATAATTATGTACTTTGTGTGGACAAACTGGAGCGTGAGTACTGCCATCTGCTGCGCACCCCTGCCTGTAGTATGCCAGCGGTCTGGGCCAAGGTACCATACAACAAGCATCTACTGGAGGTAATGTTAAATCCAATAATTCTGATATAGATCTATCCAACAGACCATAGGGATTAACTTCAAGCGATGACGATGACGATGACAATATGGACGACCAAACACTAATGGCTAACGAACTAACAGGGACAGGAAATACAGCACATTTTCCGAAGCCGTTAAATGCAGCAGCAGCTTGTTGTAATTGTGACTCATTTTTACTAGATGATGATGTGGTGTTGGTTGCGTGCGCACTGGAATTACTACTTTTACTTTCAACCGCCGTTGATGCATTGGCATTGCCTTTCTTGCTTGTCGCAGCTGATACAGCAGGACCTTCATTACTATTTCTATCTTTCGTGTTACTAGCACCAACCGCAGTTGGCAATGGTGTAAATTGAGGAATACTATCTTTATTGTTGGAGGAACTATCTTCTTTCCCAGCATTGGCACCGGTGCTTTTAATGGGACTTAAATCAGGTGACGCTTTCTTATCTGTCGCAGTTGCGGACACTGCTGGCCACACTAATGGCTTAGTAGCGGGTGTCGTGCTAGTGTTAGTGGTAACCGTTGCTGCTTTAGTAGACCCGGCTATATCTTGCAAGAATACTGGCGCAGGGAAAACTGGTTCACCGGAAGGTTTCTTTCCCGTGCCAGATGGTCCACCATTACCCGTTACTATAGTTTGATTAGAATTAGGAGTCGGAAGTAGCTTGCTTTGACCTGCTTGTATTTCCTCTTTCGTAAATATATCTTCATCATCGCCCATTTCATGCAAATAAACACAATCAGGATTACTACAAGGCATACTACGAATAAAATTGTTACAATACTTTGTTGTCCTGTAGGAATAATGAGTTAATACGCAAGTGAGTGATATGATGTGAACATCTTACCCAAATGATGCACGTAGTACATGCCCTTCAATATGAAAATTCTCTAATGCTTGGATAGAAGCTCTAGCGTCATCTTTATATACAAAAGTAACATAAGCACTTACTGTTGCATGACTTGCATTGTTTCTATGCACGACGACCGTACCGATCTTGCCATACTGACCTAAATACTCAGCTTTTCTTAAGATTTCTTCACTACCTAAACTAGGTGGAAGCCCAATAACATATACAAGGTTTCGTTGAATGACTCTATAATTGTGAAGAAATTTTCTTTCAATAGTGCCATTAGAAGTGGCTTTCACCCCAGCTACTGCTGCGGCAATTGCAGGTTTTGCATCCGTTTTTCTTTCTTGCTTTTCTTTCTGTCGTCTTTCGCGATTCTTTTTTACTATTTCTGTTCTATCAACTGCGGAGAATGCATGAGGATCTGCATTGTACGGTGTGCGACAAGCAGGACACAAACCATTCAAGTTCTCTCTTATATGATGCCAACACCACATACAAACCTAGATACAAAAGAAAATTAACAAATAATTCAAGTAAACAACCAAGTTAGCGCATGAGTTAGAAATAAAGCAAGTAAATTAAGCCCGTAAACAGGGTAAATAAATAAAAAAATCAATGGAATCAATAGATATCTTACCCGATAGCCACATGGACAAGGCAGGAAGTTCTTGTCGGAAAGGTCCATCTCCTCAACGCACAGCGGGCACACATTGCTGTCCTCCTCGCTGTCGCTGCTCATTCTAACCACGCACTGGTCAATAATTTGACCTTCTCAATCAATCTCACAATTCAATTTGTTGGGGATACCAGGACCGGGGCTGGGGCCGGGGCGAGGAACCAAGCAATCTTAGGAAGAACGTTACAGAAAGGAGTTTAACGGAAAGTATTTGTGTGGTGGACTCACACTGAGAATGCGTTGAAATAGATTTAAGATAAATTATAAATTAATATAGTTTCATACACAGGTTTTTACAGCGATTAAATCTTTTAAATCGTTGATTTCAAGCGAATGTAACTCTAATTCGTATTTTCAGAGTGATTGAAACAGTTATTTTTCTCTTTTGTACCGGTGTGAAATATTTTTTTCCATGCCTCCTAATGCCTTGCCCAGCAAAATCAATTTTATCAAACTTGGAAAGTGATATAATGGACGAAGAAGAGTTCGAGTACGACAGCGACAGTGCCGAAGAGGGTCGTATCACGAGCGACATCCAGTTTATCATCGACAATGCATTGTGCGACCCTTATCCGCTCATGTCGCGGCCACCGCCCGCAGCGGCAGTGATGAGTACGAAGATGACCACAGAGGATAGTAACAGTAGTAGTAGTAGTAGTAGTAGTAGTAGCAGTAGCAATGCTGATAGTGATAGTGATGTAGAAGTCAGCGATGGCGAGGCGCAAGATGATGAAGGTAGTGATAGTGGTAACAAAAAGGTTGACAAGAATTCGTTATTATGGTTAACCACCGAGGAAGAGGATGCTCCAATATCTACTGGCCCTCCGCGAACAAAGAACGAGGCAGACGAATTTACAGTCATCGATGACTGGTCTGAATTAGTGATAGATCCGATAAACGATGGATTACAGAAAATCGGCGAAGTTTTATATAGAATAGATGCAGAATTTACCGTAGTTGTTCAGGCATCTTATACCAATGTACCACTTAACGAAGGATCTGTACTTTGTCTACAAGATGGTACACTATTGGGTAAGATTAACGAGATTTTTGGGCCAGTAACAACTCCATTCTATATTGTACGATGGAATAGTGCTATCCTAGCCAAGACAAATGTTGATTTAAATAAATTTACAAAAGATATTGAAATTTATTGCGCCACGAAACATAGCGTTTATGTGACTCCAGCTACTTTGATACAAAAGGGTTCTGATGCATCGAATATGTTTGATGAAGAACCAGCAGCCGAAGAACAAGAATTTTCGGATGATGAGGCAGAATTATTGGCTAAACAGGCTAAGAATAGACAAAAGAAAGGGAAAGTAGCCCCTGCTAGTGACGATTCTAGTAGGACTAAGAGCGGGGTCCGTCATAGTAGCCAGCAGCAGCTACCAGCACATCAGCAGCAGCAACAAATCCTACTTCAACAGCAACAACAATACCTTTATCAACAGCAATATTTGCAACAGCAGCAACAGTATTATAATCCATTATCGACGATGCAATACTCTTCGGTATATCCAGGAATGCCACAATCAACTCAGCCATTGTACTATCAACACACCAATCAATTTCAAGGATCAGTGCAGCAACCATGGATTGGATTCAACAGCGGCGCCACTACCAATGACGACTCCGCCGTTGCCGACAACATAACCAAGACATTTCAACCCAAATAGATGTATAGTTTGTTGATTATTGTACAGAATAATAATTATCTATTGCGAATACTTGTCCAGTAACTGCATCTCTAGGTTCATGGTCTCTTTTCTGAAGGCAAGACGAATGGTTGGCACGTTTGTTTCTCGAATATCCGAGTAGTCCTTGCCCAGATAAAACAATTTATACTTCGCTTCTAACCCACTCTGTAGTACACTATTACGTGCAATTTCACACTGGTCTGTAGTACTTAATTTCCACACCTGCGTCGCCACTGCGTACTCTTCCACCAAGGCTTCCTTGGTGTAGTGCAGCATCAACGGGTCATCTGTACTCAATGACACGTTCATTCCCATGGCAAAATATTTAGGAAAAGGACTCTTGTTATAGTCTAAAAATAGCTTATTGTTACTGAGTGGTGACATGGCGATACCGATCTGTGCGAGGTAGTACAGGTAACACAAACCTGGCGATTTGCGTAGCAATATTCCGTGATTAATTTGATGCGCCAATAGGAAAGTAGAGATCAAATGATCGACGGGACCCGCTTCTCCACAATGTGGTCTAAATTGGAACGTGCGCAACCCTCTTGAAGCACGAAGCTGGTTCAACACACACAAGTTGGAGTACATGTAGTACATCCAGTAAGCGTAAGGAGGGTTTTCCGCGTCCTTCCAATCTTGTGGCTTCGGTAAGTAACTATTTAAATTTCTCATTTCTGGTTTTGACTCATCATCGACACTGTCTATAGCCACTATGGTTTCCAGGAAATAATGCAAGGCTGGATCCAAGTTAGGGTCGATGGAAATCATGAATAACGGATGGAAGATGTTGTACAATAACTGCCCAAAGGAATCTACATCACCCGCTTTGCGATATATATCAAAAAGTCGAGGCACTTGGATCACCCAACGGATATTTTTATGCGCCAACTTATTATCGTAGAACCATTTCGCAAGCTTTGTCCATTCATCGTATTTACGCCCTAGAAACAGCGATGGGTGAGTGAATGAGTGAGTAAGTAAGTGAGTGAGTGAGTGAGTAAATAAGCCTTTTGGCAGCAATTTATCGTACCGTAAATAGATATTCTCCATTCTGCCAATTGATATTTCGACGCTTCTAAATCACCAATGACTTCCCTAGTTATTTCTGCGAGGTATCTTCCCTGGATATAGTTGTCTGTTTTTAGAAATATCTCACGTAACCTACTCTCCCCAATAGGATTATATTTCAAATTAAATCTATCAAATCTAAAAAATGTATTATGCGCATGCATATCCAACGTATCTATGGACAGGTCATACGCTGTCAGCCCCAAAGTCTGGAACACTTCCCCTAAGGTTAGAACCTTGCCATCACGATATATAACTTTATCATGGGGTTGATGACGTAACTTATGTTTGATGTAGCGCAATAAATGCTTCTGACTCATGCATGCAGAATGGTGCACGTGGGTGTCTACTTTACGCACATTATAGAAATCACGATGAGGGACACTCTTCGTAGCATCTGATTCTCTGGCTTCGTTGAGCAGCTTATGCAAGTTAAATTTTGCATTAAGTAACTCCATGCGTTGATAGGAATGAGACAATACAGCTCCTGAGTGGATAATTGAACGCACATCTTGGTAATCTCGAACAAATTCGTCAAAGGAATGCACCGGGCATATGCCAGTGGTATTCGACAAATCACCATTGACTTCATTGGTGACTATCATGACTCCATCAATCATATTAACATGTGTAGCAACAATTGCAGCTGGTAGTGGGACATCAAATATATTATATGGCTGTTGGGGTCTTCGTCGATAATCATCAGGATGGTTTATGGTCTTTCTATCAGGTGTTTTGGGAGAATGGTTCGTCAAACCAGATTCTGACTCTGGCGGTACTACATCTTGCGGGGCAGGCGGATGTAAGGTTAAATACTTTTCACGTAATTCTAATGCTTTTTTTATATTCAAGCACGCGTCGTGAATATCTCTATCAACTGGTTCATTTATTTCAGAAATTTGAACACGCTGGAATTCCATGGAATAGGAATATGGCTAAATAATGCGAGTAAATCAGAAATTGAATTATCAATGTGGTTAGTAAGGATGCAAGTACCTCAGGTATAGCTTCGAACAAAACCTCCCGAATATCAAGCGCAGAAGGCTTAGGAGTTGGTAATAATTCATTACTACTCTCCACCTCATCAAATGACAGCTCCGCCTCATTCGAGTCTAAAGAGTTCGATCTATTTCTTACTTCAATCTGACCACGCCGATTTGATTGAATTCTTTTGATGACTTTCTCCCTTGAGATCGCATCCGCAATCACACGTGCGTGACTGGTCTCCGCGATCGGGTCTTCCTCGTCGTCATGGCGCATCTTGTGCGAACTACGTTGTCTCTACCTTCCACAGATTTTTATTTTTTTTTTAATTTTTGGAAATACCATTTTCACACCGGTACCCGGCCATCATCGCCTGATGATCGCCAACTACCGTAGTTTAATAATGATTTACACGATAATAATGCGAAAATTGGTGATTACTGAATTCGCCAATTCCCTCACTGATTGAAATCGTAACGGATATCTAACAAAGATCGGTGGGATTCTTGATAAAGCCTGACCAAAGTAAGGACTGTTTGTTTGGATCAATTAACTAGTTCATCGCAATATTTCTAATAAATGCAATATAAGCAAAACTGTAACTGGATTTAATTATTATTACGGAAAATCGATGAGAAATGAATGACCAGTTGAAACTAATTCGAAATATCAAATAAGAAGCACAAAGAAAAAGCTTAGTAAATAAATATAACAACGAAATTAGGGCGACTCTGGATGGCATCTAGATGAATTGGTTTACTTAATCTCTGATTACTACTCAAAATGGAGTTATTGGAGACACCGGTCCGGTACCTCTGACTTTTTAAAATATTTGAACCATTTCATCGCTCAAGTGACAAGCGAGAATGAGTCGGCGCAGAAGCTCCCGCAGCAGCGACGATGACGGCAAGCGGGTTGCATCGGAATTGTATGAACCGGAAGTTATTCAAGGGATCGAAGAATTGAATAATGATTACAGTAGAAAAATATTCAAAATATCAAAAGATGAATTAAAAAATCAAAAAGATTTGGCTATGACTGGGACTGATTTCCCTAAACCTTCGGTTAAAGAGACTGATAGTTTTTATAAAATGAGTCCTGACCAAAGAAATAAGTGCAATCGATTGGTGGTGCGTGTACTTCTTATGAAAGCGGCTAGAAACGAGCCACTCACCAGAGCAATCGTAGCAGACGTCTTGGGATCATTTGATCCAACTTATAAGAAACACGTCAGTGTTTTATTATTACAGGCTAAAGAGGAGCTAAAATCAAAATTTGGGTATAATTTATTGTGCGGGACTCAGGTAACATTAAATGGTAAGAAAGACGAGTTTTATTTAGTGAATGACCTAGACTCGCCTACACTGTATGCGGTATTGGCTGAATCGAAAAAGAAAAACGATAAATCGTTTGTAGGATTTGTGTACATTATCTTGCAAATAATATTCTCATCTCCGGGACGTAAGTGTGATGTGCGAACATTGCTTCGAAATATTCGTAAAATTGATAATCGTTTCCCAGAAATGGTGGTTAAGAAAGATAAAAGTGGACCCATCGCCGAATTAGAAGGAGACTTTTTAACTTTGCTTGCTCGAATGAAGAAGGAAGGTTACATTACAACTGATAAGGTTACTTATTCTTACAATCTCATACTTGTTGTCCGTCATCCAAACCTTTACTCACTGTTTCAACTTTTATTCACAATTTCGTCCGACGACTTCAGCACTTACTTACTTACTTACTCACTATTCAAAAAGGACTCGTTGGATGAAGTTGACAATGATTCGAACAAGATTGTGTACACATTTGGTACTAGATTTTTTTCCGATTTCGGACTTATCACACTTCTTCGGTCACATTCACAAGCATCTGGTGAAATTATTGATGCCAAAACACTTAAAGATCTAGAAGAGGAAATCACACAGCAACGTGTGAATACAGATGCGGAAGGAATTGGATCACAGTAATTTTAAGAGCAATAGCTATATATGTGTACATGTAAATAAACAATTTATCAATTTCAATATCATTCCAGATGGACCGAATAAACTCCCGTTTTCACTGCGTTTTGAAACTTTGAGTGGCACAATGAGCTTCAATTATTAAAACCGGCCCGGACCGGCATGCGGCACTGTCCCGGACTAACCGTTGGCG
>JACCDO011410614.1_pt1 | contig 15315 bp, 17 predicted proteins | sample 7446101 | NCBI WGS metagenome assembly JACCDO01 (sample SAMN15323440, study PRJNA562643) | freshwater metagenome | isolation source: river surface water | place: USA:Blue River Watershed | collected 2017-08-16
CTACTAAATCAGGATTGGCAATATAAATGCGGCCATAGGCAACCGCATCAGCCAAGCCCTCCTCAAGCACTTTTTCGCCCAGAGCCTGATCGTAACCACCTGCAGTAATAAATTTACCTTTATATATTGCGCGGAAGAGCTCTGATGTGACTGGCGCCCCATCATTCATCTTGTCTCCACCGCCAGCGCCAGTTGCTCTTGGCTCGATCATATGGACATAAGCCAAGTTGTAGCCATTTAATTTATTGATTGCGGCAGTAAACAGGGCAATCGGATCACTATCAGCAATATCATTAAAGCTGCCGTAAGGGGAAAGACGAACACCTACGCGATCACTCGAGAATACTTTGCTGACAGTCTCGATCACCTCACCCAAGAGTCGCAGGCGATTGTCTACGGAGCCGCCATATTGATCAGTACGTTGGTTAGTCTTGTCTTGCAAGAATTGATCTAATAAATAGCCATTGGCTGAGTGAATTTCGATGCCATCAAAACCGGCTGCTTTGGCATTTTGTGCAGCAGCCTCAAACTCATTGAGTAAACGAGCGATATCTTCAAGGCTCATTGCCTTAGGAGTCTCGTAGTCATGCAGCTTCCAATCGGCGCCATAAGTTTGTCCTGCAGCAGCAATCGCAGAGGGTGCTTCCGGAACACCTTGCTCTGGGTGTAATGAAGAATGAGAAATACGACCCACATGCCATAGTTGCGCAACAATCGCCCCACCCTTAGCATGAACCGCTTCAACAATCTCTTTCCAGGCTGCAGTTTGGGCTGGAGAATAAATACCTGGTGTTGCTGGATATCCCATGCCTAGCTGAGAAATTTGCGTTGCCTCAGTAATAATTAAGCCAGCACTTGCACGCTGGGCGTAATAGGTCTTTGCTAAAGGATTTGGGACATCGCCAGCGACTGCGCGCATCCGCGTCAATGGTGCCATTACAAGACGGTTTTTTAACTGAATTGCGCCAAGAGTAACCGGGGTGAACATGATTTCTTTACCTGACATCTGAAGCCTTTATGAATAAGTATGAGATCGATCACTCTAACAAGAATTGATGACTTTTGCTGAATTTAGCTAAATCACGCGTCTCAAGAAAAATATTCAGATTAAATTTAAAATTGAGGCCTGATATTAAGGAAATCAATATGAAAACTTGGCAATGTATCGTGTGTGGCTTTATTTATGATGAGGCTCAAGGCTTACCAAGCGAGGGTATTGCACCTGGCACCGCTTGGGCTGACGTCCCTGATAGCTGGGAGTGCCCAGATTGCGGCGTATCCAAGTCTGACTTTGAAATGGTTCAAGTAGGCTAAGATCAGTTGATACTGCACTTCTGATTCATCCTTTATCCGCCTGGAGCTTAGCTTTGACCCAAAATACATCTCAATCTTCCAGTATTGTCATTATTGGCAGTGGCTTGGCTGGATACAGCCTGATTCGTGAAATTCGTAAACTAGATAAAACAGCACCCATCACCTTAATTACCCGAGAGCCTGGTTATTTTTACTCCAAACCAATGCTCTCCACTGCTCTTGCAAGCAACAAAGAGGCTGCTCAACTCGTCTCTACGCCGGTCGAAGGCATGGCAACGCAATTGGAGGTAAATATTCTCGCTGAGACTGATGTCACCGCAATTGATGTCGCCACTCAAACATTGCAAACAAGCAAAGGCGCCCTCTCTTATGCCAAGCTTGTAATGGCCTTAGGTGCGGATCAAATTCAGCTACCGCTGGAAGGTAGCGCTGCCAATGAAGTTCTCACTGTCAATGACTTAGAGGATTACGCTAAATTCAGGAGTGTCATTACAAATAAAAAGAAGGTGGCAATTCTTGGGGCTGGCTTAATCGGCTGTGAGTTTGCCAATGATTTGGTATTGGGCGGCTATGAGGTTGATGTGATTGATTTGGCATCCCAAGCACTAGGCCGCTTATTGCCTGAAGCGGCAGCAAAAGAATTACAAAATAAACTCAGTACTGCGGGGGTGCGCTGGCACTTCTCCACCACCGCTCAAGCCATCAATCGCAATGGAAATGATATTGAAATTAGTCTTGCCAATGGCAACTCCATCTCATGTGATGTTGTACTGTCTGCGGTTGGCCTAAAACCGCGGATTGACTTAGCCAAAGCAGCAGGCATTAAGACAGGTCTAGGCATTCAGGTGAATCGCGAGCTAGAAACTAGCCAACAAAATATCTACTCACTTGGTGATTGTGCGGAGGTTGAAGGTTTGGTGCTCCCCTATGTTATGCCCATCATGCAGTCTGCAAGAGCCCTGGCACCAACACTACTTGGACAAGTGACAGCGCTTAGCTACCCAGCAATGCCCGTCATGGTAAAAACTCCTGCCCTACCAACAATAGTTTCACCACCGGCTAAAGGTACCCAGGGTCAATGGAAGACTACCGCGACAGAGGGCGGTGTCGAAGCCCGCTTCGAAGGTGACGACGGCAAGCTACTAGGCTTTGCCTTAATGGGTACGGCCACCTCGCAACGAGCAAGTCTCACCAAAGAGTTGCCACCATTGCTTCAGTAATTTGATGGCTGCGCTTTTGGAGTTGATGAAATAAAAAGGCCCGCAATGCGGGCCTTTTTATCAATAACAACGAAGTGATTAAGAAACGATCACAAACCAAGTTGTATTGTGTGACTGAGCAACCATCAAGAACAACATTGGTACTGAGAGTACTGTATTTAAACGGGAAGTCAACATTGCGACACGTGCAGATTTTGCCTTCACATCTGGTTCAACGGAAACAATACCAAGAGCACGTTTCTGATTTGGCCAAATAATGAACCAAACGTTGAATGCCATTACCAAGGCGATCCACATGCCCAAACCAATTGCGCGGAATGGGGCTTGTAATGTGAAGGCTTGATGTGCATAGCCATTAACGATTGCCACGATTACACCTGTAACAACGGTTAGAAGTGCTGCCCAACGGAACCAAAACAATGCAGTTGGAGCAATCACTTTGCCAATTGCTGGCTTTTGCTCGTCAGGAATTTTTGGCATTGAAGGAATTTGTACAAAGTTGAAGTACCAGAGCAAACCAATCCACATCACACCGAACATCACATGTAACCAGCGGAAGATGAATGGCAGTTCAGCAGAACTAAAGTTACCACCCAAAGCAAAGATAATAAGAATGAGAAGTACGAAACCAGCTAAAACAGTACGTCCCAAAGAGGTCAAAATTGAAGTCATATAATTTTCTCTATAGATCTCTTGGATTAAGCAAAATTCTTGCTAGCAAAATCCCAGTTAACCAGGTTCCAAAAGTTTTCCAAATATTTTGGGCGAGCATTGCGGGTATCGATGTAGTAAGCATGCTCCCAGACATCACAAGTCAACAAAGGTTTTGCATCAGTTGTCAAAGGAGTGGCGGCGTTGCTTGTTGAAACAAGATCCAGACTGCCATCTGACTTCTTAACCAACCAAGCCCAACCAGATCCAAAGGTGCCAACGGCACACTTTGTAAACTCTTCCTTAAATTTATCGAATGAGCCCCACTTAGCATTGATTGCGTCGGCCAATGCACCAGTAGGCGCTCCCCCTCCATTTGGCTTCATACCCATCCAGTAAAACGTATGATTCCAAACTTGAGCGGCATTATTAAATACACCACCCGCTGATTTCTTTACAATTTCCTCAAGGGTTGCAGCTTCAAACTCAGTCCCCTTAATCAAATTATTTAGATTAGTTACATAGGTCTGATGATGTTTTCCATAGTGATACTCCAAAGTTTCCTTAGAAATATAGGGCGCCAAAGCATCAAGAGCGTACGGCAACTGCGGTAGGGTGTGTTCCATTTGCGTTCCTTCTAATTAAATTAATCCATAAAAATACGGTATTTTGGAGTAACTATAGACTATTCTGACTTTTTTGTTTGGTCAGGCAAAATTTCAGAAATCATACTTAAAATAGAGGCTTAGCCCGCTTTGGGCATCAAATCTGCACCTCAATATGACCGGCACCCCATCCCCCCAAAACCCAAAACGAATCTTCATTCAAGAGGTAGTCACTCGGGATGGATTTCAGGCGGAAAGTCAGTTCGTCCCTACCGAGGAAAAGATTGCCCTGATCAATCGCTTAAGTCGTGCTGGATACGCCAAGATTGAAGTGACCTCCTTCACTAGCCCTAAAGCCATTCCAATGCTTGCTGACGCTGAGGCAGTCATGCGCGGCATTGATCGAGTCCCCGGTGTTGAATACACCGTCCTTATTCCGAATCTCAAGGGTGCCGAGCGTGCATTGAGCGTTGGTGTGGATGAATTCAATTTAGTGATGTCAGTGAGCGAAGCGCATAACCAATCTAACCTCAAAATGAGTCGTGAAGACTCGTTCAAAGGGCTGGCTTCTGTGATTGATTTAGCCCATGTGAACAATACTGCTACAAACATTTCTCTATCCACTAGTTTTGGTTGCCCCATGGCAGGCATCACTTCTTTACCAGAATTAATGCACTGGGTAGATCGTTTTGCTGCTGCTGGTGTACGCGGCATTACCGTCTGCGACACTACGGGCATGGCCAATCCTGCTCAGGTACAAGCCGTTTGCGAAGCAGTACAAACCAAATATCCAAATCTGCAATGGACGCTACATTTCCACAATACCCGTGGGATGGGGCTCGCCAATGCTCTTGCTGCTGTCAATAGCGGCATTGATCGCTTTGACTCTTCATTAGGTGGTTTAGGAGGCTGCCCTTACGCCCCAGGAGCCACCGGCAACATCTGTACTGAAGAGTTGGTGCACATGTTAGATCTCATGGGATTTAAGACCAATATGCAGATCGATACATTGTTAGCGTACTCAAAAGATTTGCAATCATTGTTTGGCCGCACATTACCAAGCCAACTATTAATGGCGGGTAAAGTAGATCGTATCTATGAGGCGCCCTGCCAAAGCTGAAGTCTAAAAACAAAATGCCAGCAAGATTGACATGCTGGCATTCATGGGTGAAGCATCTAGGTCTGCTTATTGCGCAGCCCAGCCACCATCCATATTCCAAGCTACCCCACGCACTTCAGATGCATCTGGACCGCAGAGGAATACTGCTAAAGCAGCCAATTGCTCTGGAGTCACAAACTCTCCAGATGGTTGCTTCTCAGAGACCAAAGCAGTCTTTGCCGCATCATTGGAAATGCCTTCTCGCTCGGCTCTTGCATCTACCTGCTTTTGAACCAAGGGAGTCAATACCCAGCCCGGGCAAATTGCATTACAGGTAATACCAGTTCGCGCATTCTCAAGAGCGGTGACTTTGGTCAAACCAATAATTCCATGCTTAGCTGCAACGTAAGCGGATTTTTGCGTAGAAGCTACCAAGCCATGTACAGAGGCAATATTAATAATGCGACCCCAGTTCCTTTTTTTCATACCCGGTAACGCATGATGGGTTGTATGAAATGCAGAGCTCAGGTTGATCGCAATAATGGCATCCCACTTGTCTGTTGGAAACTCTTCAACATTAGATGTATATTGAATACCAGCGTTATTGATCAAGATATCTAATGAACCAAAACGTTTTTCAGTTTGCTGAATCAGATCCGCGATCTCAGCGGGCTTGCTCATATCTGCACCGTGGTAATCTACCTCTACATCACAGGCTTTGATTTTGGCGATTGCCTCATCTTTCTCACCAAAACCATTCACCATGATGTTAACGCCCTGCTTAGCCAATGCAATTGCCATTCCTAAGCCAATACCGCTAGTAGATCCTGTTACCAGGGCTGTTTTACCTTTTAAAGAAGACATATCAATATTCTCAACGAGTGAAATAATAAAAACGTAGGATACAACGAATAGATTTAGATCAGATGCAACCAATGTCCCAATTGGTGCCAATAGCTATCTGGAACTAAGGTGAGTAGCCACGTCATAGTGAGGTAGCGGAGTAACTTACCAATAAACATATAAATTAGGCACGGAAACCAAGCTAAGCGGAGCCAACCAGCCGCAATACAAAGAGGATCCCCAAAACCGGGTAGCCAAGAAAGTAAAAGCATCTTAGGACCCCGCTCTTCAAGCCAAGATTGCATTTTGCTATGTGTAGGACCTTTTAGGGATTCAAAACTATTGCGAGAGATCAATCCAAGCCACCAATCAAACATTCCGCCTAGCGTATTGCCAATAGTTGCAACGAAGATTGCAAACCAGTACATATCGGGGTTAAGCGAGGTATACCCAAATAAAATAGGCTCGGAACCTACGGGGAGTAATGTTGCTGAAACAAAGGCACTGATGAATACGGCAGGCAATCCAACGGATGGCAAACCAAACCATCCGAAAAAATGCTGGAGCGCTTGATCCATTAAGCGAGAACCCCAGATTTTTTCAGGGTCGTAATTTGTTCTTCAGTGAGGCCAGCAGATTTAAGCACTTCATCAGTATGCTCTCCTAATGTAGGAGCGCGATAACGAATTGATCCGGGATTTTGAGAAAGCTTCGGAATAATTCCGGGAACCTGAACTTCTAAGCCATCAGCAGCCCGAACAGTCTCAATTACACCCCTAGCTTCATAATGCGGATCTTCAGCAATATCTTTGGCGGTATAAATCTTGCCAGAAGGCACTTCTGCTTCAAGCAGGCCTTTAAGCACTTCATCAAGAGTGAGAGTCTGGGTCCAGGCATTAATCGCCGCATCAATCTCAGCCACCCTTCTGGCGCGGCCATCATTAAATGCCAAGGTAGGATCCTCGCCCAAATCTGATCTACCAATTAAAGCCATCAAACGCTTGTATATCGAGTCTCCATTGCCGGCGATTAATACATACTGCCCATCAGCGCATCGATATGCATTAGAAGGTGCGATGCCTGGCAAAGCGCCGCCTGCAGGCTGACGTATGGCACCAAAAGCCGAGTACTCCGGTAGTAGGCTCTCAGTCAAATTAAATACCGCTTCATACAAAGCGACATCAATCATTTGGCCTTGGCCACCGCGAGCATCTCGCTCGTATAAGGCCAGTAATACCCCAAGTGCACCATGCAAACCCGCGATCGTATCGCCAAGTGATACGCCCGCTCTCACCGGCACCTCATTTGGATGGCCAGTGATATAACGCAAACCAGCCATCGCCTCTCCAATTGCAGCAAAACCCGGCTCATCACGTCTTGGGCCATCCTGACCGTAACCAGAGATGCGCAACATAATTAACTTTGGATTTGCTTGATGTAACTCTTCCCAGCCCAAACCCCACTTCTCTAGCGTACCTGGGCGAAAATTTTCAATCACAACATCTGCCTCAAGCGCTAACTTTCTGGCAATTGCCTGGCCTTCTTTAACACGCAGATCTAAGCAGATAGATTGCTTGTTGCGCGATTGCGCCTGCCACCAAACTGAGGTGCCCTCATGAAGCATGCGCCACTTACGCAAAGGGTCGCCAACGCCCGGTGACTCGACCTTGATGACCTCAGCTCCAAAATCAGCAAGCGTCTTTGAGGCAAAGGGTCCGGCAATAAGTTGACCCAACTCTAAAACTTTGACTCCAGCAAGGATTTGTTGGCGATTCTTTTGCATGTGAAAGTTCATGTCCCTTATTTAGCTATCTATACAGAATATTCAGTTCAGAATGAGGCTATTTTCGCCTGATTTTGATCATTCTCCAGGATTTTCAAATCTTGCTTAAACTAGTGCCTAAATCACAAAATAAACCATAAAAAGAGTCCTCCATGAATCACCCTATTCCTAAACCAGATCAATATCAGGATATGCGCGAGGCCTTACGAGACCTCTGCGGAACATTCGACTCAGCCTACTGGCAAAGGGTAGATCACGAGCGAGGCTATCCAGAAGCCTTTGTAAAAGCAATGACTGAAGCGGGCTGGTTGGCCGCGTTAATTCCAGAAGAGTATGGCGGCTCTGGATTAGGTTTAGCCGAAGCTTCTGTCATCATGGAAGAGATTAATTTCTCGGGCGGCAACTCTGGCTCATGTCATGGGCAGATGTACAACATGGGCACTTTGCTGCGTCATGGGTCTGATGCGCAGAAGAAAATGTACTTACCAAAAATCGCGAGTGGTGAATTACGTCTACAAAGTATGGCCGTTACCGAACCCACTACCGGCACCGACACTACTAAACTAAAAACTACGGCTGTCAAAAAGGGTGACAAATATGTTGTGAATGGTCAGAAAGTTTGGATTTCTCGTATTCAACATTCTGATCTCATGATTTTGCTCGCTCGTACCACTCCCATTAGTGAAGTGCAGCGTAAATCTGAAGGGATGTCGATCTTCATCGTCAATCTTGCAGATGCTATTGGTAAGGGTATGGAAGTCAGACCTATCGCCAATATGGTGAATCACGAAACCAATGAAGTGTTCTTTGATAACTTAGAGATACCCGCAGAAAATCTGATTGGCACAGAGGGCCAGGGATTTAAATACATTCTTGATGGCCTTAATGCTGAGCGTGTGCTGATTGCAGCCGAATGTATTGGCGATGCTTACTGGTTTATTGATCGCGCCCGGCGTTACGCGAATGATCGCGTGGTATTTGATCGTCCGATTGGAAAGAATCAAGGTATTCAGTTTCCGATTGCGGATAGCTATATTGAAACTGAGGCGGCTAATCTCATGCGCTTTAAGGCCTGTGAGTTGTTCGATAACCATGAGCCTTGTGGGCCCGAAGCAAATATGGCGAAGTACTTGGCTGCCAAAGCGTCCTGGGAGGCTGCTAATGTCTGTTTACAAACCCATGGTGGCTTTGGCTTTGCCAATGAGTACGATGTGGAGCGCAAATTTAGAGAAACACGCCTCTATCAAGTAGCTCCAATCTCAACAAACTTGATCTACTCCTACATAGCCGAGCATGTTCTTGGTCTACCAAGATCTTTCTAATAGAACATTATGAGTATTCGCCCACTTGATGGAATTACTGTTGTTGCACTAGAACATGTCATTGCCGCCCCATTCTGCACTCGTCAGCTAGCAGACCTAGGAGCACGCATCATCAAAATTGAACGTCCTGGAGATGGCGATTTTGCAAGGGGCTACGATACTCAAGTCGATGGACTTTCATCACACTTTGTATGGGTCAATCGGTCAAAAGAAAGCTTAACCCTCGACCTGAAACAAGATTCAGCTTTAGCAGTGCTCAAGCGTCTACTAAAAACTGCCGACGTCTTTATTCAAAATCTTGCTCCAGGTGCGGCAGCTCGTATGGGTCTGAGTCCAGAGGTTTTGCAGAAAGAAAATCCTGGTTTGATTACCTGCGCTATTTCAGGGTATGGCAACGACGGCCCCTATCGCGATAAAAAGGCCTACGATCTCTTGATACAAAGTGAAGCAGGCTTTCTTTCGATTACAGGAACACCCGAAACACCCAGCAAGGCTGGAAACTCCATCGCCGATATTGCGGCAGGCATGTATGCCTACACCAATATCTTGGCAGCCTTATTGCAAAGAGGAAAAACTGGCAAGGGTACAGTCATCGATATCTCCATGTTAGAGGCCCTAGGTGAGTGGATGAGCTTTCCGATGTACTACGCCTACAAAGGCGCGAACCCACCAGCAAGAAACGGTGCGTCTCATGCAACCATTTATCCCTATGGCCCTTTCAAAGCTGGTGATGGTAAGACAGTCATGCTGGGTCTTCAGAATGAACGTGAATGGGTGCAATTTTGCGAAATAGTCTTAGAGAATCCAGCGCTCGCTAAAGATGAACGCTTTGATCGAAATTTCAAGCGTAATGACAAACGGTCAGAATTACTCGAGATTATCAATACCTGCTTTAGTAAGCTGAGTTCAGAACAGCTGATTGCGAGACTAGAAAAAGCTCAGATTGCCAATGCCCATCTGAATGATATGGAAGGCCTTTGGAAGCATGAGCAGCTGAGAGCTCGCAATCGATTTACAGAGGTTGGCACACCCAATGGACCCGTTGCAGCGCTACTACCTCCGGGACTCAATGACAGTTACGACTATCGCATGGATCCTATTCCAGCTGTAGGTGAACATACTGACTCCATTTTGAAAGAGTTAGGCTTGGCAGAGGCCGATATCGCCAGCATGCGCGCTAGTGGCGCAATTTAAAGCAGCGGAGAAGTGAGATGGGCTGCATTTTCAAGGTAATGATGCCAGCGAGGTCGTTTTATCCAACTAGCAAGATCAACGTAATCTGATTTCTCTAAATAAGAGTTAATGAGCTTTTGGAGTTTGACGCAGAAGTCCTCGTTATACACAATGAGGCTGATCTCAAAGTTCAGACGCAAACTCCTTTGATCAAAGTTAACCGATCCAAAAATGGCAGTTCTTTTATCAATCAATAGGCTCTTGGTATGCAGTAAGCCGCCATGAAACTCTGCAATCTTCACCCCTGATCGCAACAAATCACCGTAATAACTCTTACTACTCCAAGCTACCAATGTTGAGTCATTTAACTTTGGAATAATTAAAGTGACATTCACGCCCCTTCTTGCGGCCGCCATGAGCGCCTGCATCAAGCCATCATCGGGCCCAAAGTAAGGAGTCGTAATGGTGAGCTCTTCTCGAGCATCAAGAATTGCAGAGAGCAGGACTTGATAGAGAATGTCATCTCGATAAACTGGTCCAGAAGCAAGTTTCTGAGCAATAACATTACCTTCGTGGGGTGAGGTAGCTGGAACACATTCATTAAAGTGGGTGATGCTAGGATTATCAACACTCCAATCGAAAGCAAATGTCAGTTCAAATTGCGCGGCAACCGGTCCCTCAACACGTACCATGGCATCAACCCACTCACCCACTCCTGAGTCTTGTTTAAAAGTACGGGGATCTACTAGGTTCATGCTGCCTGTCCACACAATCGCACCATCAATTACAAAAATTTTCCGATGTAAGCGTAAATCGGCTCGGCGAAACTGGAATCTTCCAATCTGAATTGGTAAGGCTTCCGTTACTTGAATACCAGCATTACGAAAGCGTCGCGGCCATTGAGATTTAAACCAATCTTTGCTTCCCAATGAATCCAGGAGTACGCGACAGGCCACGCCTCTTTTAGCGGCAGCTATCATCGCCTCACCAACCTGATCTGCAGATCCGCCTAGAGCCCAAATATAAAACTCGAGATGCAAGCTTTGCTTAGCCTGATTAATTTCATTAATGAAGCACTGCAAAATCTCCAAGGAATCGGTGTGTAGCTCAAGCTTATTGCCGGCAACCACAGGAGATCCATTCTTAGCCTCCGCTAAAAGACTTAAAGCCCTGCCCTCCAAAGGTATCTGCCCCCTATCCTCGGCATAGTCTTGACATGCTTTCTCCGTAATGTGCTCATACTCGCGATTCATGCGGGTAATTTTTCGTGTCAACTTGCGACCAACTGGGCGCTCGCCTATGAGAACGTACAAACTGATACCTAAAACAGGGAAGGTCATTACAATAAAAATCCAGGCAAACGCTATACCTACTGGTCTTCTAACGGAAATAATGACACCGATAAAGTAGGTGACTAATATGAAGTGAATATATAAAAGCCAATTGATATTGAGCTCAAAAATATTTTTCAAGAAAACGCTGAGTAGGTCGTTCATTTAATTTCCAGTTCTGCTGCAATGCCTAAATGATCAGATAAGCTCATCCAATCGTGCAAAATTTCTGCAGAATGAATCTTCATCCCGCGTACATAGATTCGATCCATTGCCAATAGCGGCCTAATGCTCGGGAAGGTTTTGGCGGGTGAGCCAGTGAGGGTCTCAAACACCTCCTCAAAGCCAGCTTCTTTCATGGGTGCACCCAAGCGATTACGCCAATCATTAAAGTCTCCCGCGACAATGGTCGGACCATTCTGTGTCAAATCCGCAATATATCCAATGATTTGCTCTAGCTGGCGCTCTCTGCCGCGCTCAAATAGAGCTAAGTGCACACAGAAGCAGTGAATTGGCTGATTCAATCCATCTAGTTGAGTGACGCTATGTAATAGGCCTCGTCTTTCAAACCGATAGGCAGAAATATCGTAATTTAGGCCCTTGCGCAAAGGATGCTTCGATAAAATCGCATTGCCGTGGTGGCCATCCGGATACTCCATATTTTTTCCATAATGCCAATCATGCCAAAAATCTTCTGACAGAAAGTGAGTTAGCTCTGTTAATGGCCACTGCCCAAATCGCCTAATCCTGCCCCGATGCTCTTGTTGTAATTCTTGAAGAAACAATAAGTCAGGATGATGGCTTCGCATCCTTTGGCGTAACTGATAAATAGTGGAGTGCCGATGTAAAGGAGAAACGCCTTTGTGCACGTTCATGCTCATGACCGTGAAACGAGCGCTTCTATCTTGACTCATTAAAACTGTCCTGCTGCACGCTGACGTCTTACACGTGCCAAATAGATTTCGCCCTCAACCAACTCTTGGCATTGCATGCATTTATTGCAAATAGACGCCTGCTCACGCAACTCCTCTATTGAGCCGATAGCATGGGTATCAAGGTACTCTCGCAGGTCCTCATCAAGAACCTCGTTACAGAGGCAAACTACTTCAGCCATAAGTCAGAAATTAGGGGTATGAATTGCATTAAGCTCATTTTGCCATTGCCTTGATAGAATCAGGTCCATGTTGACCGCTTTTCAAGACGCTATTGCCCTGCTCGCCCACCTAGATCGGGGGGTTTTAGGAATCGTCCTGGTTTCTCTCCAGGTCAGCTTAACTGCCCTATTTTTTGGGACACTCATTGGCCTACCCATTGGGGCGTTACTCGCTACAGAAGAATTTAAAGGCAAGAAGTGGATCATCGTTGTCTTAAACACTCTAATGGGGGTCCCTACAGTCATTGTTGGGGTGCTGGTATATCTCATGCTATCTCGCTCAGGACCTCTAGGACCCTGGGGCTGGCTATTTACTACCAAGGGCATGATCCTTGCCCAAATTCTACTGACAACCCCTTTAATTGCAGCCCTAAGCCGTCAAATTCTGGAGGACTCCTGGAGAATTCATAGAGACTCTTTCCTCAGTCTCAGATTGCCATCCTTTTCACGCTTCAAATGGCTCATTTGGGACTGTCGCTTCTCCCTAACAATTGCCATCCTAGCTGGTCTTGCGAGAGCAATTTCTGAGGTTGGTGCCGTCATGATTGTGGGCGGCAATATCGATCATTCGACTAGAACGATGACTACAGCCATCGCTTTAGAAACCAGTAAAGGTGATCTCCCTCTAGCGCTTGCACTGGGCATTGTCTTATTAGGAATTGTTCTATTGGCAAATCTTTTCACATTTGCAGTTCGTCAAATTGCGGAGCGTCGCTATGGATAATATGACCGAACAATTTGAGAGGTGCATTGAACTCAAAGATATTACGGTTATCAGTAATGGCAGAACCATTCTGAATATTCCTCATGCCATCATTCCGGCTGATCGCATTACTGCTTGCATTGGCCCAAATGGTGCAGGTAAAACCACTTTATTAAAACTATTAGATGGACTCATCAAACCAGATACTGGAACAGTAAGCTACTCCTTCTCTAATAAGACTGCATTAGTTTTGCATCACACTCCGATGATTAAAGCCTCTACGAGAGCGAATTTGAGCATGGTCATGGATACAGACTCTGCTATTAGCGCTGTAGAAATTGAACAAGTGCTAGAGCGAGTCGGGTTGAAAAGTCTAGCCTCTACACCCGCTCATAAACTCTCCGCCGGCGAGAGGCAGAAACTATGCCTAGGCCGAGCAATTTTGCAAAAGCCAAACTTAGTCTTGCTAGATGAACCCACTGCTAACCTAGATCCCAACACAACCGAGCAAGTTGAAGAAATGATTCGTGGGTTTGATGTGCATGACACTGACGTGATTTTTTCTTCACATCAACTTGCTCAAGTGCAAAGACTGGCGCAATACATTATCTTTATTGATCGTGGCGAGATAAAAGAAAAGGGACCCGTAGGCCCCTTCTTTTTAGATCCCCAAACACAGGCAGCTAAACGCTACCTACATCAAGAGCTTCTAGCCGACTAATTACTTAGCCGCTGGTGCTGCTGCTACAGGAGCAACAAATGGTGGCGGTGCAGTGCAAGCAGCGGGCGCTGGTGTACCCGGAACTCTATATTGATCAGCCACTTTGTTGATTGCCTGGCAAAGTTGATATGCACCAACCCGACCCGCATAAGCAGTCTTTGCATCAGCCAACGCCTTGGCCTCTTTCGCCTCCGGAGTTAATGGAGGTAATGCAGCCATAACCGAAGTTGCAGTGAATGCACAGAATGTAAAAGCGATGATTTTTTTCATGGCCTTATTCCTTATTTATTAACTTTGTTGTACCAGAGCTCATGGTGCTCTTTTGCCCAGGTTGCATCAACGTAACCAGACATCATGCCATCTGATGAGCCTTGCATGCCAATAGAGCCAATGTAAATGTGACCCATAGCCATCGTCATCATCAAGATCGAAGCGCCACTATGAATGATATTAGCTATCTGCATAGTTCCGCGGACGTACTCAATCTGCATAAACGGTACGATCATATCAAGCACAAGGCCAGAGCCCGAGATCACCAAGCCTAAGAAAGTCATGCCAAACCAGAACCAGATTTTTTCACCGAAGTTAAAGAAACCTGCTGGAGGGTGCTTTCCGCCAAACAGTCCGCCGAACGATTTAATCCAAGTAAGATCGCCTTGTCCAGGAATATTTCTGGTAGCAAAAAGTAGGAAGAAAATAATAATACTGAGTGTAAATAACGGACCAGAATAGTTATGGATATTTTTACAAATATTGAGGAATGTACCGTAAGCCACTCCGCCCATTAAGGGCATAGCAAAATACTTACCCCATAAAATCAGGATACCAGTCACAGCAAGTCCAATAAAACTCGCGGCCATTACCCAGTGAGTAAAGCGTTCGAAGCCATTAAACCGCTTGATTTTGTGGCCAGATAGCGGCGCGTGTAATTTGATTGGGCCCTTGATAATAAAAACCGCTGCAATGGCAAAGAATGCGATCGCTAATAGCCAACCACCATAGACGGTAATCACGCCATTACGAATCACACGCCACTGCTCACCAGAGCGCTGAATCAGAACGCTAGACTCTTTGTCTGGGATGCTAACGTAGTTATACGGATCGCTATTAGCAGATGTAAAGATTGATGGATTGGCTGGCTGAGCTTGAGCTTGAGTCCCATTAGCCAGGCTATTGGGATTGGCTGGCACTGATTTAGGAGGAATATCGACCCCACTAGGAGAAGGCAAAGGCGCCATTGCTGCGCGCTCTGCATAAGTCATTCCGCTTGCCAGAGTCAGCGACAAACCAGCAGCCACTACCAAAGTGCGTAGAACTTTAGAAAATGATCGTTTCATACACATGTCCTTAAACGTTTTCGTTTTATTTATTGTTGTTTAGTTGATCACTTAACGCGA
>JACCDO010801258.1_pt1 | contig 15313 bp, 7 predicted proteins | sample 7446101 | NCBI WGS metagenome assembly JACCDO01 (sample SAMN15323440, study PRJNA562643) | freshwater metagenome | isolation source: river surface water | place: USA:Blue River Watershed | collected 2017-08-16
ATATTATGGAGAAGCTATGGAATCATTGTAATCAAAGTTATGTTAAAGTTGATCCTAAGGAACATCCCATAATAATTTCAGAGAAGCCATACTCACCAACTAGTTTTCGTTATGAGATGGCACAATATATGTTTGAAACAGTTTCAGTGCCGGCATTATTTATATCAAAAGATTCGGTATTAGAATGCTACGCATGTGGCAGAACAACTGGTGTTGTTGCAGATGTTGGATATAGTGGAATGTATATTTCCTCAGTAATTGATGGTTGGGTTGATCCTAAAACTGTTGCATTATCAAGTATAGGTGGACAATTTTTAGATGCATATACAAACTCATTGATTGCTAAAAGAATAATTGGCCGACCTCTAATTCCTTCGTACCAAATATCTAGAACTATTGATAAGAATAATCAGATAGTATCCTCTACTACGAATAATTTCACTGGTGTAAATCCCGCCTATAACACATTGATGACCTTGGAAATAGGGAAAGATATGAAAGAAAGGCTCTGTAGAACAGCAGACTCCAAATTTATTGAAACTGATCCCCGCTACACAGCTATACCTACTTCATCGTTTGAATTACCTGATGGCACCGCTATCGACATCGGTGTAGAGAGGTTCTTGGTACCAGAAGCACTTATAGATCCTACATCCGTCGACACAGCGGCACTGTTCAACGACCTAGCACCATTACGCAACGATAATAGAATTTTGACTAATAATAAAGACGGTATCGCGAGACTCATCATCGATTCCATCATGCGCAGCGAGCAAGAAAATCAACAGTCGCTGTTCGCTAATATTGTAATAGCTGGAGGTAGTTCAAGCTTTGAAGGATTTGCAGATCGGGTGAAGGCTGAAGTCGAGGATATCATTCACCTTACAGCTCCTGCCGTTAAGATCAAGTCAACCTCGGTAGGAAACACGGAGAGGTCCTTTAGTGCGTGGCTAGGCGGCTCCATACTCGGATCACTGAGTACATTCCAAGAAATGTGGTTCTCCAAGCAGGAGTACGACGAGTTCGGCGTTAATTTGATAGATAGAAAATGTCCATAATACCTTCAACGTAACTACTTCGCTCTTCTTCTTCCTTTTTGAACCATTTTCTCTCTCACGGTGTGGGTCGGTTCCTCTTTTGTGACCATGTGACCACTTTTCCAGCAACGTGTAGTGTTGTCAACTCCGAAGGGTGCAAGTACGGAGTTAACTGCATTGCATGTCGCTGGGAAAGTGGTCACGTCTCGCCGCAGAAGAGGAAGTTTCTTCGACCGACACACCACCGCCTTGACTGACTGCCGGGCTTTCAAAAAAAATTGGTGAGTGGGTCAATAGTCTCAAAAGACTTGCACTTTAAAGCAGAAATGTTTGCAACAAAACGCAAGCAAGAAGAACCTCACTTGTCGCGTGAGGAATATGATGAACAGGAGAGGCAGGAAGATGGAAAGATCCAAACTAATTGGAAGGATCCATTTGCAATGGCCACTCCAAATACATTAGCATCAAGAAAAATGGTTACCGCTAATAAATATGATAAGAAGTTAGAATTTGGTAAGTATATCAAGGCATTGAATACTGCATATTACAATTGGTTTAAAGAGCAAGTAGCAAGGGATCCTTATGCATATTTAGTTAGTGGAGCTCAGGATTTTATAGATCACACAGTACAATTAGAAGATAGATATTTACGAAGTAACGGTGAAGTATTAACCTTTGGATTAGGCGACTGTGGACAATTGGCACACGGAATTGATAACGATGAAGATTTAATGGTGAAATTTCCACGTATTGTTTACTCTCTTAGTGATAAAAAAGTTTGTGGAATATCCTGTGGTGGATTGCATAATGCTGTATTCACTGAAAGTGGTCAAGTTTATACATGGGGCTGCGCTGATAATGGGTCACTAGGTCGTGGTGGCGATGAATCACTACCATTTGTTGTTGATAAATTAGCTAATGAAATCATCGTCGGGATAGCATGTGGTGATGTTAGTACCATTGCTATCAGTAGCAAAGGTCAAGTGTGGGGCTGGGGCTGCTACCTAGACAAAGAAGGCAAGAAATGGTTTCCAGCGAGTAACACTACCATCGCCAATTGCAAAAATATAAATAATCAACAAAATGAACCCGTATTGATCGTTGGTTTAAATAACATTGTAGACATTGCATGTGGATCAGCTGTTTCCCTTGCGAGAGGCTCTGATGGCACATTATACTCTTGGGGCGTGGGCGAATGCGGAGAACTAGGGCGTGAAATCCCACCCATGTGTAAAGCAGATGGATCAGGGTTTGATATCGAAAATATATTTAAACACAGAATAACTCCTGGTTTTATGTATCGTCAAGGCGTGCAAGCGCCAGTTAGAGACGCCAAAGCAATTGGCTGTGGATCCTACCACTCCATGGTCGTAGTTACCGGTGGCGAGTTACTGTCTTGTGGTTTGAATAACTACGGCCAGTTAGGACTTGGTGATACAACGGATAGACCCATTTTGCACTCAGTAGACGCATTAAAGGATGAACATAACGTTGTAGCAGTGAAAGGAGGAGTGCATCACTCACTATGTCTTACTTCGGCAGGAAAGCTTGTGGCTTTTGGAAGAAGTGACTCAGGACAGCTAGGTGTAACCGGGTTATCGGACCAAGCAGGTGAGTCAGCCAAGTATCCTGTGTTCCCTCTATTACCTGATAACACAGAAGCCACTTCAATATCTTGCGGTGGAAACCACAACCTTGTTCTGACCAGCAAGAATGAGGTTTACACGTGGGGGTACGGCGACACCATGGCCCTCGGTCACGGCAAAGACGCAGATGAAAATACCCCTAAAAAAATTAATTTTTCAAAAGCGCAAGTGAACAACATCACCGTTACCCAGGTGTGCGGAGGCGGGCAGCACAGTGCGATTATAGGGAGGTTTAAATAATGTAACAAATATACATATTTTATACTGTTATGTTTTTATGTCCGTTGACTCGAATGCAACTGCCGTTCAGCCACTTCAGCACGAAGTGTCATCATCTTGAGATCACTCTGCAAGTTGTCGGTGATTGCCTTCACGTCGTCTTGATAGCGACTTAATTCTTGCATGAATTGTTGTCGTTCGCTTTCGTACTGGGATATCAGCATCTGCGACGCCGCTAATTCGGTGGTTACTCTGTTAAGAGTAGAGTCCAGGAATTCAACTTGTGATCTTTCGTCGTTAGTGTTGGTAATAACACTAACATTGTCTGCGCCGTCATCCACATAGACAGCTTCTACCTCATTGCGCAAGTCTTTCAGGTTGTCGGCGATATTCAACTCTTGATTCTCTTCCTGGAAACTTTCAATGGATGTTTGGGAGGCACGTTGCGCGGTTTCTTCTAATTCAACAATTGTTTCTTTCAATCTAAGCTGTTCTTGCTGATAGTCTACCACCATCTTTCTTGTTCTATCCAATTCATTCATTAATTGTTCAATCTTCAATCTACGTTCATTATCTTCATTCTCTAATGCTCTTAACTTTTCTTTAATGATTTCATCTCCATTGTCAACGGGATGATGCTCAGGTGCAACAAGAGTTTCAGATTTCTCGTGATCACGTAAATCAAAGTGCACCACATGATGACGATCATCATCCTTCTGCTTCTTCTTCCTCTTCTCTTTCTTCTTTAAAGCAGAATGTGTTTGCTTTTTACCTTTAGTATGATCGATTGATGGCACCTCATCATCGTGGATGGGATTATCCACAACCATGCGGTTTGGAACCTTCTTCGGCACACAGTTACCCATGATGCCTCCTACTCCTAGAACACTCCAACCAATCTCTAATGCAAGAGAGAGTTAACGTTTAAGCAGATTCTTCTGCTAGGGCCTGCCAATTCAAGACCAACAGGTACAAGGTGATTACTGTTAAGAACCAGGTATATTAGTAGGAGATTCAAAGAGGTTTGCTGCAAGTTCATTGCTTTTTCACATGTTGGTCAAGAAAAAAAAATTAAATTTTAATTGAACACTACACCATGCCATGCTTCTAGTTCCGCCTCCGAGTGACGATACCCTAGTGATCAGAGATGCGACGACTGACTTAGTAGAGACGAAGAGGATGTTGGAGGTAAATACAGGACAAGTTATCTGATAAGTAAGCTATTACCGCCTATTGATATGTAAATCAGGGAGTCTCCTCCGGACAGTATCTACAGCTGCATCGGTAACATTCTTACAATGAACAATATCCAGTGATGCTAAACTAGTCAAGTTACCGTTAGCAAGCGCAACAACACCTGCATCGGTAATCTGCTCACACGAGTCAATATACAATGATAACAATGTTCTCAAGTTACCGTTAGCAAGCGCAGCTAATCCCGCGTCAGTAATATTCCTACATTCACTTATGTTCAAATAACGTAATTTAGGTAACGTCGTGGTAGCAAGCACAACAAGACCTAAGTCGGTTATATTATTACACCGAGAAATATTCAAGTATGTTAAACTAGTCCAGTTGCCGTTAGCAAGTGCAGCTAATCCCGTGCCGGTAATATTATCACAGTCACTAATAGTTAATGATCTTAAACTAGTAAAGTTGCCGTTAGCAAGTGCACCTAATCCCGTGCCGATAATATTATCACAGTCACTAATATTCAACGATGTTAAACTAGACAAGTTAGCAAGCGCAACAACGCCTGCATCGGTAACCTGATCACAGTGTCCAATGTTCAATGATGACAATGTTGTCAAGTTGCCGTTGGCAAGTGCAACTAACCCCGCGTCGGTAGCATCAATACCATCAATATTCAATGAACGTAATTCTGTCAAGTTGCCTCTGGCAAGTGCAACAACGCCTTCATCGGTTACATCATCACAGTAACTAATATCCAACGACGTTAACTTAATCAAGTTACCGGTAGCAAGTGCAACGACACCTGCGTCGGTAATCTGTTCACACGAGTCAATATACAATGATGTTAAGTTAGCCAAGTTACCGTTAGCAAGCGCAACAACACCTGCGTCGGTAATCTGCTCACAGTGTCCAATATCCAATGATGTTAAGTTAGTCAAGTTGCCGTTAGCAAGCGCAATGACACCTTCATCGGAAATATCACAGTGACTAATATCCAACGACGTTAAATTAATCAAGTTGCCGTTAGCCAGCGCAATGACACCTTCATCAGAAATATCATAACAGTGATTAATGTTCAATTCTGTCAAATTAACCAAGTTACCGTTAGCAATCGCAGTCACTCCTGCGTCAGAAATATTACGACAGTGACTAAAATCCAATGATGTCAAACTAGTCAAGTTACCGTTAGCAATCGCACGGACTCCGTCATCAGAGATATTATGGCATTCTCTAATATCCAATGTTGTTAACGTAGTCAAGTTACCGTTAGCAAGTGCGATCACACCTGCGTCGGTAATACTATCACAGTATGCAATGCCCAATACTTGTAACATTGGCAACCCACTCGCAATAGCCATCAGTTGTTGGTCACAAACATTGCTGGTTACCCATGAAATAACATTCATTCCTCGCGCTATAAGCCATTCCAATATTCCTTTATCAATTCTTACACTCCAGAAGTCGTTATGCTCAACCCTGATATCTATCGCTACTGACCTCAGCACTTGCAACCATCTCTCTCTTCTCTCATCGAGATGGTTGTACAAGAATGCAATATCAAGTCTCCCCCAGTCATCGATACGCAAATATGTCATGAGATGTACAGTGATATCTAATGGAAGGAAATGGAACAGACTATCCATTTGTATTGTTGATCTACTTTTGTTCTCGCTCGACATTCTGTTATTATGAGATAGATTATTGATATTACTTACTTACTTACTTACTTACTTACCAATGAATGAAACAATCAAATTAATTCAATCAAACAATAAACGAAACAAATCAATTAAATAACAACAAATAACAACAAATAACAACCTCAAAACCAATCACAAAATGAATACACGTTAAAATCAAGGCAATATACTATATACTATACTTCAACAACAATAATTTGATAAAATGATGTTTCAAATCTTACTATCGATATTGCGCAGCGGAACCACTAATAACACCTTTATCTCTCTCGAACACTTACTCGCTCTATGCCTTCGTAACTAGAGACTTCTTACTTATGTTCGAAGTTTCCGTCACTTTCCCGAGCGAGTTGCCTGGGAGTTCCGCCGCCGAGTGTCGTCGATGCACTTACTGACTTAGTGATCAGAAGAGATGCGACGACCGACTTAGTAGTGCGCAAACACGGCTATTTGAAGGGACAAACAGCTAGTTAGGCTGCGCTAGCCAACGCACTACCAACTCAAACATTTTTTACTCTATTTTGATTTGTCATGTCGCCTACACATGAATGAAAATTCTAATGAAAAAAAAAATATATATAACACAAGGAATTGTATTGTCAATACAGACTATACAGACTATACAGACTATACAGACTATACAGACTATATTGACAATACAGTTCCTTGTGTTATGTTATTTTTTTTTCATTTTCATTCATGTATAGGCGACATGACAAATCTAAATAATATCTATCTTAATAGAGTAAAAAATGTTCCCACTAGGTCGACGTGGTAATCATTAGTTAGGTTGAAGTTCAACTAACCGCTTTGCCCATACCAAGTTGGAGGTGAATAGTAAACTGAGAGTTGGAAGAGACTTAGAGGATGTTGGAGGAAAATACAGGATAAGTTAACTGATAAGTAAGGTATCATCGCCTAATGATATTTAAATCAGGGAAACTCCTCCGGACAGTATCTACACCCATATCAAACTAGTCAAGTTACCGTTAGCAAGCGCTTACTTCCTGTCTTACTTGATCTATGTCTTCGTAAGTAGAGACTTAATTAATAAAGCGAGTACTCAGAAATATTTATCAGTGAGTAGCTCGCTCTCTTACCGCGCGAAGGTGACGATGACTAAGGTGGCGTTGACTCGCAAGTAAAAGAGTAAAAATACAAAGCATTTATAAAACTACAGGCTCGAAACGATGCTGACGTTGTGGTGGTGCTTGCTGTGCGTCTTCTCCAGCACTAACTTGCACGTTTCTTTATCTAAACTCTTTCCGTTAGTGGTTCTTTCCTGGATCAACGCCTTGATTTTGGTCACATTGATACTGTTGGATAGCGCGACTCTAGTAGAGCGAACACACACCTCATTGTACCGGTCGTCAATTTGCACCGAGGGATTATTCTTGTAGAATTTTCTTATTTCATCGAAGTATCTTTTGGCTTCATTCAAACTTTCTGCGGCGGAGTTGATCACCAAAGAAATATCGATCTTGCCGCCAGTCTGACTTTGGCTGCGGCTGTTCTCGATCAGGTTCACAAAGTCAACGTACTTGAGCATAGGTGGGTTACTAATTGACTCAAATCCACGAAATCTAGCAGTGAATCTAGTGTCCCAAGAGACGTACTTGTTCTCTGGCTTACTCACTAATCCCACCTCTGCGGCTATGATGAACATGCGGAACAATCCCTTGCATATGTTGCTGTGACCTCGAATGATGAACTCACTAATCCCCATTGGTTCCTTTACGGGAGCAGGTGGAAGGGCCTTGGTTTTACTCTTTTTCTTGTTATCTTGACTAGCTTTAACTGCCAATTCGTAGTTGATAACCTGAGTATTGTAGTTCAAAGTACGCAGGCCTTCAAAGGCGTACAGCCACGACGAGCAGATGAAGTCCCAGTACCAATAGAAGTAATCAAGCTCGGTTACATCCACCAAATCCATCTCAATCAACAGTAACATATGCAGGTCCATCAATGAGCAAGTGCTTATCATGGTGTAATGTGAGAACCATATTTGCTTGCCTGCTTGACTTGCTGCCTCGCTCACTAGCTGCGCGAACTGACTGTCTACAAGGTACGCGTCGCTCGATAGAATTCCCCATGAACCGAGCAGTTGATCGAGCTTTAATATCAACTTGTTCCTGTTGATGCAAAGGCCGATGAAGGTGTCGTAGACGATGCTACTGAATGAATCCAGCCACTGGTTGTCCGCTGCTAGTAATTCGCTACTAAGGTACTCATCTGGGATGCCTTTCGCGGCCATCGAGCGCTGAACATACCTTCGTAACAGAGGCTGCGAGGCCAACGTGTAGTTGATACTCACCAGAAATGAACGAACAAGCAAGTGATAACAGCTATTGGAATTGTGAATCGCGACTTCAAGCAGGCGGAAATAGTCCTCGTTGTCTGCGCCGTACTTAGCCAGCATCTCATCACCCAGAACACACAACTTCTTGATGTCTACGAGTACAGTCTTCACATGCTTGATCGAGGCGTGAAATGATTTCAATATGATGTGTCGGATGGCTGTGGACAGGTGCAGCTTCACCAGCGTCTTGCTGAAGGCGTAGGAAATGTCGGAGATGTCAATAGGATTCAGTACATCAACTGCAATACTAGGTCGGTTACTAGTATCTGCAGTAGCTTCTAAAAGCTTTTCTACCGCTGACACCACGGGATCAAGAGCACTGCTAACGGACTGTGCGAATGAGACTTTCGCGCCAACTATTGCCGAGTCGACCAACAACTGCTTCAAGGCGTCGTACTTGCAGCGAGAAGTGCGTATCTTGGTCCCAGTCCTGGTCAACAGATTTACCCAATAATTTAAGACTTGCATGAAATGTAATATGGTTTTTCTATAGTTCAAAAATAGGCGTATTTCTTCGCTTACTTCTGCAGTGTTTGCTATAAATGCATCTAATTCGCCTTGAATTTCACTGTCTGATTTCTCGAAGTCCAGAGAGATGTTACTCGTAGGCTGAAAATCTTCTTCTTGATAGATATCGGCATCTAAAATGGTGTTTGATAAATACTTCAATGATCTACACATGCCTTGACTATATACAACCATAATTCTATCATACAAAGTATTACGTGACAATAAATGCTCCCACGATTTCTGCCATAAAAATATACACTGATGTGTTGATTCAAGTAATGATGCACCATCCAAGAATGCTATTTCATACACGAATAATGACTTAAGCAAATGTAACAATCGTGTTGCATCCAATTCCTCTGCTAATACCTTCTCCGCAGACAAAATATTGTCTACTTTATCATCTGGCGTGATTCCATAGCACTGATCCATGCGAGGATCCATCAACTCTACCGCATTCATTGATTCAAACAACGAAAAGTCAGCAATTGACAGAGTAGGCTGCTCTGCCGTCAACTCTAAAGCTGCGGCTTTGCATATGCCCATCACATCTATCCATTGCCCTTCCTCCATAGTTTTTTCCTTTTCTATTTTGGGAATCACGAACTTTTTGAGGGCCGATAATACCGGTACCGCATATTTTGAGCAAATTAACTGTATTGTTAACAAATAATTCTTTTACTTGACAAGAATGCTTTGAGCTAGCCGAAGAGAGGATTGCCTCCTCATCTTACTCGTTTGTTTGTTGACTCAATAAATGAAGGAATGAAATATCCGGCCCGTCAGTTAGATTTTTAAAAACCAAAAAGGCAAAAAAGGAGAAAGAATTTAAAGAAGATGGGACAGAAGTTGGGTCGCGCTGTTTTGTGCAGCGCCGCAGAGCCCTACTCTAATCTCTCCCGTCAAGGCATCCTTCGAGTGTGGCAAGCATTCAATGATATTGCTGATGGCTTTGGTTTATCGCAGGACGAGTTCGAGGAAATAAGTACAGTATTGACTGATGAATTGAATGTCACACGACTTGCGATGGTATGATAATCCTTCACTGCATCTATTACTTATACTCATAATCTTACATATCTTTCCTAAATAGATCGGCAAGGCGGCAGCATTATTTCAAGTATTAGACACAGATAAAAATGGATTAGTAGACGCATTAGAGTTTGTATCAACGGTTTCGGTGTTATCTGGCATGAGATTGACCGAAATAATCGATTTCATATTAAATAGTTATGATTTCGATGGCACAAGTATTCTATCAATAGATGAACTTACATTAGCACTGAAATCTGTAGCTAATGGACTATGCAAAATATCAACACTACCATTTCCTCGAGAAGAATTAATAGAGCAACTTGTTTCAACGGTATTTGTTGATTGTTTAGGAAAAGAAGCAAATGATTCTATGCGCATCAAAATAAGTATTTTAACTGACATGTTACTTTCACATCCTGATATTCAAAGTTGGTTTTCATTTTTTGGTAATCCAACACAATTAGCAATTCAAGTGCATGATATTTTAGATAAAGATAGAGACTACACTAACGAAGGTGTACTTAGACCGCGTTCAAGCGCTTTTACCACTGCTACTGCATGGGATGTGCGCTGTAAAACCAAAGCAGAGGATACATTAGCAAATCCTTGGTTAAGCTCAGTAGCGATGCTTACACCTGTGCAGTACGCGAATACACTAATGAGAAAGTTAGCGCCAGATGCAAGTCTCAACATCGAATGGGTGTATGGATATCAGTCAGAGACGTGCAGGAACAACGTGTATTACAATTATCAAGGCAATATGGTGTATCACACTGGTAAGTATGCCATAGTATACGAGTTTGATAACCAGAAGCAAAATATTTACACTGGTCACAACGAAGAGATCTGGAGTCTCGCCATGCACCCCAATAACAAGTTCATCGCCACGGGTGACAGTGGTAACGTGCCCACCGTAACTGTGTGGAACTCGAAGACCCATGAAATCTTATTTTCTGACAATAAGTTCCATCGCAACGGAATTATCCACCTGGCATTCTCTTGTGATGGCAAGCAGCTAGCAACGATAGGTAACGACGCGCATCACTCATTAGCTGTGTTCTTGTGGGAAGAAAATAAAATACTTTTCACCACTCACGTGCACTCTGGACAGGTGCTGGGATGCGCCTTCTTACCTGATAATACAATAGCTGTGTGTGGTGAGTCTTACTTGACTTTCTGGTGCACTGCGCCTGAGGGCTATATCAAGCGAAGAGGGAACTACTCCAGGTTCACCAAGCTGCAACCAATCACTTGCGTGGTGCACGTGGGGTTGAGTGACACCCTCGTTACTGGTACAATTTCTGGTCAGTTATTCTTATGGGCGGATAGAAATTGCATCCGCAACGTGAAAGGCCACGATGGATGCGTCAATGCGTTGTATTCATGCTCTCACGGCTTACTGAGTGGTGGTGTTGATCGCCGAGTCCGCCTGTGGACGCACAAGCTAGAACCTGGTGCATCGTTTGACATGTCTAACTTCGGTTTTGATCCATGTATTCGAGCTGTTTGTATGTCTTCTGACGGGACCAGCATCCTTGTCGGCACTAAGAGCTCCAATATATTTGAAATATCTGCCGTTGATGGGTCAGGACTACGTGGTGGTCCAATAGCTTGCGGTCACTTCAGTGGTAACCTTCGTTTTCTTGTTAACCATCCAAGTAAGACCGAGTTTGCTACTGTTGGCGATGACAGACACCTCCGCGTGTGGGGGATGCACAACCACACCTTACTGAAAGTTGCCGTGTTCGATGCAGAGGTGCATGCAGTGGCCTACAGCCCGCTTGGTGACATCATTGCAGTAGGTTTAGGTGGTAACTCGAGTAGCAAGTGCGGGGCATTTGTTATACTCAACGAGGAAGACTTGACGGTTGTACACGAAGCCAGGGATTCCACCAGTCCCATCACGTACCTCGGCTACTCGAATGAAGGCGAGACCCTGGCTGTTGCAGCAGCTGATGGTGCAATCTATTTATACGCGGTACAAGATGAGTATGAGTTGATCGGCAGATGTGTTCGTCACACTGCTGCCGTTACACAAATAGATTTTTCTGTAGATGGAGAGTGGATACGTAGTAACTCCATGGAGAGAGACATCTGCTTCTTCAACACCGACGATGGAAGTTACCAGTCGAACTTGTCATCCATGCGCGACGTGCAATGGGGATCACACACGTGCAAGTACTCGTGGCACAACAAAGCTATCCATAAGACTTGCTTTGATAACGAAGAGGTCTGTGTTGTGCACACACCAACAGCTACAGCACCATTCGTGGCAAGCGGCAGCACCTTCGGGTATATTCGGCTTGCAGCATTCCCTTGTCTACCCGATGACGTCGAGTATCACCGCTATCCCGCGCACATTGACGCCGTGTCGGGCCTTCGCTTCTCATTCGATGAGCAGACTCTTATGTCGTCGGGATTGAAAGATCGGACTATTATACAGTGGCATTGCTCGACTTACGCGGAGGAGGATGTAGCCGTTGATGTCGATGGCAATGAAAGTGATGACTTTGGATTAGAAGCACGTGCTGGGTCTGATCTAGAAGAAGATTTCATCCCACTTGCAGGTGCATTACCAGAGAGTGTGTTGAGTGCCGCAGACAGCAACGACAGCAAAGTTGTCCCACCTTCTCCGTCAGTAGATGCGTGGTTAGAATCCGTTGTTCCACCTGTGAATCCACCTGTTCAACACCATAACATCCCCGATATGAGTGTAAGAATCGAGTATGCTTATGGGTACTCGTGTCAGACTATGAGGAATAACATCCGTTACACCGCAGATGGAAGCCTGGTCTATGTGTGCTCCACCTTCGGCGTCAACATGCACCGCACAACCAAAGCCCAGAGGTTCTATCAGCGTCACACCGATGCTATCTCCGCCTTTGCTGTGTCTCGCGATGGTAAGTACGTAGTTACCGGTCAAATGGGCCACTCCCCCTTTGTGTGTGTGTGGGACAGCCAGAGCTGCGAGACGCTAGTGACTCTCGATGACATCCAAAGCTACTCCGTCACTGCCGTGAACTTCTCTTATGATCAGAAGTATGTTGTTGTTGTATCTGCTGACCAGTTCCATACCCTAAGCATCTATAACTGGCGGGCAAATGCACTAGTCTCACGCTTCTATGGCGGGATCAACCGCGTCTTGCATGTCAGCTTCTCTAACGACAACGAGCAGCTAGTTATTGTGGGGGTGAAAGTTATCAAGTTTTGGACCAACATCAAAACCCGCAACCCTACCTCGCTAATCCCTAAACTCGGTGAAATTGGTGCAAAACAGGCCTATTTATGCTCAATATTCTTTAACGATCACCCAACGGTTGGCTGCGCCGACGGCAACTTGTATGTCTTCGTCGGTAAAACCCTACGTCATGCTGTCAAGGCTCATCAAGGACCGGTGAATGCCCTAGATGTGTCACGAGATGGGAAATTTTTAGTTTCTGGTGGTAAAGACGGTGCTGCGCGCATCTGGAGCACGGCGTTGGAGGTGTTGAAAGAGATCTCCGTCGACTCCTTGATCACGTCCCAATGCACACGTGTGCGAAGTGTTGCCTTTAGTCACGATGGTAACAACATAGTGATTGGGACAAGAGGTGCTGAGATCATTGAGGTAGGTGTCAAGTCCGGGACGATGCTAGGCAAGCCCCTGCTGCAAGGCCACGGGATGCGCGAGCTGTGGGGATTAGCGACGCACCCTACCAAGGATGAGTTCATTACCTCTGGTGATGATGCAACTATCCGAGTATGGGACTCCAAGACGTTTCATTTAATTAAAACAGTTCGAATGGACACCGCATCCCGCGCTATTGCCTACTCCCCTAACGGCAAGTATGTAGCCGTTGGCTTTGGCTTTGGTAAGAGATCTAAAGGACGTGCAGCAGCAAAAGAAGGTGCATTTGCTGTGTTAACAGCGTCAGATATGAAGATAGCACACGAGGGCAAGGATTCGTTGGAACCCATCCGCGTCGTCAAGTTCAGTCCCGACAACAACTTCCTTGTAATTGGCTCGGAAGACAGTTGTATATACGTTTATAATGTCAAAGATCAATTTAGTCGCCGGTCCATTGCCACGTGTCACAAGGCCCCGGTCATGACGATCGACTTCAACCTGGATGGAAGTTTTCTTATGTCAACTGACTCGTCGAAAAGGATTTGCTTTAGTGAGACAGCGACGGGGACGCATATCGCCGCACCTGCCGCGTTACGGGATGAAAAATGGGCTACTTGGAGTGCACCTTTTGGATGGCCGGTGCAAGGGGTGTGGATGGCGCAACCTGAAGGGATTGAGCCGTGTGCAGCCCAACGGTCATCTTCGGGCCAACTGCTTTGTGTGGGCAACACCGCAGGTAGGCTGTCGGTAGTGCATTACCCATGCCCAGAACGAGCGGGATTTGTTGGGACACTTGGTCATAGCGGTCCCATCTCACAAATCGGTTGGATAGCAGGTGACGGTACCTTAGTAACCGTTGGAGCCAAAGATTTTACTATTTTACAATGGAAATGCATCTATGATCAAGGTCGGGAGTCCGCGGATGAAGGCGGGATCAGCTGTCAAGACAGTGAAGCCGACCTTGGTGGAGGTACCCACTCACTCACCTACTCACTCACTCACCTACTCACTCACTCACCTACTCACTCACTCACCTACTCACTCACTCACCTACTCACTCACCTACTCACTCACTCACTCACTCAGGTAATGAGTTTTCCTCTAAAGAAATCGTCAAGAAAGTGAACCTGTTTGGGTCCGTGATGCCTTGGCAGCAGATGGTGGTACCGCCGGCCAACCTGGTGGAGGACGTGGTTACAACGGCTAACATCCACATGGACCTCGAGTTCATCCACGGGATCCGCATCGGCGACTGCCGCGAGAACGTCAAGTATAACGTCGATGGCTGCCTTGTCTACGTGGTTGTCACGATGGGTGTGGTTTATAGCCGGGAGGATCACAAGCAACGGATCTATTCCGGCCACAGTAATCCCCTGATCAGTATTGATGTGGATGCAAGTGGGAAGATCGCGGCGACCGGTGAGATTGCGGATAATCCCGAGCTTCATCTATGGGACGCCCGGACCACACACCATATCCACACCTTTTCCAATGTGCACAAGAAGGGAATAGGTACTCACTCACTCACTCACTGGCTTACTCACTCACTGGCTTACTCACTCACTCACTCACTCACTCATCTACTCACTCACTCACTCACTCATCTACTCACTCACTTAGGATCCGTTAGCTTCTCAAGTTCCGGTAAGTATCTGGTTTCGTTGGGGCAAGACGCCATGAACAGCCTCGTGATCTACTACTCCGCGACTAGCCGTTGGACCGACGGATTCGTGCAAAGTTCCGTTTCCGTTTCAGCAGCCAAAATTTTCTGGGCGATTTACGTAGAAGAGAACGAGTACCCGGTTATAGCCGGTGGCAACGCGACCATGTACTTCTACCGCGCCGTCTGCAAGGTACACGCACGAGCTCACACACTCACTCACGCATGGCACACTCACTCACTCATCTACCTACTCACTCACTCACTCACTCACTCACTCACTCACTCACTCACTCACTCACTCACTCACTCACTCACTCACTCACTCACTCACCCACTGACTTAC
>JACCDO010038572.1_pt1 | contig 15311 bp, 3 predicted proteins | sample 7446101 | NCBI WGS metagenome assembly JACCDO01 (sample SAMN15323440, study PRJNA562643) | freshwater metagenome | isolation source: river surface water | place: USA:Blue River Watershed | collected 2017-08-16
ACCGGCTACTTGCTTGCCATTGCGGGCATGTTGATGCTTTCGTTCACCCTGATTGCACTCAAGTTTGGTCTCGACAGCTTCAGCCCAATCGTGATGAGTTTGGGTCGAGTGATTCCGGCTTCGATAGTTGCCGTCATCGCCCTGCGAACCATGCGAGCCAGGTTGCAGCCACCCAAAGAGGACCTGGTTCGGGTTCTCGGGCTAACCATCGGTGTGGTGATCGCGTTTCCGGTAATTACCTCTTATGGCCTCGAGCACATCACCCCAGGGCAGGCTGGCGTTTTGGGTGCGCTTGGGCCGATTATTACTGCGGCACTCTCGGTGCTTTACGGTCACAAGCACCCGGGGCGAATCTTCTGGATAGCCTCATCTCTTGGCACTCTCTCGGCCATCGGCTTTGCGCTCACTCGAAGTGCCGATGACCCTGGCGACGGAGACCTGCTTTGGTATGGCCTGATGTTGTTGGCCGTTGTACTTTGGTGTTGGGGCCAAGTAACCGGCGGAACGCTGACCGGTAAACATCACAGCATTCAGATTTTGGCCTGGGCGATTTTGCTTGGCACACCGATTAATTCGTTGATTACGGGCGTTGATCTTTGGATTAACCCGCTGACCGAGTGGCCGACCCTGAGCGCTTGGTTCGGCTTTCTTTATGTGGCCCTGGTTTCGATGTTCTTGGTCTTTTTCGTTTGGTATGCCGCCATGGATCGAATCGGCATGGTCAAGACATCACAGCTTCAGTTGGTTCAGCCGATCATCACCTTGGTTCTGAGCATCTGGTTATTTGGCGAGCAGATTGCACCAAGCACCTGGGTCTTTGCGGTGCTCATCATGGCAGCGGTGGCTTGGACTCAGAGCATTCGGCGCAAGTAGGCGACTCAGCGCCACCCCTCAGGCCAATTGCCTGAACTACCTAATCGAGATAACGGTCTTGCGGGCCGAGGCTCCGACATCCTTGCTGTAATTTGGCTTTTTGGCTGATGGGGCGAGCTTGCGATAAAGAACGACCTTTAGGGTCTTGCCCTTCAGCACAGTCTTCAAATATTTCGCAGTCGCTTCGAGGCGTTGGGCCATCAAAAAGTTGGTTGCTGGGCGCAATTCAACAACCTGCGAAATCACGATTCGGGTGAAACCCTTGGCAAGCATTGTGCGGGCATAACGGGCAAGAACGAGTTTTTGAGATTTGCTCAAATAAATTGTGCGAGCCGGATAAGACATGGTTGCGATTGCTATGCGCTTTGCAGGGATTATGTACTTCGGGACGAAGGAGTCACTGAGCGTGCCGTTGGCAAGCGAGACATAGACCTGCAATTTAGCGTTCGGCCCAAGTAACTGGTTGATCACGCACGAGTCAGTAACGCTGCGGCAAACGATGGCGCCGGCAAGCTTGACGATGTGCTCGGCTCCAACCAGGCTGTTCTTCCATACGATTTGCGTCTTGTTGACTGCAATTGGCTGCGAGGTAATCGTTGGGTTGAGGACAACCGGCGCTGGATCAACTGGAGTCTTTAGCATCATTGCAGTCGACACATACTGAATGTCGTCGACCATAATGGCCGCGTGCACAAAGTATGTGCTCTCAGCTTTTAGGCCGGCAATCGCGCGCGAGATAGATAGCGCACCCGACTCGGTTCCCGAAGCGTTTTCGCTGGTGATCGTGATGGTGGTGTTAACTACGCAGTCGGTTGACTTTTCACTCGTGGTCACGCAGAACTTGACCTTGAAATCGGCACCAGGCCAGGCAACCACAGCGTTGAGTGTTGCGCTGTTTGGCTTAATTTCAGAGGCGTCTTTAAGCACGATGTCGAGGCGAGGCAGAACCGGAATTTCAATCACACGGGTTAGGCCCGCGGCGGTGACCTCTGAAACCTCGATCACACACTTGCCGGCACCAAGAACAGTTAGCTGGCCATCCTCGGTGACCTTACAAGCCTTTGAAGCGGTTTTCCAGGTAAGTGGGGCGCCGATGGTTGAGCGAGCTTCGAGAGGCACCTTTGAGTCTGAGCCATACTTTAGGTCGACCGGCACACTGACCTTGACGATTCGCTCTTCTGGCGTTGGAACAGGAGGAGTGGTCGGGGTGCCTGGGTTTGGCGCTGGTGGATTTACGGGAGCTGGGGGAGCAGGAATTGGTGACCAAACGGCTGTGAAAGTGAGATCGAATCCGGCCATTGTGTAGGACGATCCGGGTTGATAAATGGATGCGCCATCGGACCAGCCGGTGAATGTAAATCCAGAGCGACTCAAGTTTCCCTGTCCCTGGACCGTGAAGCGTATTCCGAAGGCGAGACTTGCGTCAGCTGGCAGGTTTCCGCTGCCTCCCCCGTTGGCATAAGTGACGGAAAACAGAACGTCGGCCCACAATGCTGTGAGAGTGACATTGTTGCCAGAGATTGTGTAATTTGAGCCGGCTGCGTAGGTCGTGGTGCCATCAGTCCAGCCCAAAAAGTCGTGGTTTAGCCAAACCGGTTCGGCAGCCAAGGTGAATGTGTTGCCGATGGTCTTGTCGGTTTCGGTAGGCGCTGCGCCAGACATGCCACCCAAGTCATAGTTAACGTGCAGTTGAGTAGCAACCCAGGTCGCAGTTAGAACTATGTCAGACGAAGCTACGGTGTAAGTTTCACCAGCAGCAAAGAGATTAGTTCCATCCGACCACTTAACAAAGGTGTAGCCGAAGCGAACCGGTGCAGCAGCAACCAAGAAAGTTTGGCCAATATTTCGGTTTGCCTGGGTTGGCGTCTGACTTGTACCGAGCCCTAGATCGTAAGTCACACGATATGCGATTGGATTCCAGACAGCCGTCAGTACGACGTTATTTATGTCAACTACATATCTAGCTCCAACGCCATAAGTATGCATGCCGTCCGACCAACCACCGAAGGTATAGCCCAGTTTGGAAGGAGCAGCAGCAATTGCGAAGTCATCCCCGATGATGTGGTTTGACTCGGTTGGGGTCGAAGCGCCGCCATTGGAATCGTATGTGACGGTGTATGGAATCGCCTGCCATTGAGCCTCAAACACGAATCGATTGATCGATACGGTGAATGGGGTGTTAGCCGCAATAGTTTGCCCGGCTTGATCTTTCCAACCAGCAAAAGTGTAACCACGGCGGCCCGGTGCTTGGGCTGTTGTAGCGGAGGCCCCATTCGAGAGAAGCACGTCCGGAGAGGCCTGGTCGAAAGATCCATTAAGGATGTAGTGAACCGTATAGATCTCGATCCATTGGGCTGTGAAAGTGACGTTACTTGCGCCCATCGTGAAGTTTGCGCCTGCCGCGTAAGAGCTTTGGCCATCGGACCAACCAGCGAATTGGTAACTCTGACCTTGAAGTTGCGAAACAGGGGCGAGTGGCGCAGCCGCAAGGATAAATGAATCATCAATAATGTGATTTTGTTCAGTTGCGCTTGTCGAACCTCCATTGCCCAGGTAATTGACGGAGTAACTAATTGCGGCCCAAACGGCATAGAGTGTTTGATCTTGTGAAGTAGTGAGGCCTCCGCTTATTGAATTGCCCGTCGCTGTCGTCGACCAACCGACAAAAGTGTGTCCAGCCTTATTTAGCGTTCCCGAGCCGGGCAGAACTAGAGCCGCAGTCCCCGACACGTAGGAATCGTTTGTTCGAGCCAAAGCACCGCTCGCACCGTTTGAGTTGTAGGTGATTGAGTATGTGTTCGGTACCCACACTGCGTGCAGAGTGCTGTTAGCCGTGGCAGCAAAGTTGCCTGTCATCGGCGTTCCTGTTGGGGATGCCGACCAACCACCAAATGTGTAGCCCGTTCGAACCATGGATCCCCGCGTTGGAAGGCTGATGGGGTTCGAACCGTAAACAAAAATGTCGCTCGTTCTTGAGGCTGAGCCACTGGTTGCACCATTAGTGCTGTAACTAATCGAGTATGACTGGACGACCCAAGTTGCCGTCAAAATTACATTTAGGTTAGAAACCGTGTACGAGTCACCTGCTTGATAGACGCTTGTGCCATCGGTCCAGCCGCCAAAATCAAATCCCGTTCGACTAACTCCGGTGATTGCCTTGACAGTGAAAGTGGTGCCGATTGTTTTGGAGCTCTCCGTCGGCGCGGTTCCTGAACCTCCGTTTGCGGAATATGTGACGCTGTAGTCAATAGCCCGCCAGCGGGCATACAAAGTTGTAGCAGTTAGCACAGTAACGCTTTGACCATCGCTGTAAGCAATGGGGTCGGAGTTTGCGGAACTCACTCCCCATCCGTTGAAGGCATAACCCGCTCTAGTAAAAGCATTTAGATTCAGATTTTGGGCGATGCCATAGGTGAAAGATTGTGCGCTTGTGCTCGGTGTGCCAAAGTTCGAATTGAATGTCAAGGTATGTGTCTTGAGCTGCCACATCGGCCATAGATTTATGTCACCCCAAGTTGTTGAGACGCCGGGAACGTAGGTCTGACCCGAACCATCGGAAGCAGAGTTCCAACCCAAGAAGTCGTAACCAACTCTTGAAAAATTACCGCTATTTAGTTGAACGGTAAGCGGCGTAGTAGCTCCGTACACAAATACTTGACGCTCAGGAAGAGTTCCAGAAAAGTCGCTGTTCGGATATCCTGAGCCCACCTGGGGGTTGTAATTTACTACCGCGATGTTTCTAGTGGTAACCGTTGAGCTAAAGACTTCGGTTGAGTTTGCATAGTTGCCAGTACCAGTCGCGGTAACGGAAATCTTGTATGGGGCGTTGTCCATCATGCTGTAGCCAGTTGAGTCGACCTCGTTGAAGGTTGCCGAATTGAAAGTTTGGCTCGTAAAACTTGAGTCAACAGTTAAAGTTTTCTTCAATGTTGTGCCGTTGAGGTAAAGCTTCACAATGTAGCCAGTAGCATTTGGAACGGTCAACCAAGTAGCCGTTAGAGTCTTGCGGTAGCCCGCCGGGGCCGTTGCTGTTACAGATCCCTGTAGGACAGCTCGAGGGTTTACAGCGAAGCTTCTGCTGACTTGAGGTGCTGACGAGTAAGAAGTGTCACCGGCTTGATCCGCGGTAATGGTGCATGTTCCGGCCGCTAAAACGCTAATCGAGAAACCGCTCACGCTGCAAACACTTAAAGTCGATGAGGTCAGCGACACAGTCAAACTTGACGAGCTAGTTGCCGAAACAGAGAAAGGCGAGTCGCCGAAAGTTTTGTCTGCGATCGAAGGAAAAGTTATTGTCTGAGCCTGAGCTGTGATTGTTAGGTTTAGCGACCCGTAGTTGATTGAATAGTTAGAACCCGATCCGGCTGAGAAAGTAACCGCCGAAATGCTAACAACGTAAGTGCCAACTGCGCTTGGCAGAGAAGTTGTCGTGACATTTGAGCTATCGGTATAGCTAAATACAACTCCCGAAATCACATCTGATCCAGCCAAGCCCGAACTGGTGAATGAAGCGATTGGTGCCGTTCCTCCAAAAGGCATGCTGGTGAAGCTGAGCGTCGGGTTTACGATTAGTGCCCCTCTACTGACAGCAAACGAACGCGAAACTTGAGTAGCCGAGTTGAAACTTGCGTTTCCAGATTGGCTCGCTGTTAGGGTGCATGTGCCCACGGCAATGAAATTAACTTGTCCCCCTGCAACCGTACAAACGGAAAGTGTTGCTGAGGTTACGGTCACAGATAATCCGAATGCAGAGGTTGTTGGCGAAACCGAAATTGTGCCAGTTGGCAGAATTTGATCACTAATAGCCGAAAAGTCAATGGTCTGACTCGCCTTAGCGACCGTTAGCGTGAATGACACATTGGCATCGTTGTAATTCGCCGAGTCACTTGCTGCGTAAACGCCATTAATCACAGCGGTTCCGCCGCCGACCAGAGAGATTGTGTTGCCGGTTACCGTTGCCACATTTGAGTTTGAAGAACTGTAGCTCCAGGTTCCACCTGAAGGCGATGCGCTCGGATTAGTGAGGGCGATGTTTGCATCGCCAAATGTTCTGTTCAGGTCCTGCAATGAGCCAACAACAGAGTTGGCCTTGTCTACCAAGACTGTTTCTGAGTAAGTGGCTGCGGCAGACGTTATTCCATTGGAAGTATCAGTCACAGTAACCGAATAAAGTCCCGCGTCGGCTGTGGTTACAGTTGCGATGTCTAAGTCGGCAGCGGTCGCGCCAACAATTGGCACCCCATTCTTCTTCCACTGATAAGCCAAGCCCGAACCATTTCCCGTGCCCGTGGCTGATACGGAAAGGCGAAGAGATTGGCCAACAGTTTTAGACACAGAGGAACTGCTGATTGTGTTGATGGTCGGCGTGGGCACATCGGCGTTAGTGGTTACAATCGTGGCGTTTGCAAAACTAGTGGCGTTCGAAGTCCAGTAAGGATCACCCGTTGGGGCGGATCCGGCCGTCCACTGCGCGTAGTAGGTGGTGTTGGGCTCGAGTCCGGTGATAACAAAAGGATTCGAATTGTTTATGTAAAAGTTCGACTGCAACGCGCCATTGACACGACCGGAAACTCGGTTTATGGCCGTCCAGTCAGCCTGGCTTTTGTAAAGGCGCAGGTGGTTGTAATTCGCATTTGGATTCGGGGTAGCTTGAACAGTCAAGCTTGTAGCCGAACCAGTTGTTGCAAAAATTGAGGTTGCTGATGGCAGAGCAAGCGTGGCTCTAGAGAAATAGAAATTCCTGGTTGAAGTCGCACCTAGGTGATTAGCGCTCTCAGCAATTGTCGCAGTGATCACGCAATAACCCCAGGTGCTTGCCGTCACCGTGTAGGTGGGACCCGTGCCAGAAATGGCGCAGTTTTGTGCCGTAGGTGTAAATGAAGCCGAAGCAATGGAGTAGGTGATTGGCCCCGACCCTAAAACGCCGGAAGGATTGAACGCAGCATCGTGTGACCAGGCAATCCCATCCCAAATTTTCGTGTACTTAGTCGTTGAATCTGTGCTGATGGTGAACGAAGGTTGCGCTGCTTTTTCAACCGAAACGTTAAATGTCACCGAAGCATTGCTGTCGTAATTGGCTTGATCGCTCGCCTTTGGGGTATAGGTAGCTGTGACCTGCGCTGTTCCAGCACCACTGATCAACCCAGTGCTGCCAGATACAGACACGACAGAGGAATTACTCGAAACATAAGTCCATGTTCCACCTGTCGGGTCGACTGCCGTTGGAGTGGCCAATGCAAAAGTGGTCGAGGTCGTTGAGTAGGTTTTTGTCATGTCGGCCGGAGCAGACAGGGTGGGCACCTTTTTTGCGATTGTGAAGGATTGCGATACCTGAGTTGCCGCAGCATAGCTTGAATCACCGATTTGATCGGCCAGCAAGGTGCATGTACCGGCAGAAACTATCGCCACGGTGAAGCCACTAACCGTGCAAACTGATGTTGTTGAAGATGTCAAGACGACCGTTAGACCCGACGCATCTGTAGATGGAGCAACTGTGAACGAACCAGATCCGAAAACTTTGTTGCCAGGGTTTGCAAAACTGATTACTTGGGGCGCACCTTGAACAGTCACTGCAAAGTCATTCGAATACGCCACAGATGAGGCTGAAACATCTGGTCCGTTCAACGTATTCGTGACCTTGAGTCTAAATTTGTAGCCCAAAGTTCCGCCGCCCAAAGCCGCAGATGTGTAAGAACCTGAGTTGCCTCCGGTGCCGCTTGTGACGTTAGACCAAGTCGAGTAATTGTCCGCCGAGGTCGAAACTTGCCATTGGTAGCTGAGAATTCCAGAATCGCTCGTTGAACCGCTGGCAGCAAAGGTCGCCGTATTTCCTCCAACGACGCTTTGGGTGCCGCTAGTTGAGCTAGTCACGCTTGGCGTCGCTGCTGATATGTGTGAAGCAACAGAAAGCTGGGCCGAAGGCGGAGACTCTCCAAATTGGCCAGAGCCAACCGAGACGATGTCAAATCTGTAGATTGTTCCGTCGGCAACCTCAGGAAAGTCTGTCGAGGTCAGAACCTTTGAAAGCGTCGAGGCGCTGGAGATCGCTACGGTTCGAATCTGAGTGCCAGAAGATGTATAAATGCCAATGCGGTAGCTAACTGTGCTGCTTTTCGTTGGGCCTAGGTTGGTCCAGCTGAGTGTAAACGACTTGGAGCCCGAAGCAACTGCCGCAAAAGATCCCGGGGTGTCTGTTCCGTAAAGCATTTGAAATGATCGGCTCACTTGAGTCGCCGCGTTATAGATGGCATCCGAGTTTTTACTCAGAGTGACAGAACAAGTGCCGCTGTTTCCGAAGGTATTCGAAGAAATTGTGATTTGGTTTTCGCCCGCGACGGCAGGTACCGCAGCCGTGCCACCGTTTATCTTGCATGTGGAGGACGTACCGTTTGCTATACCCAAGAGATAGTCTCCTGTTCCGCTACCTCCGGAAACAGTGACAGAAATTGTGCTGCTTGTGCCATAGAGACTCTTGGTGTTACCGAGCGTCAGCGTCAAAGCTTGCTGATTCATCCTGGCGACATTGATCGTAAATGTAGTTGAGTAAGTGAGGCCAGTCTTAGTGCTCGTTGTTTGCACGGTAAGGCTTCGCGACGTGACAGCCTCTGTGGGGGTTCCTGAGAAGACTCCAGTTGTTTGGCTAAATGAGACACCCGCTGGCAAAGTGCCTGAAGTGATTGAGAAAGTTAAAACCTCTCCCGATCCACTGCCCCAAACCTGGGCATTCGCTGAGTGCGTGATTGGTGAGTTGACGGTCCAGCCAGCTAGAGCGCTAACTCCATAGCTATTTATTGTGAAAGAAACCGACTGCAAGGTTGTAGTAATGGAGGTTTCTACTGAAGGAATGCCGTTTAACCAGTTAGTCACCTTCACCATGTAAATATCAGAGCCTGTGCCTGCTTTTGAAGTGACGCTGAGTGAATTCGCAGTCTGCCCCGATTGCAAAGTTCCCCCCTTGTACCACTGGTATCTGACCTCACCCGAAGCACTTGTGGCCGAAACACTAAGAATTACGGTGGTGCTCTCGTTGGCATATGTGGTCGCTGGCAAAGTGCTAGATATCGTTGGAGAGGGGGCAGGTGTTTCTGTCGTGGCAGAAACCAGCGAAGACGCGCTACTTGAAGATATCTTGGTTGCATCGGCTGAATTGGCCGTTAGGGTAACCCAGTATTGCCTCGAATCCAGAATCGCTGAACAAGTGGAAGGCAAAATTGTGTAAGTGGTCAGCGATTTGTTCAGGTTTGGAATGCTGCACGTTGTGCTGCTTTTTGCAACGTCTGGGTAGACCTTAATCGAGTAGTTTGAAATCAGACTCTCAACGAATGCTCCCGGCGAGTTCCAAGTAACAATAAGTGATTTCAACACGCCGTCGTTCTTAGCAACTGTGATAACCGGGGTTGCAAGTGAGTCAACAGCTCTATCTCCGGTATTTACGGCAGCGGTGCCATTTACCAGCATTTCAACTGTTTTAGTCGCGCTTGCTCCAGTGGAGTCTGTTGCCGTAATGGTAAATCTGTTGACATTTGGACTCACTAAGGCGTCGATACCAATTTGCCCTGTGATTTGCCCCGTGCTTGAAATATTGAAACCAGAAATGCCAGTCAGCAAAGTTGCTGGGGTGCCGGACTGGGTGGCAATTGAGTATGTGTAAGGGCCAGTTCCAGTGCTTATGTTTACGCTCGCATCGAACGAAAATGACCTGCCTACTCGGTTGCCCGAAGATAAGACCCATGTTCTAAATGCAAGCGCAGGGTTCACCACCAAACTAGCTACAGATGAGTTCAACGAGGATGTTGAACCGTTGAGCGAGTTCGTAACAGTGACCGAGTAATCGCCGGCATCGACAGTAGACAAATTGCTTAGCGTGAGGGTCGAAGAAGTTGTGCCAGCCATGTTTGCTGAATCAGTCAATGGCGTAACGCCCTTGTACCACTGATAGCTAAGCGTTCCAGCGTCGGCTGTGTTTGCTGAAACGGTGAATTGAGCCCCCCGGCCAGCCGTCGTTGTTAGGCCAACAGGTTGAGAGCTAATGGTGGGTCTGGCCACCAGAGGGGTCACACTTAAGGTGTAGGCGGCGCTGGCGCTTTGAAAACTACCGAGGTAAACATAACTTCCTGTGACGTCTGCCACAAACCGGTATTCGGTGCCGTCATCTGAAGCTTGAAGAACCGGCGTCTCATATTCGTATGTGTATTCACACTTGTTCGGATCGGAATAGAGAGGAGTGTAAGTGGGCGTGTAGGTTCCGCAGCGTTCCACTGGGAGAATCGGGTCCCCGTCCTGGTCAATCAGGGGCACTGTCTGAAAAGTCTGCCATTGGCCGTTCTGCTTTTTTTGCCAAGCTCCCGTGACGGACCCTTGACCGTCGGTTGCAACGGCAACCATGACAGACAAGGTGACGGTGTTGCCTTCTAGCACTGGGTTAGCATTGGCGCTAATTACCGGAGTATCCGGCGCTAACTGCGCAATTTTAGGAAGACGATATTGTGGGCCGTTGTTCGCATCGTTTGTCGGGTCGATCGCCTCGGGCGATGTCAGAGTGTTTGTTCCGTCGCCAAGTGCGCTTACAAAGAAATAGTGGCTCGAAGCGCCATCTAGGTTAGTGAGGCGATATGAAGTTACATTGCTCGCTAGGCTCACCTCAACGACCTGCAATGGGCCATTCAGAACAGGGTAGGTGTATCGAATTTTGTACCCGTTGGCGTTGGCAACGGCACTCCAACTTACGTCAACTGCCCCTAAAGCCTGGGGTACTTCCGCGGTCACATTGGCTGGGGCGGATAGTTGAAGTGGATTGATCGTTAATGTGCCAGCTTGGTAGCTGAGTGAGTAGCCCGTGTATAGCGACGAACTGGAATTGGTCAACACAGATGGCGTTACTGAATAAGTTCCAACAGCCGTTGGTTTTTGCGTGCTCGGCGAATAAAGAGTTGTGCCGGTGCCTTCGTAAGTAAATGTAGCCAACGAATCGCCCGCGATTACTGCGTTAGATGCATCTTTGACCACGTGCGTGGTGGGTGAAGAGCTACCGTAGGTAAGCGTCTGGTTTTGCACAGAAACCGTTGCAGTGGGCAAAGCGAAAGAAATAACTACCAGCCCTGAGCCGCCATTTGCGCCGGCACTTGGTCCACCACCACCACCTGATCCAGTGTTCGCGGCGCCTGCAGTTGCCATGCTTCCAGGGTCGGCACATGCACCAGATGGAATGCTAGCTTTACCACCGTTTCCACCTAGACCAGACCCTCCGGCTCCGGGGCCAGCGGTTGTAAAAACACACTCGCTTGAGCCAGATGTCATGTCGCCTCGGCCGTCGGAGCCACCTCCACCGCCACCATAAGTTCCACTCGAGATTCCTCCAACAGCGGCGGTTGTAAATGCAAGTCCGCCGTCAGATGTACCACCAGATGAACCAGCACCACCACCGCCACCAGAACTTCGCTCTGTATCTTGCCCGGTAGGCCCTGATGATCCGCCGGAATAGGTTCCGGCACCACCGGTCGCTGCATGATAGGTGCCGTCTGAGTAGTTAGTGCCTGCACCGCCTCCGGAGCCGCGCCAGCTGCCGGCGCTTACTGCGTTCGCCGCAGCACCATTCGACCCAAATGACCCACCCGCACCGCCTCCACCGGCAACTTTGGACCCGGTGAAATATGTGTCCTGACCGTTCGAATTTGGCGAACCGCCTGCACCGACAACCACATTTATCAACGAATTTGCTGAAACGGCATGCCCGACTAAAGTGCCGACGCCGCCACTGCCACCGCCACCACCGCGACTGCCTGAGCCACCGCCACCACCACCCACAAGTAGGTAATTCAAGGCGGTGATGTTGTTGGGAACGGTGAAAGAACCTGATGATGTAAAAGTTAGAGTGCAATAGCTTGATGAGCCGGACCCAGATTTCACCAAGGTGAAGTTGGTGCCCTGAACGGCACAAACGTCTGAAGTGATGGCCGAGGCAACCTGAGGGCTAGATATGGAGATTGCGGCAAGACCCACTAGAGCAAATACAAGTGCGACAAACCGACGGCTCTTTTGTTTAGAGGAGCGCTCAGTCGGGAACCAGTTCATCTTTATTTGCGAGCTCGAATGTTTGGGAAAATTGCTTAGTAACAACGCTAGATTTTCGAATTTTGGCCAAGGCGCAAATTGAGGGTTACCCTTTGACTTAGGAAGTAATGGCTAGCCATCAAGCGTTAGATTTGAGTGATGTATGCGAGATCAGTATTAGTCGTCGAAGATGACGCTCTAGTTCGATCTCTGATCGCATCGCATCTTGAGGCGGCAGGCTTTCAAGTCGCCGTTGCCGCGAATTTCACAGACGCTCTTCGGCTCATGAAAATCATCGATCCAGATGGCCTAATTCTCGACATAGATTTAGGCCCGGGGCCGAATGGCTTTGACTTAGCAGAACGGGTTCGCAGACAATCTGACGAAGTTGCGATTCTTTTCTTAACTTCGCTAAGTGACCCAAGATTTGCCAACTCCAAGCTCGACAAGAGCGCGTCATCGACCACCTACCTAAATAAGCACTTGGTAACCGACGCATCCTCGCTCCTCAGCGCACTTGAGGCAGCGCTTACCGACACGAATGTAGAAGCGCATCGAGACGATTTACGAACCGATCGGCCTTTAGGAAACTTGTCAAAGTTACAGATTCAAATTTTGCAATTAGTCGCCCAAGGCAAGACCAACCAGCAAATTGCTGTTTTGAGGGGTCGTTCAATCGCGGCAACTGAAAGTGCTGTCTCAAGAACCTTGAAAGCACTTGGCATCGATGTGAGCGAAGACATCAATGCCCGGGTTGTCGCCGCTAACGAGTACATGCTAAAAATAAAGCCCCTCGCACGCCGGTCTGATGCTTAGAAATTCTGCAAAGCGTTGGATTAGTAGTAAATTTGCCACCAGCTGGCAGTTAATGTTGGTGCTGGCCGGCAACTACATCTTGAATGGCCAACTCTTTGCGGCAGTTTATCCAGTCACAGGCGGTCCGCCGGGCTTTGTTTTCGACATCTACAACAGCGTCTCCATCTGTCTTGTTTTGTTGCTTTTCAGACTCTTTGGCCCAAGAGCCAGCTACAAGAACTCTTGGATAGCGTGGGTTTCAGCATCCTCGCTTGCGAACCTGCTGCCGATATTGATCGTCCCGTTCCTCTTTCCTGAAGTAGATGTCGAAACCGAAAGTTTTCGTAACTTTGCGCTAATGGCGGTGATCGGTTTTGTGCAGATGATTGTTGTGCAGGTGCTTTTCACTGTTCTTATTGCGAGTTACTCCGAGGCTCGCGCGGCAAGAAAGACATTAGCTATTCAAAGGGCAAAGCTCAGCTTTCTACAACATCAACTCGGTTCACAACTGAGCGAAATCAAAAACAGGCTCCGCTTGGATGTGCTGGAAAAGCTTGAGCAATTATTGTTTTCACTGTCTGATCAATTCAAGAACAAAGTTCATCCACAGCAACTGGCCCTGAAGGTTGCTGAAACCCTGAACAGCGGCGTTCGCCCACTTAGTTGGCAAATCGAAGCGGTAAATGATAGTCTGGATGATTTTGCGTCGGCGAAGCCATTGAAATCAAGCATGCGCGAGCGGTTCAACTTCAAGTTGAATATCGGTGAGGCGAGCTCTCCGACCTCTGTTGTGGCACTAATGGTGACCTTTGACGTGCCATTAATTTATTTCGTCTTCGGGCTCGAAAGTGCTTTTCAAGGGCTGCTATCGATTTGCGTAATTTTCATAACCCTGTTTCTTTATCGTCGCCTATTCGGCACAGCCCAGGTGCTTAGTTTTGTAGTCGTATTAGCCGCCACTGCGATTGCAGCTATTTCAGGCTCTACCTTCTTGTTGATACGCCACTTGACGCAACAGTTAACGCCAGACCTAGCCGAGTTAGGGGTGGTTATTTCGTTTGCTCAGATTGCTCTTGCCGTTACCTGGTTTGAAGTTATTGTGAAAAGACGTGAAGTCAGCCTTAGATTAGGACAGTCAGCCAACGAGCAACTCGAGATTCTCGTGAGCAAGCTGAGGCAAAATGTTTGGCTCGAAAAATCGCGCCTTGCCAAACTCGTTCATGGCCCAGTTCAATCAAAGCTGTTCGCGGTCTATCTTGACCTAATTCGCCGAAAAGAACTTGACCAAGAGCAGGCCGATGAACTGGCCGAAAGAATCAGGTCAGCAAATCAAGATCTGAAACTCGAAAGCACCTCTGCAAGCGTGAGCATTGAAGACGCAGTGAACAGCATCGCCTCAGGTTGGGGCGATACTCTCTCTTTTGAGATTGAGGTGACTCCGGAAGCGGCGCTAGCTTTGAATTCTGACTTGGTCGCAAAAGCCTGTAGCGTGGAAGTATTGCGTGAAGCCGTGAATAACGCCGCTAAACATGGAGACGTAGGCGTCATAAATATTCGACTGAGCCAGAGCAACTTTGAGTTGATAGAAATCCAGATCGAGAACTCAGTCTCTAACTCAAATGATGATTTCGCACCTGGTTATGGAACTAGGGTTCTCGGCGAAGTCACCCACAATTGGAACATTAAGTTCATAGATGGCCAGGCTGTATTCACAGCACTGGTAGCACTAAAACCGGCCCCTTAGGCGTGAGCCAGCATGTCGTGGCGCACCACGATTGCATCGCGAGCAGGGCCAACACCGATTGCCGAGATGCGGGCGCCGCTGATCTTCTCTAGAGCCAAGACATAATCCTGAGCGGTCTTCGGAAGATCGCTGAAGGTGCGAGCACCCGAGATGTCTTCGCTCCATCCAGGAAAGTTTTGGTAGATCGGTTTGGCGTGGTGAAAGTCGCTCTGCGAAACAGGCATTTCGTCGAAGCGCTTGCCGTCAACCTCATAGGCGATGCAAACCGGAATTTCTTTAAGGCCGGTAAGAACGTCGAGCTTGGTTAGAACAAAGTCGGTCACACCGTTGATGCGTGCCGAGTAGCGCGCGATCGGTGCGTCATACCAGCCGCAACGACGTGGGCGACCGGTGGTGGTGCCAAACTCGTGGCCGGTGGCACGAAGAAACTCGCCGTTCTCGTCGAACAATTCGGTTGGAAAAGGCCCAGCGCCAACGCGAGTTGTGTAGGCCTTGACGATGCCGATGACGGTCTTGAACTGGCCAGGGCCAATGCCCGAACCGGTTGAAGCGCCGCCCGCGGTTGAGTTTGAAGAGGTGACAAATGGGTAGGTGCCGTGGTCAACATCGAGCATGGTGGCTTGGCCGCCCTCGAACAAAACGGTCTGGCCGTTGTTGATTGCATCGTGCAGCTCTAGGGCTGTGTCGGCAACCATAGGGCGCACGCGCTCGGCATAGCTGAGCAACTCGGCAACGGTTTCAACAACCTTGATTGCAGCGCGGTTATAAACCTTGGTTAGCAGGTTGTTCTTGGCGACCAACGCGGCCTCAACCTTTTGGCGCAAAATGCTTTCGTCGAAAAGGTCTTGAA
>JACCDO012395184.1_pt1 | contig 15311 bp, 12 predicted proteins | sample 7446101 | NCBI WGS metagenome assembly JACCDO01 (sample SAMN15323440, study PRJNA562643) | freshwater metagenome | isolation source: river surface water | place: USA:Blue River Watershed | collected 2017-08-16
AAAGCGCATGACTGAGTCCTACTCACGCAAAACGCGCTCCCGCAATGTCCGCAATCAACCAACAGATCCATCACTTAACAGTGATGACTACCTCAACTAAGGAGAACATTTATGTATCCACAACTATTTTCCATGATCGCTCCCAACTTGTTCCAGGGAGGTACCGATGACCTCGATGTCATTCACCTACCTGTTACTAATAACCGCAAGCGCACCGACCTCCCCTTCGATGCCATCGTCACGATGTATGCATGGGCACGTCCAGCTGATTGGAACGTCCAGGAGTTTCGCTACGGAGTCCCTGATGCCTCAATTCGCGATATCGATCTTGAGCGCTTACGTGAAGCGGTTGAGTTCGGCTACGCCCGCTGGAAGTCTGGCGATCGCGTACTCATCCGTTGCCAGGCAGGACTTAACAGATCTGGGCTAGTTATGGCGCTCATCCTTATTAAAGATGGGTGCACGCCAGAAAAGGCAATCGATCTCATCCGTGAGAGTCGCGGCGAAGATGCTCTCTTCAATCACGACTTCTGCACTTGGCTCTTAACTGAAGGCAGCGCCTTCTTTCAAACTTCCCCATCCCAACAAGCAGCTTAATGAAGGAGTGCCCATGCAAGAGTTACCAGATTACTTCGATGATCTCATCCAAGTTCTTGAGACCTATATCGCCCACAAAGCAGATCACTTCACTCTACAAACGTACGGTGGTGATTACATCCACGGTCCATATGTGCAAGCGCTCCAAGAGCACGACAATGTCCTTCTCATCGAAGCCATTAGTAACGAGTTCCTAGAACCGCCACTGGAAGAGCCTGGCCAGCAGGCCATGCTCTTCATGGGATGGCGTTTCTATCCAGAGCGCTATCTGCCAAATTACGCTCAATTCATTGATCAAGCCCAGCTCTCACCTCGAGAGATCGCCATCAAGTTGGCCCAAGCTCTTCACTTCGCCTACGGAGTAGATGACACTTACTCATTCGAGATAGCACCGCATCTAGATGCCGCCAAGACACTTATCGAAAAGTTAGGAATCGCAAATGGTTAGTACTACTGAAATTCAGGCACGGCTCATTGAGAGAACCATGCTTGCATACCCATCAAATGCACCGATTGTCCAAGGATCAACGCCAGTAGTGTCTTTTGGTGATTGCACAAATGCAAGAGTAGCTACTCTTGGGATTAATCCTAGTTATGAAGAGTTTCAAGACTCTGACGGACAAATCCTAAAAGGCCAAGAGAAAAGACTAATTGATCATGAATCGCTTGGAGGTAGTTTTCAATCAGGGCTCACCGAATCTCAAGCCGAAAAAGTCATTGCGGGGTGCTCCGCATATTTCTCAAAACGACCTTTTGGCTGGTTCGATGAGATCGAAAAAGTTGTATTAAAACCGAATGGAATCGATTACAAAAGTGGCGAAGCCTGCCATCTAGATATCATTCAATGGGCCACCAATCCAATTTGGAGCAAGATTCCAAATCAGAAGGAATGCGCATCATTGCTTGAAAACGATTCTGAATTTCTCAGATTCCAGATCACTTCACAAAATTATGACTTTATCTTTTTGAATGGAAACACTGTAATCAAACAAGTGAAGTCGCTCAATCTTGTGAAGCTTAGACATTCAGGGTTTACTCCTTTTGGACATGGAGTTAGGAAGTCACGCCTTTGGGTTGGCGAATTGGGAAGTACTAAGTTCATTGGCTGGAACCTAAATATTCAAAGACATGAAACGACACCCAGTAATAAAGAAGCGTTAAGCGGATGGATTACAGAGCAGATCCAACAGAATAGACAAGGGAGATAACCGCAAAAACTACATACTTAATTCATTCAGAACAGTACGCGAACTGGGTCTTTGACCCGAGCCATCCCACCCAGGGAAGACGATTCATCAATGCGCAACAGAATTTCCTGGAACTGATGACAAATAATCGCCAGGAAGTTGTCCAGATTCATCCCCGTGCGGCGACTACAGCAGAACTAGCAAGAGTCCATTCACCTGAATACCTCAAAGAGGTCTTGGGTGAGCATTGCTCTGCACAATGGCGCGGCCAACGTCCGGATCTATCCGAGCTGGCAGCACTCTTCGCTGGAGGGACTCTCACAGCCCTCGAATTACTACTTAGAGGGATTACGAAAACTGCTATTCACTTTCCTGGAGCTAAGCATCATGCACAGTATGACCACTCATCTGGTTTCTGTGTATTTGCTGACTTTGCTCTTGCGGCTGATGTTGCGACCAAGGAACATGGCAAGAGAGTTGCCATCCTGGACATTGATGCTCATCACGGTGATGGCACAGAGAACTTAACGGCTGACAATCCTCAAGTACTCACTTTTTCAATTCACGAGAAAGGAATCTTCCCCGGCACAGGTAATGAAGATCAAGCAGACAAGAATGTCTATAACTATCCATTGGGTTCTTATGTATCCGAACGGGTACTTGGAAAAAGTGACTCTTCACTTCATGATGGAGTCAGAGAGTTCTTGCACTACCTCGAGGACTTCAGTCCTGATCTCATATTCATTGCTTGTGGAGCGGATGGTCACAAAGAAGATCCGCTCTCATCACTTGAATACTCGGTAGATGGATACGCCAAAGTTGCCAAGATGCTAAGGAGTACTTATCCCAACTTGCCCATGCTCATGGGTGGTGCTGGGGGATACCTGCCAGATACGCGAACCCCAGAAGTCTGGGCTTCATTTGCACAATCAATTTCACAATCAGAAGGAGAATAACTATGTGGCTATTTACCAACACAGGATTTGTCAGCGCAGTCAGTAATGGCAAGGACCTTATGGTCCGAGCCCGGGACAAGGAATCACTTGGGCCAATTGCAGAATCCGCCAAGACTAAAATCATTTCAACTCCTCAGAACGACTACCCCTATCGAGTGATTGTCACCCATGATTTCTTTGCCAAGTGGGTAGCTCATGTGGCTAGCGAGATCACCTATAGGAACTTCAAATCCGAGGTGGCAGCCACTCGAGGGTATGGATTCGCTCATCCGTTGATGAAGGTCTGGTCTGCCATGCATGAGGTTGAGGATCTATCTAGCAGGAGGACTAATGGATAGGATCGCACGAAAGCCAAGGAGAAATAGTGCCGTTTGAAATTCAAGAGGAACCGCCGCTTGGTGATTGGTCCTCCGCTGGAAGCTGGTTCACTTCCTTTACTGGTCTTGGCATTCTTCTGGGAAGATTTACTGACTCAGGATCATCCACGATTTCGAGACTTCTTCTCTCGGTACCAAGAAAAGATTATGTTTCAACGGCCATCGCATTGGGTATGTCAATTCACAAGTTTAGAAGCAAAACAAGCATTCTGAAAAAGATTCAAGAGTCAGACTTATTGGAATTACCTTCAACTTCAAAACTGAGATTGGTTCTAAAGTACGGTCACCTTGACGTTATGTTTCATGAACTTTCTCAGGATGGAAAATCATTAAGATGCACTATCGGGGGTCTACACAAATCTCGGAAGCAATTGATTTCGCATATTCGAGAAATGTACTTATTGCCAAGCTCGTACCCTGAAGGGGACTACTCAATCTCACCTGAAGAGTATGAAAGTTTAGAAAATAGTGATGAAAGAGAGGTCTGGAGGAATCAGGGCGCTCCGGGAATTGCGGTCTTTGGAGAGATCGAAAATTTCAAGTTCCAAGCCTCGGCGCAAGTCAAAAACGAGTTGATTTCAACAATGTTGGGAAAAGACACCTTGACTCTCGAAGAAGTTGCAAGACTCGACCTCATCTCTGGGCATTCGAGGTCAAGTCTGATTAATGTATATGGGGGAACAAGCGAATTCTCAAAGACTCCGAACGAAGAACCTTCGATGGTAGACCTTTTTGATTGGATAATCCTTGATGGAAACAATGCAATCAATAGGCTTTGTGCCGCCGAAAAACTAATGGATAAACCAGTGCTTTCAATACTGGAACTAGGTGTTCCCCGATCACAGGGCAAGGCGATTGATGCCTTTACCTCTGAACTTAACAGATACAACTCAATTGATGCTACAAGCCTTCTTGGCTGGAAGCCGCCGATCGGCGTGAATATCTGGGGTTGGTCTAAATGAACCGTGTGTCCATTTCTGGTTTGAACTCGCTCTATATGAACATTGCAATGGGTTCGACAGATGAAGGTGCCTGGCGGTACAGAGTTTTCCACTCCAATCTCGGGCTCAAACTGAAGAACGCTATTCAGCAAGTCTTCAGAAACGCAGATGTGCTTAACCAGGAACATTTGAAGGAGTTGAAAACCTTACTTCAAGTGTCACTTACTTATTCACGCATTCTACTTTCTGAGAAGTCTGCGGAAGATTTCTGGAGCGAACACATTGCTCTAATTAAGAATTCACTCGAGCAATCTAAGAACTATCTCGATTCTAGTTTGCAGGAATCAATTGGCGAAGTAATTACGATTCTTGACGATTCAGCGTCTCTAATCACGCAATCCCAGACTAAGGTTGTGTTATCAGAAATTGAAGCAATAAATGGGAAGATTTTGATTTTTCCAGAGACGCCAAGAATTGGATATTTCTATCGCGAATGGATTAACCAACTAAGTTTCGAATTTAACGTTGATGTTCTAACTGACAAAGGTGAGATACAGGGAAAGTTATTTGAAGAATACGCCATGATCCTCTTTCCCGGCTCGCCGAGCAGGTACCTTCATAGGCCATTTTTTGATGTTTATCTGAGGTCTCTACTTTTCTCAGGCTTTGCTCCTAGAGTGACTTTTGTATCTCCAGATTGGGCGACATTTCAGAGCGATCTTAATTTCACCGAGAGACTTTTTCCTGGGATGAAAATCCTTTCTCCACCTAAGCTAACATTAATTCAAGACGAAATTGCGTCAAAGATACAAGAAGATAATTCGTATGAAATTGATTTAGAATATTACGAAAATACGTCGAAGGATTCTAACTTTGAGAGTTTTGAATCAGGTGGTTCAGTTCCGTGCAGGTTCATCCAATTGGGTAATAACCTTGCCTATCCCGTTGAACAAGATTCAAAGAGAGTTACTGTTATTAAGAAGAACACGAACTTAGGCACGTGGGAAATTGATTCAAAGCATCCTTTTCAGGAACTTGCGCCCGGAGATTTTATTGTGGCCTGTGTTGGGCGGTCTGAAACAAATGATCTGCGAGAACGCGCCGCAGCAAAAATGGGTCAGAAATATAATAGTTTTTTGAGTTCACAAAACAAATGGAAGCAGTTGCTTCAGGATAAACTGGACTCTAACGGCATCAAAGCTTTTGAGGAGCAGTTGAAGATCGCTGGTGTAAAAAAGTTCACCCGAGCTCGCTTCTGGATACTTCCAGAAGCCATTCAACCTGGGCTTCCTTCAGATTTCCAAGCAATGCTAAGAGAACTGGGATTCAAACCTCAGGAATCCCAAGTTGCAATTTCCCTTGCAGATCAATTCGATTCTCTCTTGATAACTGAGGGAAGAGAAGCTGGTAAAGCTTTAACAAGTGCATTAGCCGAGGAAGACTTTTTCAATCTTGACAAGGGATTATCTGTGGAAATTACTTTAGAGAATTTTGGGGATGCGACTTATTTGTTGTCACCAGTAGAAGGAATATCAGAGGGTGAAATCGATTGTAAACCTAGTCAAGTTCGCCAGGTAATCTCTGTTGAAGGTTTGGAAATACTGGCATGAAGATCATTCCCTCCACATTCTTGGAATTTCCAAAAGCTTCTCCCGGGGAAAGGCAGATATTTAAAAAACTCAAAGAAACTACAAAGGGGCAGGATTGGATAGTTCTGCACAGTCTAGAGCTACTGACGCATGTGAACATGGCGCAGTCTGAAGCTGATTTTGTGGTGATGATCCCAGGTACTGGAATTCTTATTTTGGAAGTTAAAGCAGCAAAATCTGTGTCGCATAATGAAAATGGTTGGCAAATTGGCGCAAAATTTGAGAAAAGAGGTCCATTTAAGCAAGCCAATGACGCAATGCACTCAATCATGGAGTACTTGGAGACTATGAATGTTGATATCTACAGCGTTCCTTTTGTCTATGCAGTTTGGTTCACGCATATCACTAGAAAACAAATTGCATCTTCAATTAGCTGGCGTCCTGAGCAGGTCCTAGCATCCGAAGATTTGAAAATAGAAATTACCGATGTGTTACTCGAGACTACACAGAATTTGGTATCGGATTTGAAGATTGATTTTAAGGGTCAGATTGCGCCTTCACGTAAGCTGGACGAAATATCACAAGTACTCCTCCCTAGATTCACAGCTTTTCAGTCCCCTGTCGAAAGACAAAGAGATGTCAAAGATTTCCTTGAAATTGCCCTTCAAGAGCAACTACAAATGGTTAAACTCATAGAAGGTTTAAGAGCGGTTGTTCTTCAAGGCTTAGCGGGTACTGGAAAAACTTTTATCGCAATTCATACTGCCCGTCTTGCGCATGAACGTGGAGAAAAGGTTCTCTTCCTCTGTTACAACAGTATGCTCGCGGAATATCTCAAAAAAGCGATGGTCAACTATCCTCTAGTGAAGGTTGCTTCCTTTCATGCAATGATGCTTGAAATCTCGGAACTTGAAGTACCTGAAAAAGCGGACCAGAACTGGTGGGAGGTAACACTTCCCGGCGAAGCGCTGAAGCATGCTGAAGCCTATGCAGAAGCAAATTCTTTTGACACGGTAATAATTGATGAAGCACAGGATTTAGGGACCACAAATTTTCTTCTTCTTCTTGATCAGTTTTTGAATGGAGGTTTATCAGCTGCAAAAAAGATTATGATTTGTGGGGATTTTGCCCACCAAGGGGTCTACGTTCCAGGTGTAGATAGTTTATTAAACTACAAAAATGCGATCGAGGGTCTACAAGTCCTAAATCCACTTTTAACTAATTGTCGCAATACAAAGACCCTTGGGGATTTTCTCTTAGCATTCCTTGAATTGGATCCCGAGTATGATGATTTCAGACGTAGAGATGAAGAAAGTATTGTCAGCGCAATTCTTACTTCAAATGACTCTGAAATTCTTCCCAAATTACGCTTACTTCTGGAGGATATGCAACTGAAATTTACCCCAGATCAAATAGTCATCCTTAGTCCTCAGAAGAGCAAGTTGGAGGAATTGATTGGAAAACTTAAGCTGAGTCTCACGGATATTAGGACACCAAAAACTGGCCACATAAGGTGGGGGACCGTTCAAGAATTTAAAGGTTTAGAAGCTCTTGCAGTTGTATTAATCGAATTCGAAGGCGAGAACGCTGTATTGCAAGAATCCTTTTATGTAGGTGCTACGAGGTCAATTCATGACTTCATTTTTTTCCTTCCCCAGGTTAAAGTAAGCGAACTAACAGGGGGTGGGAATGGATAATTTACGGAAAGCCCCCGAAACTGGGAGAGATTCGACTTCGAACTATCTGCTCGAGCAAATTCTTGGGCCAACAGATTGTTCTTTATATGTGGGAAAGCCTTTGCCACCTGCATCAGCTGACGGAAAGTTTCATTTGGACAAAGCCGATGTCGATGGAATTTTCCATGACCCTGAAACGGGTTTCCCTTTATTGCAAAACACTCGTCCCGAAATGGTTTTTGGAACTGGTGTCTTGCATTCTCCCATGGAATCAGGAGACGACCCCATTCAGGAGCAATCTGTAACCGAACTTCAAGGAACCGACGAAACCGAACCGTTTCAAGCTCCACTTGTACAGGACATAAGCATTAAGTTAATGGATGACCCGGATGAGGAACTGTCCAGTATTGATCAAAGCCAGAGAATAAGGCCGAGCGCCATGGGTTTTACTGCACAGATTACCCCCGGAATGAGCTCAACTCTAACTTTTTCAATTTCAGCCGCAACTTACTCAGAGGTTCCGATTTATATCAGTGATTTGGGAACCAAAAGATGGTACCGAAGAAATCTACACTCAGAAACAATTGAATTGAACTGGAAGATTCTCCAAGATCAGCCAAATAAATTGATCAGGTACGAAATCCCAGGGGCATTGAAGGATTATGCAGAATTACAGATTCGCTGGCGTAATACCAAGGCATTGAATATCAATGGGGAATCGATAGTGGCCCTCACCTCTGTCGTCTCCCATAAGGGAAATGTCAAGGAAGATTTGTTCCAGTTTGAGCTCAGTCTTAAAATCGAAAAAGGCAAGTTTTCCACTCCGGACAAGACCAAGACCATGGAGCGCGTCGAAGAGGAAGATCGGGAGATTGAATTCCTGTACAGGCATGTAGAAAGTTATGCAACTGGCCACGGAACTAGTGTGACCTGGAGTGAGGACTCCCAGGGAATTGTAAATGAAGTTAAATCTCAGTCGGTCCCGGTATTTCATCAGGAAATGATCTCTACGGATATTGAAGATTTGAATCTGAAGATGTTGTCTTTGCACAATGATCCTAGTGAAAAGTTAAATCAGAATCTGCAAGATTTGGTCAACGGATACTCTTCATGGATAGCGGATGAAATCTCAGAAATCTCATCATTGCCGGGTCATCAGAGGGTTATTGCAGAAGGTCTGGCTTCAAAGACTGAATTTATTGCGAAGAGAATGCAACGGGGTGTTGATCTTTTATTTGCCCCAGGCAATGAATTGATACTTGAAGCATTTCGTCTCACAAACAAAGCTATGTACCTTCAGCAAAAGCACGGAAAAATACCAAGACGAATGTTTGAAGACAAAAAGGGTGAAAAAGTAGTCTTTGAAGAGATTCGCTATCCAAATGAAGATGATTTTGGAAGTTGGCGACCATTTCAAATCGGTTTTCTTCTCATGGTAATCCCAGGTTTGGTCGACCCTAATGATGAGGATAGAGAACTCGTCGATTTGATTTTCTTCCCTACCGGTGGCGGAAAGACCGAGGCATATTTAGGAGCAGCCGCCATGACGATTCTGCATCGAAGACTTCAAGAACCAAGCCACTCTGGGGTCGATGTGTTGATGCGCTATACCTTAAGATTGCTCACAGTCCAACAATTTGAAAGAAGCTCTGGGCTCATTGTTGCTCTCGAGCACATGAGGAGACAATCTCCGGAAAGATTAGGCTTAAGCCCAATTTCTATCGGGGTCTGGCTTGGAGATAAGACTACTCCTAACAAGCGTGCAAAAGCGATCAAAATTTTAGAGGGCAAGGGCGAAAAAGAAGAATCGGTTGAGCCTTTTGTTTTAAGCAAATGTCCGTGGTGTGGTGCAGCTTTTGCAATGAGGCAGTCAAATAAGAGCTGGGTTGGTTATAAGAAATCAACAAGCTCTCCACAGACTCTAAAATTTATATGCGGCGATGAGAGTTGTGATTTTTCGAGGGAGAGTAAAGCTCTCCCCATTTGGATTACAGATGAAGATGTGTATGAATTCAGACCCTCATTCATCCTGGGTACAGTAGACAAATTTGCCCAGTTATCTTGGGAAGAAAAGTCACGGGCTCTGTTTAACATTGGCGGCAATGGTGAGAGAAAAGGGCTACCTCCCGGACTCATAATTCAAGATGAGCTCCATTTGATTTCAGGTCCATTAGGGTCGATGGTTGGTTTGTATGAAACCGTGATCGAGGAACTTTGTTCTTATAAAAAAGACGGAGAGGTTATACGTGTCAAAATTATTGCCTCTACAGCCACCACCCGCAGATTTGAGAAACAGATTTTAAATCTTTATGGACGAACAAAAGTCACGCTCTTTCCTCAGGCTATTCGCCGTTCAAACGAGACTTATTTTTCGAAGGTAAAACGTGATGAAAAAGGAATTGCTCTTAAAGGGACTTCTTACATGGGTATAAATCCAGCGACTTATGCGACGGGGCAGTTGGCTGCCTCTCAAGTTAGCGCCTTCCTGTCTCAAGCACCCAATGCCTGGAGTGGGGATGAGAAATCGATTGACTACTACTCAACTTCTATGTGGTTTTTCAATAGTTTGAAGGAATTAGGACAAACACTAACTTTAATGCAGTCAACGGTTGTGTCACTCCTGAATCAGATGTGGCAAGACAGAAGACTGCCAGGGCAAAAAACAAGATATCTGGAACCGATCATGGAGTTAACGGGAAGAGTTTCCAGCGCTCAGGTATCTAAAGCTCTTTCAGATTTGGGGATACCAGCGGATAAGAAGGGTTCCATTCGAACCTGTTTAGCGTCCAGCATTATGGAAGTTGGCGTAGATGTCCAACGGCTTGGATTACTGACGATCATGAGTCAGCCAAAACTAACAGCTCAGTACATCCAAGTATCAGGAAGAGTCGGTCGCGCTGGAGATAAAGGACCCGGTTTAGTGATCATGCTTTACAACTCAAATAGAGCCAGAGATAGAAGTGTCTATGAGAATTTTGGACCGTACCACCGCAAGCTTTATGCCCAGGTGGAGCCGTTGAGTGTCACGCCTTTTGCCATCCAAACAATGGAAAAGGGCCTGTGGGGGGCAATAATTGCGTTGTACAGAATGAAGATATCTATAGGTCAAACGCCAACTATTCTCAATGAAAAAATTTTTGATGAAGCAGTGCAGGTATTCCGCGAACGAATCACTGTGATAAATAGTTCTAATGCAAAAATAGAGGATTTTGAAAATCAAGTTTCTGAGCTACGAAAGCGATGGAAGTTGTACCAACCAATTAATTGGGTGTATGAAAGAAGACAGGAAGAAGGAAGTGATGAGAATTTGTCCACCGCTTTACTGCGCAGAAAAGCTGAACCACTCTTTCAGATACCGGGAGATTCTTCAATCTTAATCCCTCAATCTATGCGCAGTGTTGATGGCCAGACAGATATTTTGCCTGCGGCAAATGCATACAGTTTCTTATCACAGGATGGTGCGTGAGTAATGGCTCAAAATCAACTCCGGCAAAGCAGCTTGATTCTCGGTACTGGCCCAGGAGCATTAACGGTCCTTCAAGATGGTTCGACAGTGCTGATTCCTGGGATCGATGCTTGGTATGTAACCCGAAGATTTCCTATGGTGCCAAAAGTTCCTGATGATGTGAAAATTCATGACGCACTCCTGGAGAAAAATCTCGGAGTTCAGTACTTTGTTGTTCCACCAGCAGTAGGAATTTCTGTTGAACCAGATTCTGATTACTTGTGTGCGTCGTTGTTTCCCAGTTGGCTAGTTTGCTATTCCTGTAATGCTCTCATTAAGGTCAACGAGCCGAATCGCATTAAGTGCCCTCGATGTACGAAACTGTCAAAAGTTAGTAAAAAAATGGTTCAAACAAATTTTGTTATCGCTTGTGAAGACGGACACCTCGACGAGTTCCCCTGGAATGAATGGGTGCACCGAGGTGCAGGAAATATATGTGCTAATCCAGAGCTTATTTTTAGGGCGAATGGTGTTGTCCAATTGAGTAGCCAGGTAATTGTCTGTACATCTTGTGACAAGCGTAGAGATTTAGGTGGAACATCGACTGCGAACGAAGATGGATCAACTGAACTTTCAAGAAATCTTGAACCGGGTAACGTCTTCTATTGTGGTGGATCTAAACCTTGGCTCCGGCAAAATAGTTCTCCATGTACCAAGAATGTTCGCATGGTTCTTCGCAGCTCAAATAATATATATTTTGCAAACACTGTCAGTTCGATTCTTGTCCCCTCACATTTAGGGAGACACTCTGAAGCTCTCGAGAGAATTGAGTCAAGCAACCACAAAGGAAAGTATTTGGCCTGGCTACTCAAGAAGGCATATGACTACAAGAATGTTGCTTTGGCTATAAAGGTTAGTGAGTCTGATCATTACGAGGGAATTACCGAAGAAGATTTAGCCTCAGCTCTCGGTGAGATGTATCCACAAGGTAATCAGCAGCCAGTTGAGAATTTGGAGAGTGTCGATGCCTTCGATCGGACCCCGGAATGGATTGCTTTATCGAATCCACGTGAGGACAAAGGTATGGTCGTAAGAAAAGTTTCGGATTATGATGGCCAACCTTTTGGTATCGATTTGATTCACGCAGTGCCTTCCCTAAAAAAAACTACTGCCTTAAAAGGTTTCACTAGATTAAAACCCCGAGATATTTCACCGGCACACGGCAGACAGCTCTTAAGACGCGAACCCTTCGGGGCTAGCGCTAATTGGTTACCTGCAATTCAACAGTCTGGTGAAGGCATTTTTATTACCCTGCGGAGCGAGAAAGTCCAAGAGTGGATTGATTCGCCTGAGGTCAAAAAGCGTTCTGACACGATTTTAAATAATCTAAAAAAGAATGACCGTGAAATTCCTGGTGTGGAGGTCTCGGCAAAGTTCATTCTGCTCCATTCACTAGCTCACGTCTTAATTCAAGAGCTAGTGATTGAATGTGGCTATACCTCCGCTTCACTTGCCGAGAGAATTTACGCAGACGGCGAGCAATGCGGAATTCTCATCTACACGGCATCTGCATCTTCCGATGGGACTATGGGTGGATTGGTGGAAATGTCTCATCCTGACCAACTTCTTAATGCTCTATCGAATGGACTTGAAAGAGCGCGATGGTGCTCGAATGATCCTGTATGCATGGAACTCGGAAACGTGGGTCAAGGAAACTCCGGCACTAATTTGGCTGCCTGTCATAGCTGTTGCTTGTTACCAGAGACGGCATGCGATCACTTTAATCAAGGGCTGGACAGAGCGATGTTAATAGGTGATGTAACAGGAAAATCAAGTTTAGTTGGTTTCTTTGACCACCAATCCTCTTCAGCTATTTGATTCTTTTCAATAATCCTATGTCGCTTAAGCTTTCGACCTCATAATTCGTTGCAATTACTTCATTTACACGTTTCCGGCTTTCTGAGTTCGCAGAAATACTTCTGCCAACGGATATTTGATATAAATTCATGAATTCGCCAAAAATTCTTCGAGTCTCGCTCGTGTCTGAATTTGAGAGTACAACAAACACGCCTCGCTTGGTCAGCGACTCTATGCAATTTGCTAACTGTTCATGGTTCGAAATATTGAAATCCAATTTTGAATACTTAGAAAAGCTCGAACTTGATGATAGCGGTATATACGGGGGATCGAGATAAACAAGGTCGCCTTTCCGGGCAAGTTTTAATTGACTCAAGAAGTCCCGCTTCGCAATCTTTGCACCACGAAGTCTAATTGAGTTGGCCCTCAAGATTGATTCATCAAAAATCCTAGGATTCTGCAATTTTCCCCAAGGTACATTGAATTCGCCTTTACTGTTTACTCTCCACAAACCATTGAAGCAAGTTTTGTTCAGGTAGATGAATCGAGCTGCAATCTCTATCTTTGCAGTGGGTCGAGATGCACGGACTTTCTCAAATGCTTCTCTATCTGTCTGTTTACCTAATTTTGTTAGATGCTTCATTAGTGTTAAGGGTTCGTCCCGAAGCACTTGGTAAGCACTTATCAAGTCGGGATTTGTGTCACTTAAATGAATGCGTGAACCCGGAATATAAAAAGGAGATTCCTTGTGTCCTATGTAAAAAGCAAGTGCCCCACCACCTAGAAATGGTTCATAGTAATGGGCAGTGGAGTAATTAATTTTTGTCGGAAATGAGTTTGCAATAATTGCTGCAAGCCTTCGCTTGCCTCCAGCCCACCTTAAGAAAGGCTGTGGTTGCACCTCGACGGACAAAACAACACCCCTTTAAGTTTGACGGATAACTAAGCCCTAAGGCTACCCGTTATGTATGACAAGAATAATTAGTGACCCTACCTTCACCCTATTCTGAAGTTTTATAGGTAAATTGGCTTGGTGGCCACACTTAACGATCTTGCATGGGAGCAGGTCTTCTCGACCCTGCCCGTTCTACAGGAAGTTAAAAAAGTCGGGTATTTTGATATCAGCGCTTCAGATTTAAAGGCTGCTGCGAATCGTGAACCTCGGCATTTGGCCAAGATTGACCATGAAAGCAATCGTCCAACTGTTTTTGTGGAGAATCACCTCAACGTTTTAGCCATTAGCAATTCGTCTTATCGGATTGGATGCTTTAACCCATTTTTCAAGTTACCTGACTGGAATCTAGGCTCAATAGAAGCAGTCAGCCTGCAGCCTTCAGCCATCCTAGAGACTTTGTCTACGAGAGAGATATCCTCAGAAAACGCAGTGATTTACACCGCTTACTCTTCAAACATGATCGAACATTTCTGTGGCGAAGAGGTGGTTCCCACCGTTTCAGGGAGAATGAGGACCGGAAAGTTCTCATTTAACGTGGATAGTTATGCGCATAAGGCGCAACTCGTCGAGGTAAATGGAGCTCAGATAGAGATAGATGCTGGATTTGAAGGTCAAGAGTCCTTCAATATATTCGAAGTAAAAAATTCTATCTCCTCAAACTGCAATCTGAGGCAGGTTTATTATCCGTACGCAATGTGGAAATCGGTTATTAAGAAACCCGTAAGGAATATATTTCTGACACACTCAAATAACTACTTTGATTTTTACGAAATAGACTTCCTGGCTGACTTAAACCTATCTTCGGCAAGCCTGGTTAAACACGTCAGATACACGCTTGGAGCAAACGTTCCAAATAAGAGTGAATTCGAGAAAGCACTACAGGAATTATCTTTTATCTCTCCTTCGGGTGTTCCATTTCCCCAAGCAGATGACTTTGACAGAGTTATCGATCTTGTGGCCTTGCTGTTTGATAGCCCTAAGACCAAGAATGACCTTGCTGAGAATTATGACTTTGATCCTCGCCAGAGCGATTACTACCTGAATGCTGCTAGATACTTGGGGCTAGTAGAGAGTTTAGATCATTCAACTTTTGGGCCCTCAGAATTGGCAAACTCTATTTACTCAAAGAGCGCTCATGAAAAGAACGCATTCCTTATGGCGATTCTAATGAAAGTTCCAGCAGTTTCTAGTTTGAGTCAAATCTGGGGAACGAATAGCGCAAAACCAAGCATGGAGAAGGCAATTCAGATTTTAGAGAATTTGCCGGACACATCCGGGCTTGCGGAGTCAACAATAAAGCGACGAGCCCAGACGGTAATGTCTTGGACTTCTTGGTTAAGAAATCAAATGAATTTGTCGCGAATTTCTTGAATTGTCCAAGATTGAGAGATTCTGTAAACAAATTGAGGTCAACATACGATTGTTCCGATTAGGACGTTCCACAAGGATTAGGACTTAACGGAACCCCGCACCATCCCCACAACATAAGCCACTCCAAACCCAAAGCCCACAGCTGCATATAGATATGTGAACCAGGTGAGCTCTGCTGGGATCATCAGAGTGAGGGCTCCTAGTGCTGTAGCGCTGATACACATCACCTTTGCCACATTTGCTACTCGTGCATAACTGCTCTGGGCTGCGTTGTTCCACATATTTCCGGCTAGGGCAAAGACTGTTATGCCGATCATGCGCATGGACCAGGTGAGCTCATCTGTGGTCTCAAGGGCGAGG
>JACCDO011937278.1_pt1 | contig 15302 bp, 10 predicted proteins | sample 7446101 | NCBI WGS metagenome assembly JACCDO01 (sample SAMN15323440, study PRJNA562643) | freshwater metagenome | isolation source: river surface water | place: USA:Blue River Watershed | collected 2017-08-16
GAATCTTTACGGGTTAATGCTCGGCGGTGACTACATTTACTGGTATAGGTTGGATGATCGGACGCTTACCATAAGAAATTTCCTTAGAGCCAGTCCCGGAACCGAAGGCCCAACGAAAACGATCACGCTTGATCAAGCGTATTCATATTGCAAGCTTACGATGGCTCTAACGGCCAACACATACTATATTACTGTACGGACAGGCAATATTATACGTATGGCCACCGGATTACTTACCGGGGATAGTATTTCCGCTTTCGTTACGATTGAGTCGGGGAATGGTGTAGCCATACCGACCGTACCAGAGATGCTGTCTTTTAGCGCTGACGGGGGCGTACCCCCAATGTGTTCAGTTATAAACGGATATAATTACGATACAGAAAATATATTGCGGGTGTCCTTCGTGCCGAATATCACCGATGGAGGAGGGGGCGTTACGGCTCTGGAAACACCCTTTTTTTATAACTTAAACAAGTTTCAGACGTTTTCGGAAGTACCGGACGCGAATCAGACGGACGTGTCTGTCTCGGTCACATGTAACCCCAATAACGCTGATTTTTTCTATATTGCATATGTTGCCAGTACAAGCCAACTCCGCGTTGTTAAATTATATAGAAATAAGCTTGCAAACACATTTGAAACTCACAATCCTTTGGTAATGTGGGGAACAAGACTGGGTGTTATACCCGATACCATGAACGGTAACGTAGGTATTAATGTAGATTCGAATGGTAACGTGTACGTGTTTACGTGGACGGAGTCTGGTAACATAAAGATATCTAAAATTCGTGAATATATTCTGGATTTAGGTCATACAGAAGGGACGGTTATAGCACCAAGTGAAACCATACCGAACATGTTAAAAGAAATGACGGATGATTATACGATCTTAACACCGCGATATGGAATTTTATACGGAGGGTTTCCAACGATTAGTAATATCACGATTGATTCAATTGTTGCAAATGAGTTAGATCAGCTGGTCATTAAGTTTAATTATATAAATTATACGTATCTACAGGGATTTCCCGATATCGTACAAGAAATACGAACACTTATCATTAACGCGTTCTCTACCCTTTACGATGACTCCAGTATAACGATTTTTAATCTGGATCCAACCGCACTGGGTCTTGAAGGGAACTCCTATAGTTTAGACGTATCCTTGCCGGCAGGAACGGCTAAGAAACCATGCGTCGTTAAAGGAACAGAGATTATTCGACGCAAGCCTGGCGCTCCGCATCAAGTAGAGCGTATAGCGGTAGAGCATATTCTGGTGGGTGATATGGTCTTGAATCATGAAGGAAATTATGTGAAGGTCCTGGATCACATGTGTTCTACGATTTATGCACAAGAGCACAACGCCCCGTATTTAGTGCCTTGTGGATTTTTCGGAGTTAATAGACCTTATAAGGATCTATTGATTTCGGGAGATCACGGCATTTTGGTTTATCGCCAGTCGGCGAAAAATATGAAAGTCGAGTATGCGGAAAATATAAGCGTGTTAAAACAGGTGTTGCTGGGCATGACGGTAGAGTTTCATCATTTACTGTTGGAATCACATCAAGACAACTTTTATTTAGCGAATGGTTTGGAAGTCGACAGTTATCATCCCGTGGCTTTTATGAGATCATAGGATCGCCTCATGCGCATTTTATCCAACTTTGCAATGTCTTGCATCCTGATGGGCTTTAAAATATATCCATTCATACCCGAAGCGTAACAAGAATCTTTTAGTCCAGCCGAGATCGAGCCTGTTACCGCAATAATAAGAGTACCGACGCCCCCTGGACTGGTCCTCTCCCGATATTTTTTAACTGCCGTAAGACCGTCAAGCACACCTATGGTTAAGCTTACAAATACCATATCGTATTCCTTGTCAGAGGTGAGTTTTAGATACAATTCCAATCCGTCTGAGACGGTGTCGATGTCCTGATACCCGATCTTTTTTATGAAATCGACCAATATATCCCGACATTCCGTATTATCTTCTGCTATAAGAACGCTACCTTTCGTCATAGCGGCTACGGCGTCGATAGAAATGTCGTTCTCTTTGACATTGGTAATAATGGCTGTTAGAACATCGGCGACGGCCTCTGTTTGAGAGGCCGCCAAGTAATATGTATCTTCGTTCCTCGTAATAGGTTTTTCTGTTGAAATAACTCTACACCAGCCCGAAACCTCGGTGCCGGTGCTACCGGCTGTTAAGTATTTTATAATATGATTCTTATCGTCCTCCGTGGACTTACCAAAGATAAGGAGTTTAAAGGGGTTTATTTTAACAGACTTAAAACGCTTTTTAAACTCTTTAAGAGACGTTAGCTGCACCGTTTGTATTCCGTACGAACCCAATATATCTACAAGCGGTTGGTTGCGCACTTCACTGTACAATAAGCATAAGGACTTATCAAAGGTTTGTTTTATTTGATCATGAGTGAGTTCTATTTTCCGGCCAACAAACAGAGTAAACTGGACAACAGTACCTACGTTGGGTGTGCTGCGTATGGTTATGTTGCCTCCGAACATGTCAACCAGGTATTTAACAATGAGAAGTCCAAGACCCATGCCCTTGCCTTCCTTGGGCGTGTTTGTAAATACATTGTGAACTTGTTCGGCTGACATACCTATGCCTGTGTCGGTAATGGTAAACTCGAGTTGTTGGGAGGCTTGCGGGGCTTGTTGGGAGGCTTGCGGAGCTTGTTGGGAGGCTTGCACTTGCGCTTTAGATGCCGAGCCGTCGGTCGTAATATGTAGATGAACTGTACCTTTTTTTGTAAATTTGCAGGCATTATCTAATAAGTTAACGAGAATCTGCGTAAGCCGCATCTCATCTGCTATAATCGTATCCGGTAAGTCAGGGGAACAAGTTAAGTTTAAGGAAACGGAGGCGGGACCTTCAAGTTTCTGTTGGGTTATAAGCATGACCGTATCTAAGCACTGTTGTAAACTCATTGTTTTGTTAATTAGGTGTAAATTACCAGACACCATTTTGGTATAATCCTGAATGTCATTCACCATGTCAAGCAGTTTTATACTGTAAAAAGTTACCGCGTCGATGTATTGCCTCTGTACAGGGGTTAAGGATGCCGCAGTAGACAGCTTGCTAACCCCTAATATTCCGTCGATGGGTTCACGTAGAGCATTGCTAACGCTTAGTAGAAAGTTATTTTTATGGTGATTGATGTTCGCTCGTTCTATGGCTAACTGTAAAATATAGGAACAGATTTCGATATAGGGTTGATAGGTAGCTGCGGTTTCTTTGGTGAAACTGGTTCCGCCCGAGAGTCCTACGACGCCTATGACTCCGTTTTCAGCATCGTGGAGCGGTAAGCATATGATTTTATCGATCGGCGGGTGGTTGTGTGGCAGCAGCTTAGGCGCATTGTTAATATGTATCTCTCCAATGTTAATATCTTTGTGCATTGCATGTTCAGACCCTAAATCAAAGTAACCGTTGGTAAGATAATCTTTCCAATACGGGCCGTTACTGGTGTCTGAACCCATAGGCAAGCTAATGGCATGATAACGATAAAATACGCTGCCGTCCTTTTGTTTGCGTTCACCTATAAATCCGTGGGTATTACCGGTCTGCTGTACAACATAGTCCAGTAAAATCGTTAAAATGTTATTCATTGATCTATTGGACACCAGCAAATGAATACATTTTCGAACAAGATCGTCCATTTTATTCTCCTTAATATACCATATCAAAAATGATGGCCATACGTTTACTAATATGTCCGCTAAAACGAAAGCTAAACCCACCATCAAAACAAAAACCGCCCCCGCCCCCTCTCAACCCTGCCTTCCGCCCCAGCCTCACAAGGAATGGAAGCATGAAACCATAGACGTGGGCGAGTTCAGTCAAATTATTCATTTATCCGATATTCATATTCGTCCATTGCAGCGCCACGATGAGTATTATCAGGTGTTTCGTCGGATGCAAGATATGATTAAAAAAACGGCCGCGAAAGAACGGTCTGTCATCGTAGTAACCGGAGACCTGTTTGACCATAAAACCACCTTTCGGCCTGAAACCTTTAAGGTCTGCCGTGATTTTTTGAAAACGCTTACGACAGTCGCGCCCGTTCTGTTGATTGCCGGCAATCATGATATGATTGAGCAAAATACGACGAGTCGACTGGATTCTTTAACGCCGGTTATCGATGATATTGCGGGTGTTCACTATCTAAAATGGTCTGGAGTCTACAAATCGGCACGCACGATGGATACGTTTGTCGTGTCCAGTCTGTACGATAAGACGTTTATTCGGTATACCGACATAGATGCCGAAGAATCCCGGTTAAACATCTGTTTGTACCACGGTGATATTACGCGTTCTGCCGGGAGCGAAGACCCGGAACGTAACCGATCGAAGGAAGATTTTGACGGGTTTGACGCGGTTTTACTGGGCGATATTCATCTGCATCAAGTGTTTAAAAACGATCGGGGCTGTTCCATGGCCTATGCCGGTAGCCTAATCCAGCAAAATCACGGCGAACCGCTCGAGGGACACGGATTTTTGGTATGGAACAGAACACACGATGGTTTAACATGGGATCAGCCCCGGCATTATTCTGTCTCCAACGATTACGGATTTGTTGATATTCATTGCAATAACGGAGAATGGATAGGTAAAGAAGAAACCGTGCTAACCCTACCCAAACATTGTTACGCCAGACTCCTTATTAGTGATTGTACACAGATGCAACAGGACCTTATTACGGCCGAACTAAAACGCTGTATTAAGGAAGATGGATCCTTGATGATCACAAAAAAGCATGCTATTGGTGTTAATCGTTCGGAGGAAACGTGTACAGAGCCCAATCCTGACCAAACCCGGAAGGAGGATGAGATCATGTTGATTCTGGATCATGCTAAGGAGCAAGGAATGGACGGTGAAAAGCTTATTGGTCTTCATCGGGAGTACCAGGCTCGGGTGGACTCGGTTGTATGTATGAGTACGGCGGTATGGAGGCCTGTGTGGGTGGAGTTTAAGAATCTTTTTGGATATGGTGGAGGAGCCGTGAACTATATCAGGTTTAAACGTGGATTAACCTCGATCAGTGCGGGGAATGCCTGTGGGAAAAGTTCCGTGGTAAATGCTTTACTGTTTGGTATTTTTGGACGTGCACCACTCAACCCGAGCAGTGCGGTTACCTACGATGTCGTGAACAATCGGGAGGCAAGTGGATATATCAAAGTATTAATTAGTCACGGAGGCGTATACTATCTGATTGAGCGACACTCTTGTAAACCGAAGACGAAGACCACGGCCGTAGATCTCCAGAAGCTCACGAAATTTGACTTTACCTGCGAAATATGGGAGTCTAACCTTAACGGCGACAAGCTGGTTAATCGTTGCGATACACGACAAAATAACAACGATAAGTTTATTGTAGAGCTTGTAGGCGATTTAACGGACTTTTCCCTTACAAATCTGTTAAACAAGGAGTCTTCGTTGGACTTGCTTAGTATGACACCGGCTGACCAGATTAAGACGTTAAAATCCTTGTTTAAGATGGATGTGTACGATAAGTATCGGGATTTGAACAAGAAGAAAATCGCAGAATTAGAATCCGTGATCTCCGTAACGCGTGGTAAATTGCAATCCATCACGTCGTTGGTTGATCCGGATATTACCGACGAAGGTCTGGACACCCTCAAACAGGCCTTGGCCTTGCGACAAGGAGACCTGGAGGAGGACGAGGAGGAGCTTGCACGTCTTCAAGAGGAGATTCAGGACTTGCAGTCGCAGCAACTTTTATATAGGTCGCGTTCCCACCATTCCTCCTCCCATTCCTCAGGTCGTTCGTTAATTCAGCTTCAGCAGGAGTTGGACGAGTTAGGTTTAGTTACAAACCCGGAGTTGGAGTCTATGGATGTATTAAATGTAAAAATTCAAGGTTTAGGAACACGCATACGGACGTTGGAGCAGAAATTAAAGGGTATTGACTGGGACAGTATGCAGTCACTTGAGGAGTTAGAACTGATTTTAAAAGAGCTGGCAGAAGAGCGCGAAGCCTTGTCTATTCCTGACAGTTTACGTAATGTGTCTTTAGCTACATTAAACAAGAGGATGGGTGCCTTACAAGCCAAAGTGGAAGAAGTAGATAACGAAGATGGTAACGAAGATGGTAACGTAGATGGTAACGAAGATGGTAACGAAGATGGTAACGTAGATGGCACCGTAGATGCCGAGGAGTTGCGTACCGGGATTAAGGAAGCTACGGACAAGCTGATGGCATGGGCCCTGCCTTTACGTAAAGGAAGGGATCGGCTAAAGGCCAAGCTCGATCAGGTCAAGGAGCCGCCGGTCAAACCGGTCAAACCAGAGGACACGGACACGGCCATGCTTAAGAGTGACATCCATGGGGCTGAACAGCAGATGCGCGATATTCATCTTCGTAATTCTGCACTGGAGCCGGATCAGGAGGATACGATGGAAAGTTTGAAAAGTCAGTTAGTCAATGGAATATCTACGGATTTCACGCCGGAGATGGACAGGAATCTAAATAAATGTGGCAGACAGTTAATCGCGCTACAAGAAGAATTAAAAGCATCCTCCGTAGATGGCGGCACGTTTAATATCGGAACGGTGGTTGATCAGTTGTGCGACTGTCCCTTGATTGACGAGGAGGGGGCTAAAGCGTATGGTATGGAGGGTGATTACAGATTGGTGTCGGACTCCTTAGTGGAAGGCATTATTAACCATTTCGAGAACGGTCAGGATACATGGTCTTTAATGAGCCGTATAGCTTCTTGTGAGCAACAGATTGAGAATTTAACGGCCATAAAGAACAATGCTACTGTCTGGCGTAAGTTGGAATGGTTCCGGTGCATGGAACTTACGGATAAGATAGAAGCGTTAAAAAGTCGTTTACATGCCGCGGAGTATTACGAAATGCTGGCGGAAGTGGAGGCACATGACTACAATGACGAGATCTTGAAAGAGATAGATATGTTAAAAGCCAGACTTCAGCGGGCTGAGAAGCTGGCCGGTATGGATGCAGTGAAACAGCAAATAGACGAAATCAGTCAGATGATTGCCTATTACGAGATTGGAGAGGACATGGACGCGGCCAAGCTAAACATTTCCTATCTAACACAACAGGAGGAGCTTGATGAACTAAAGCGCGAGAGGAAGGAGCTAAAACAAGATTTAGAAAACCAGTCCCGATGGGAAACCTTTCTGGAACTATCCAGCCTTATTGAGTCTTATACGGCTAACCAGCAGGCAGATGCATTGCAGAAGGAGATAGGGACGTTAAAAGCGGCTCATCTCGAGGCTAAAGGTGCATTGCAGATAACGAAGCAGGAGATAAAGAGTATCGGAGATAAGATCGCTTTAACGGAATTTAAGCTTGACCAGCAAGCGAAGTATATAAACGATGTAAATGTATTGACGGAGGAATTATTGGGGTATGAGCAGGATTTGAAGCTTCATACAGATTACAATATTTTGATGGGAAGTAAGGGTATTGCGAGTAAAATGCTGTACGAGAAGATTAAGTCGATCGAGACGTACATTAACAGTATTCTTAAAACCTTTACACGGTATTCGATAACCATTATGTTTGATGATAAAAAGCAGACGATGCTGATTGTAGCTGACGATATAGACACGGGTAAGTCGTTGTCTACTACGCGGTTTTCGGGGTATGAAAAGCTTATGTTGCAGTTGGCTTTTAAGCGTGCCTTGAATAAATATAGTTACAACTCGAAAAGCTCGTTGATTATCATTGACGAGGCGTTGGATTGCATTGATATGGATAATTTTCAGGCAAAGTTGCCGGATGTAATGAATATGATTACGCAAGACTATTCAACCTGTCTGGCGATATCGCAGCGTGACATTTCACATATTAGCGATAATAATATGTTTATCGTCAAAGATAAGGAGACGGGAGCCTCACGGCTTAAAGGAGAAAAATGATAAGATAAATATTATCAGGTCCCGTCCCACCACAACACCACAAACCATCATATCACAGCCTCCAGAATCATGGCACCCTTGTTCATGCGCGCAGAATCCTATCTAAACCGTAAAACCCAGCAGCCTGAATACTCTGCAACGGGGTACTTTTTGTCGGAGAAGTTTGATGGGCAACGGGCTCAGTGGGACCCGGTTCAAAACAGGTTAATCAGTCGTTATGGCAATACGATTACATGTCCTGTGTGGTTTCTGGCGAACTTTCAGGGGTTAAAGGTTCCTGTGGACGGCGAGTTGTTTTTGGGTTACGGTAATTGGGACTTGACGGGTTTGTTTCGTCAGGTTAATCCGGACGAGGAGTTGTGGAAGCGGGTTAAATTTATCTTGTTCGACATTGCGGATGCGACGGCTGGGACATTTATTGAAAGGCGTGGGAAGCTGGAGATGCTGTATCGTGAGAGGGGATGGTCGGGCTGTATTGAACTGGCAGAGATTAAGCAGGTTCATAGTTCCAGTGAAATTAAGGAGGAGTTTGATAAGATAATCGTGCGTGGAGGGGAGGGGGTCATGCTGAATAGTCCGATTTATACGTATTGTGATGGAAAAACAGCAGGTATCCTAAAATACAAACACGTGATGGATGAACAGTGTGTTATTGTTAACTATAAGATGGGGAAGGGGCGTTTAACGGGCAAGCTGGGTTCTTTTATTGTCCATCCAATCGAGGATGGACAACCACAGAAGCAGCGGGAATTTAGCCTGTCGGGTATGAACGATACGATAAGGGAGTCTTATATGCAAACGCATCCTATTGGCACGGTGTTAAATTATCGCTGTGCGGAGATGACGAAGGATGGCAAGCCTAAACATCCGGTTTACCTGGGAATCTATCGAGGCGTATGTACGGCGATTGAACCGGAGAAGCCCTCTTCTCCTTTTGAACCGGAGAAGCCCTCTTCTCCTTTCCCTCCCCCCGAACAACCCGTGAAAGCGTCTTCGCGGCCTAAAATTACACTTAAGGCTAAAATTCCGATTAAGTGTTGACTTCGGCCAGGATCAAGGGTAAACGTAAATTACTTTGGGAAATATTATTAGATAATTTATAAATGCTTACCCCTCGTACCTTATTTCTTCTTGGTTGCATGCCTGTAAGGTTTGGACTTGCTTTCCTTGCTAAGACCAATCCTACACTGTTGTTTCCTCTTGGTTTACTGTTTCTGGCCATCGGTATTGGTATGGCTTCTATTTATCTTTTTAACTTACGGCCAACGGGTCTCGAGGCCGGAGGTGCTATCTGGTGGAACAATATACGACCTGTTCACTCGGCGTTATATTTAACGTTTGCGTATCTGGCCTTAACAGGATCACCCAAGGCATGGATGGTACTATTGGCTGATACGCTGTTGGGTTTAGGGGTACATACGGTTCATTATCTTTAGATAAATCCAGGATAAAAAAACAATTAAAAAATCGAATTGCATTAGACTTGAGCCAAAGTAGTCTATAGGTTTTCATAATCACACAAACCATGTCCGCCTCAAACGCACCGCAAACGAACGCTAAGAAGACCCCCCAAAAGGAAGTAGCTTTTATCATTGAAGATTTTCTCAACATTGATCCTCAATACATTACACTCGGAGCCATCAAGCCAAACAAATTTCAAGGTTCGTCCGTACCTATTCGCTATAAGGGCAAGGCCCTGTATGTATCCTATGCCTCGCATACGTGCCCCTTCGGCGCCTCGGCCAGCAAGGAGGAGAAGGACGAGTACAAGCAGACGTATGCTCTCGGTAAGAAGATTACTGGTTACACGACATCCATTCAGTGTGAGAAGGAGTACGAGAACGATCCTTACTATCAGAAGGCTGTAGAGCTTGACAAGTTTTTTATCGAGCAATGCATTCAGAACTCCGTAGCTTGGGGCTTGGGTGGTAGCAAGACCAAGCCCATTGCCCGCGAGGCTATCGAGGGTTACGATGACAAGGGTGACAACGGTAAGTGGAAGCGCCTGGTAAAGTATGCCTACAAGAAGAATGGTACGGAGAAGGTATACACTGAGTATGCCCCTCGCCTGGAGTTCGGCCTGCTGACGGATAACATCCAGGAGTCGCGTGATGCGGATGGTAAGATTGTACAGTCTGCGACCTTCAAGACGAACTTTTTCAACGCTGAGGGTGAAAAGATCAACAACGTGACCGCTGATAGCACTGGGTCGCGCGGTGACAGTAACAGCATTGCAACCTGCCTGCCTAACTGGTGCAAGATCTCAGTTCTGGCTCAGTGGACGAGTATCTCCCTGGGTACGTATGGTGCCAGCCTGAAGCCCAAGGCGAGTCAGATTCGCGTGTTCCCCAACGAGCGCTTGAACAATGACGAATGTATGCTTGGTGGTGACAATGAGGAGGAGGATCCTGATTTCTGTATGCCTGATGTCTTGGCCCTGGGTTCGATCACGCCTCAGCGTGTTCAGGCCGCTGCGGCTCCGGCTGCCGCACCAGTCAAGGCTCCGGCGGCTGCGACCAAGAAGCCGGCCCCCCTTGTAGTTAAGGATCCGGAGCCAGAGGAGGTAGAGGAAGCAGAGGAGGTTGAGGAATCATCGGAGGGTGATGAGGTAGAGGAGGTTGTAGAGGAAGAGGAGCCGCCTAAGCCGGCACCTGTACCGGTACCCGTGGCCAAGGCGGCTCCGGCGGCGGTTCGTCGCGCCACGCGGGTGGTAGCTGCTAAGAATCAGTAGGATTAGTTAGGGGAAAGGTGTTAGAGTTAAGTTAGGGGAGCAAGGGAGCAAGGGTGCAAGGGTAAATTTTACTTTACTTTGGTCTTAGTCATTAAAGCCATGACTAAGTTCAATGACCGTATTTTATTTTTGGATGGATATTATAATGGCCAGCATAAATGAAGTGTACGGCAAACAATTTAGAGAAAAAGCCGTTCTTGACAAGGCATTAAACGCCGCAAAATTACTATCTACTAACATCGCACACAAGCAGTTTAACTTTCGTCATGAGTCACCGGACATGTGGAACGGCAACAACATGAAGGAGGAGGTTATTAACACCCTTGTTAAGTCCCCCTCTGCCTTGAATCCGAATTTAAGAGTGATACATATTAGCAAAACCTCCAACGAGATTGACATGTTTCCGTACCTGATCAACGGTCCCGTGGAGTACTTCGTGGTTATAGAGACAACTGATAAAGACACGCGTATTTATTCTATCTATATCACATCAATGAAGATGGAGGCCTATTAAGTTAATTTTCGTACAGTCATTATAATGGCCGTACCAAATATTCCAACAATAATGCCTGCGTCCCTGCCCACCCTGCCCTCCCTTACGCGAATGCGTAGCTCTGTTGTTAATTCCGTGCAAGTTAGTCCTTTATCACTAATTGCTCCTAACGGACAATGGACATCCAATACTTACATGTATTTAATTATTTACTTTGCTATCTTTATTATCTGTATGATATTATCGTTCGGTAACTATCAGAGGGATGATCCTACACCGTATGGTCATCGTTTATTATATGCTATCTCGGCTGGGCTATGGAACATTCTGTACTTAGTTTATTATGCGTTAGTTTAAAGATATTTTTATAATTAAACATCATGGGAATTCGTGTGTATTTCACCTTTCGAAATGAACCGTATATGTTTAAGATGGATGACATGTTTTATTACGAGAACGTAAAGGCTTTGGAAGATAAAAATTCCAGTATCTGGCTAAAGTATCTAGAAGAGACGGATTGTCTCCAGGCAAATGTGTATCGCATAACCGGCCAACCCCCGGAACTATCTGTGTCGGGGTATTCGATGACAGAGATAATCCGTCTAATAACTAACCATTGGGACGAGGTAACAGAATGGGAAATTTTCTAATCGCACGAGAATTCGCCTAACATACCCTGTAAGTCCATCTCCTCGGTAAATGCGTCCACTCCCAAAAACATACTATCGCCTCCACGATACTGTTTACTGTTACAGACATTACAGCTAACAGTCTGCTGTTGTGCGATTGCACGTGGTGTTATGTTATGAGCACGGCATGTGTTTTTAGCACAGATGAACGTATTGCCGGTTACGGTAGCATGTGAAACATATGCACGATTAAGATCCATTATATATTAAACGGAGATGTTTTTAAAATTGAACGGTAAAATGGTAAAAACAATGTCACTACAATACCTGTCCGATATTCATCTTGAGTTCTACAACGATGAGGTAACCCATTTAGTGGACCAAATTGTGCCCGTTGCACCCGTATGTGTCTTAGCCGGAGACATTGGCTATCCGTTTGAGGCGACATATCGTCAGTTTCTGGAAGGCCTATCACAGAAATTTGAGCACATTGTATTGATCCACGGCAACCATGAATATTATCAATTTGGAAAAAATAAGGGAAAGACTATGGCAGAAATCGTAGAAGAAACACATGCGCTATGTACGTCTCTCCCTAATGTCCATTTTCTATATGATACCACATGGGATTATTTAAACGTGCGATTTATCGGGACAGTTCTCTGGTCTAAGATAGTAAAACCTATGTACTTGATCAACGATTCGCGTTGCATTGGAGAATTTTCTGTAGACGGTTGGAACCGTCTCCATCGTAGGCACCGCGAATGGCTGCACACATCACTCAATACAGCAGCAGCGGATGGCAAGCAGGCTGTGGTAGTAACACATCACTTACCATCCATGACCTTGGTCTCCGACAAATGGCGCCGTAATCCGATTAATCAGTGTTTTGCATCGGAGTGCGACGACTTAATCCGTTCTCCGGCGGTTGTATGGATCTATGGACATACCCATGAACCCGGAGAGTCCGTTATTAACGGGGTGCAATGCGTTGCAAATCCAATTGGGTATCCTGGAGAGCATGCAAAACCAAATTATACCGCTGTAATGACAATTGACACAAACATAAAAAATTGAATCATTCGTGGACATTAACTTACCTCCGGAAAATGAAGTTCAACCCCAATCGCTACAGCAACCGGCTCGCGGAAACGCTTCGTCAACGTGTCATCCACTTATAGAATATTCTTCCTCCACCCCGAGAATACATTCCGGGTCAAGACATGACTTACCTTCCCCAGGCTTATCTTGACCCTAGCCCCCCCGCCGCTTGTGCGGAACTATCCGGGTATGCCCCACGGTAGCCACCCTATTCAGCCTGAGCCTGATTGTGAGTGGCGTGCGCTGGCACACCGATTCCTGGACCGTTTCGCGGGGGAATTCGTATACGGTCATTTGATGGACAGCCGCAATGGTTACTCCACGTTCGTGGTCCGTCTACAAGGCGAAAAGTACGCAATCTACATGTACACGGGTGACTTGCCACTCACCGTTATAATCGATGCGCCGACGTCTTCGGCGATCCTGATGGTGATCACTGGACCCTATAATTATTTCCTCCCTTCCTAACCGGATAACGGACAACCACTTTGTGGGAGGGTAGGACAAAATTGATCGTTCAGGGTGCTTAGACCTTTATATCCGACATAGATAGACAAGCACCCCTCCCGTGCATTTACCCCACCCCATCATCATGGAATTTATCGGCAACAACAACCTCACTACGTTTCTCCGCCAATGCAACCCTTACGAGGTTCCCGAAGCGGGCCTGCCGGATATTCACGACTACCATCTCGTGACGGCCGACCATGTCCTGAACCGGTTCGTTGGGGACTTCACCTACATCCACGTGTGCAACTATCGGCGGGGGTCGGATTGGTTTGGTTACTCCACTTTCCTGGTGCGTGCCCCGGGCCAACAGTACCTTCTCCATGTTCGCAAGGAGGACTTGCCGGCCGAGTGGACGACAGGCGTTCCAACGGTCCGGAACGCGGGCGACATCCTTCACCCCCAACTGTGATACCATCCCCAACAGTGATCCCATTGCACCCTTTTCACCCCTTTTTACCAATAAAAATGCTACTTTGGGGTGCGAAGGCGCACCCCCCCCGAGGATCCCAAAAATTGATCGTTTAGGACCCTTAGAGCCTTCTATGTGGCATAGATAGGCAAGCACTCCCACGTGCATTTAACGCGCCAATCGCATCATGGAATTTATCGGCCATAACAAGCTCAGTGCTATGCTCCGCTGGCACGACGGTCCGCGGCGAGCGCTTCGTGGCGGTCACCCTCCGTTGCATGAACGTCAGTTGACGGCGGCTGTAGAGGTAATGAATCGCTACAGTGGGGACTTCGTTTACGTCCACGTGTGGGACTACCTTGATTTCTCCACGTTCCTGGTGCGCGCCCTGGGTGGCCCCATAGGGTACCGAGTGTACGAGTACCATGTTCACGCGGATGACCTGCCCGACGGGTGGACGGAGAACGTGCCGACGATCGAGATTGATGAGCACCTCCGCCGCCCAACGCGTGGGTATTTAATTGAATAGGACTACGCTCCAGTGTTTAACCATTTACCCCTTTCGATTTCGATCTATCTAATAAAACGCACTTTGACACTGAAAACAAAAAGTTTGGCCGTACCAACACGTACGGCCAATCACTTTGCAACACTAAATAAAACTCATAATTTTGGAATTGTAGGATACCTTAATAGAGGACGTTAGACCGTTCGGGTTCTGCGGGGGGTGGGGGTGGAGGAATAAGACTCATAAGCCGTAAGCCATCCATATAGTATAAATCCCTGCTTGCCAAAGGAATTATAACGTTAATAACATCGGCAGTTACAGGAGCATTAAAGGTCCAAGCAGTAGGATTACTGGAAGCAAACCGCGGTTGCACAAGTGTTATATATCTGGTAGAAAACGATGGTGCATTGGCATTGACAGATATGCTTGAGACATTCCAGTTGCTTACGTTTTGTAAAAAATTAGTGCAGCTCAAAAACATGTTTGACATATTCGTTACTTTGCTAACATTCCATGACGATATATTACTGTTAAAAAAGGTACAGCGTCTAAACATCCCCGACATATTGGTTACATTGCTGACATTCCATGTCGATACATTACCGTTAAACGAGGAACATACGTTAAACATAAAGCTCATGTTTGTTACACTACTCACGTCCCAGGAAGACAGGTCCCGGTTAAACGATGTACATAGTTCAAACATACTATCCATGGCTTGAACCTTGCTGACATTCCAGTTCGATATATTACCATTAAACTGGAAACATCGGTGGAACATATAACCTGTGTCAAGTACATTACTGGTGTCCAGTGTTTCCAAACCATGGGATAACAATGGTATCACCGTTGGATACTGACCATGTAGATACAAACGCCATTATAAATATTGAATATTTAAAAATATTAAATGCAAAACCAAACACATCACAAATGCTTAGGAAGATACGGATACGCTCTGAAAGAGACGGAATTAACTCAACAA
>JACCDO011395073.1_pt1 | contig 15300 bp, 7 predicted proteins | sample 7446101 | NCBI WGS metagenome assembly JACCDO01 (sample SAMN15323440, study PRJNA562643) | freshwater metagenome | isolation source: river surface water | place: USA:Blue River Watershed | collected 2017-08-16
AAGTTCAACAAGAATGGATTACAACTGGAGATCTGATTGCCCTCAACGCAACAGTCCCGCCATGCCCGCAAAGCATAGACTATCAAATAAAGACAGGTAACACAAATTCAAAGCATTAAAACAAATGTTTTCATCTACACTTGACAATTATCTGTATATTCATTTTGTAGTAAAACAAAATTCTAGTTTGTAGTAATTAAAAGAAATTAATAAACGTTATTAGGAAAGAATTTCTAAATAAATTTAGATATGAAGTTTTAATTTTATCCAAAATTAAACGAAAAAAACTTATTTTTTATTTGTGGGTAATGTACCCCCTTTCTAACTAATATATTACACATACAATCGCTTAAATTTTGGTTATTTTCAGCTAACTCGTGAATAATATTATCTAAGTAATATTATCTAAGTAATCTAAGTAATTATTCACGAGTTAGCTGAAAATAACCAAATTTTATAGCGATTGTATGTGTAATATATTAGTTAGAATCACATGGTTTCATTGATTGGTTCATTCGATGAAGTGAAAAAGTAGAGTTACATAAATTGTTTATTGATTTTAATCATGACAATCCCGATCATGGTTTAAGCCCAGAGTTAAAATTATTATCAAAGGAGATTACAAAAGATACTAATAATTCTATCAATAGAAATTTAATAAATATAAATATATATAATGAAATGGGTAAACATTTCATCGGGAAAAAGTACATACATATATACGGTACAATGATTAATTCCATATGTTATTTGGAAGATATATTATTAACTCCTTAAGAGTTGCTGGTAATAATGAATATATTCTTGGTTATTTGTATTTCTATCGATAAGCGATTTGAATGAAATCAAATAACCAAGAATATTCATTATTAATTTTAAAACAGCAACTCTTAAAAAAGGAGTTAATAATATCTTCCTAATAACATATAAAAATATATGTAATAAATATAAATTAGTAATAAATAAGTAATATGTAAGTAAATAATGATAAAATTATAGACTTACTTTATAATCATCATCGTATATAAATTCAAAAAATTGATTTTTTTATATCCGTTAAATTTTTTTCCTTTCATTTGCTTTGAATTCAGTCAGCAGTCAATTTTTATCTACAACACTAGAATTACCCGTAACAGATCTTAACTTTTTATATTTTTTTGCTTTTTTCCCTGAGTTTTAATTTAAATATATAACATACTTCTTTAATTAATTACATAAAAAGATATGGGATTTGGTCCAAAAATATTACCCATTCCAGATCGAAATATTATTGGTAGTTTTAAATTTGATTCATCTTCGATATTTAAATTTATCATGACTGATAAAAAGTCTGTAACTAAGTTTAGTAATAACGTAACAATAATGCCAAGTGTTGCATTTGCCAATTTGTTTTTGCAAACCGGTATTTTATATATTATATATATATAAAAGGTATATATAAAATTTTTAAAAATTATTTTATATCCTTCCGGTTATATCCGTTCTTGGAAACGGAATATTATCAAGTAAGACGAATGGGTACCACTTAACTCGCTATCGAGCAACATAATTGACCAAGTTTACGCTTATATTTCTATCGCTTCTAGTCGCATGTACCGGAAAATTCACTGCTATTAACAGCCTGGCATCTAAGAGAAATTCATGCTATTTTAGCTGCTTTTACCTCGCTATTTATCCACATAATCAATACATTATATTCTTTTAATTCATTTCTAGTTGCGAGTACCGATTTCAAAAGTTGAATCTCCAGGTACCATGGTACTCTAAGATTACTACACGTGCGTGATGCGGGCTTGTGTCTGGCTCTTTGCTCTGCTTCTTGCCACCAACCACTACTGTAGATGCTTCAGAAGCACACATTTTGCGAGAAATGGTTTGACGAGAATATTATCGATGACCGACCACGGGAGTGACGAGCTACCTCCGTACATCGCTGCTTTGGAGACGGTCAAAAAGCCTATCCAAGATATATATTTCTTCCCTGGACACAATGGTGGCAAGTATATTCCGAGTAGTTTGAAGCACATTATGAAGCATGAAGCTGGCTTCATGTACGACTTACCTGAATTAGATGGATTGGACAATATACATGCACCTGAGGGACCATTATTAGAGTCTTTACAATCAGCATCGAAACTATACGATTCGTTAAAAACTTGGTACTTGGTAAATGGTAGTACGAGTGGAATATTAGCTACAATACTAGCTTTTATTAGGATACATCAGAGATATATTGCTAGTTCTTCCTCTGATTCACCGATATTTTTGATAGGCAGAGATTCCCATAAATCCGTGTATGATGGTTTAAGCATAGGACAGTGCGATGCAGTACTCCTTCCCTGCGAATTTGATCAAGAATTTGGTGTGCCATTAAGTGTTAATATTCAAAGTATCGAGACAGCAATTAAAGAGTACAAGAATAGAGTCGCTGGTTTTATATTAACCAGACCCTCATACCAAGGAGTGGCATATACTTCAGAATTGCTGAAACAAATTATAGACTTATGTCATCGGAATAATATTCCCGTCATAATTGACGAGGCTCATGGCTCTCACTTAAGGTTTCTGAATGATACTAATCTTCAGGATGGTCTAGCATGTGGAGCGGATGTAGTTGTACAAAGTACACATAAAACGTTGACATCGTTGAGCCAGACTGGTATGTTACATATGTCAAAAAATGCATTTAAATTTCATCCAAATCATGATATACAGGAGTGCGCTGTTTCGGTAATGCAAGAATGTTACTCTATGATGACAAGTACAAGCCCTAATGCACTACTAATTGCGTCACTAGATGCCACTGCACAACAATTTTCCATTAAAGGGTATGAAATGATAAAAGAGGCGAGAGTCGCAGCCACTCATTTGCGTGATAGCATCCGAGCGTACGATTCTAAAGGCACTAATAAAGTAACGTTTTTGGACGATTCTGTAGATGTTCAATCTAGGAATCACCTGATAATAGACCCACTACGTGTGTCTGTTAAGTATGATATTCAAGCACGAAAGAACTCAATTGAAACCGACGATGCAATGTGCGACGAAAGAGGAATATACTGCGAGTTGAACCTAAGTGATTGTATATCATACGGTGTACCACCTGGTGCCACAAAAAATACAATAGAACCACTACGCGAGGAGATAATTAGGCAATTAAAAATGAATTCGCATCCTAATCAGAGCGCGAAAGATTCGAATCAGTCTACGGACGTGATGGAAATGTATGCAGAACAAAACAAAGTAGCATATATACGCATAAAAGATTTTGTTTATAAGGCGCCCAATGCGATACCAATACTGAATTCTGTTGGTAAAGTATCTGCAGAAACGATTTGTTTGTACCCTCCTGGCACGCCAATCATTAGCCGAGGAGAGTCTATTTCCGCTGCGCATATTAAACTGTTACAATTAGCCCTCAGTGAGGCAGGATCCGGATGCACGATCACGGGGTCAGACGATCCAACATTAAAGAGCATCAATGTATTTTAGGTTTTGTTTACGATGTATACATATATACTAATATTTTTCTATGTTTGTTTTGGAGGTTAACCCAATAAACTGGTGACATCAGTGTCAAAGAAATCATCGTCATCATCTGTACCTTTAGCAGATTTACTACTTGGTGCTCGAGCATTTGCTTGCACGCCACTTCTAGGGGCAGCCAAAGGAGATTTTGAAACTGCGGCGGTACTAGGCTCTTCAGCAGGTTTACTTTGAGTTTGAGCAGATGGACGATCGGATCGCTCTGGTTTGGGTCTTTCAGTACGTTGTGGTGCTTGCTGTGCCACTGGTGCATTGCCAACTCTAGTGGCGCCAGCATTTGAAGGTTGTTGAACAGGTTGAGATCGTCGTAATTTTTCCAATTTTCGTGAGTACTCTTCATAAGGTCTTTCAAGGTCCTTACAAAGTGCTTCAAGGTATTGTAATGACTCGATATTCTCTGGATGATCCTCATGTATTTGTTGATACAACTCTAACGCTCTATTCAAGTCACCTAAACGACGGTAACAACTGGTAACCATTAATCTCCATTTGACTTCATTTGGTTGCACGGCAGATGCTCGTTCAAAATATTCTATTGCTTGTTCATACATTTCTCTTTTAACGTACCATACTCCTAACCAACTGATTACATTTAGGTTAACAGGGTAGTGACGATGAGCCTCAGCGTACCAGTGGCAAGCTGCATTTTCATCATCTAGTTTCTCATATACTCCGCCTAATCTACCACATAAATTAGGATCTGCAGGGATTTTTGACAATAACATCTCGTAGGTTTTAACGGCTTGCTCCAAGTCCTGCTGGGTGTTACCTTTCTCATAAATCATACCCAATTGGAATAGTGATTCAGGAACGGAAGGTAAAATCGTGTGTAACTTATCAAATGCATCATGTGCTTCTTGAATACAGTTTAATTTATTATTAACCAGACCCAGATTATAGATGGCCTCTACACAGTCTGCTTCCACTCCAACGGCTTCTAAAAATTTCTCTTTGGCTCTTGTGTATTCACCAGCCATAAAATAACAGTTACCTTTATTAACCAATGCTTTGGCATTGTACCTATCAAGTTTTAATGCTGCATCAGCATGCTTTTCTGCTTGAGAATAATCTCCTTCCAAGAAATGAATGAACGATAGATTAGTTGCAGCCATTACACGTAGACTAGATTCCTTACGCTCAAAAGCCTTGAGCACATCTATCGCTTCTTCAAATTTACGTTTCTTCATGTATGCCATTGATAAATCAATCTCTAACTTGGATGCAACTGTTTCATGATCCTGGCGCAACTGCTCCATGGTCCATTTGTATCCACTTTCCCATTCATCCTTGCTATCATCAATCATAGGAGCCAGTAAACGTGCTGCGACTAATATCTTATCATTCATATCATCTAATCTACGATTCAATTCTTCTTTTAAGCTATCTTGTCGATCTAAATGCACTGCTTCTGCAAGAATATCAGCCGCTTTTTCTTGATCTTCTTCGGTCATTCCTAGGATTGGAATGGTTAACATCTTCATAAAGTGACGTTTCATTTTATCTTTATCACCACGAGCATATAAACACAACATTAAATTCAATGCAGCTTTAATTTCTGGCGATCCTGTCATAATCTGTTCAAAGTTATCGATCGCATCCTGAAATTGTCCCAATTTTACAAATGAATTTCCAATATTTCTCAATATACGAAATCGTAACTCTTTCCCAGTCGCTGGAATTTGGTCTAATGCCATACGGTACATTTTAATTGCTAGGGGATATTTTTTCTGTTCGTAGTATATGTTACCCATATTAACACGTAGTCTGCCACTCTGAGGATATTGTTTATTCTTTACGATCAGGTTGTATGTGTTTAAGGCTTCGTCATACATTTTATTGTGGAAATAAGCATTAGCTAAATTAAAGCATACTGCATAGGTCAGATCATAATTTATGTGCTCTGTAAGACTATGTGATTCACGAAACTTACATAATGCTCGCTCTGCTTTACCTGCTTCTTTGGCCTTTTCTAATGCTTTCTGTAGGTCCATACTAACGATAGCATCTGCACTTGCTTCTATCAATCGATGTACACCCTTTTCCATTTCTTTTGCTTTATCTTCCGAACTATTATCACTTTTTTCTGATAATGGTGGTGCTGGTCCTTTACCAATATTCAATGGATCAAATGACCTATCTCTTGAAGCACTATAACCAGCACCTGATACTGATGTCATAGGCCTTGCATCGCTACTTCCACCTCCTTGGGCAGTCGATAAACCCATACGACTGGCAGGCATACCTCCTTTGTTGCCCATAGCCGTCATAATTGGCCTCGCACTGGTCAATGGACCATTGTTGCCTCGAAATGCCGAGGTCATTGGAGCTTTACCGACATCAACACTGTAATATGATGTGATTGAGTAAGTTTGCGTGTGAGTAAGAGTATGAGCAACATTGTGGGTCAGTAAGAGTGCGAGTCATTAAAAGTGCGAGTGAGTGAATGATTGCGTACCTGGTGTTGAAGTCGTAGAGGTGGTCCTCTTCGTTGTCGCGACCAAACATTTTCCTTTTTTATTATTTTTTAACAGAAATTTTGTTTTTTAAATCGACGAGTTAGGGCAAAAAATAAAAAAAAACTAAGAGAAGTAATAAACATAATTAGACACAATTTATTCTACAGACGTGGTGGTGGACGCTTTCAGCCACTCGCTGATAACGTAAATTAATTCATTTTCGCATGTTTCTATTGGATCTTCATCGCTACCGGTGAGCTTGTTATGGGATGTGTTGACAGTATTTACATTTTTGGATCTGATTGTAAAGCCAGTAGTAGCAGCTCTGCATGCCACTTGACCCAATTCTTTAATTCTATTTCGTTTTTTTTCTACTTCCTCATCTACCTCGAATAAACTACTACTATTACTTCCTCGAGCGGAAGAATGATCCGTTAAATTCGCTTTATGGACGATAAACGTCAGATCTTTGATTATTCCACGGAGTTTTGCCAATCTTTCTTCGTATTTTTCCATTTTTACTTCAAAATTATCAACTTTGGAGGTATAAATACTTAGTTGAACTCTTAATTCCTTCTGAGCGTCGGCTTGAAACCATTTTTCTAGTAATAACAGTTTAGGCAGCGGAGATGCATGAAGTACGGTAGATACAAAATTAATCAGTGTAGTTTTCAATGTTTCAGTCCATTTTTGAGTATAATAATTATAAAATTCTGCATCTTTTTCTGGTTCCTCCATATATGGTAGTACAAACCATGCGCGTAATGATTCTGCAACAGTTCCCATACTGCTTTGATTCAAAATATCATGGGAATAATGCTGGAAAAACTCGATTAATTTATCTTTTCTATTATTTTTAAAGCAATAAATGAGATAATACTTTAGTAAATCACCCTTCAACACATTCGATGATTGTAAGTATTCATTATCTAAATGAGAAAAGAACCGTTTGGCCAATAAATCCCAAAGAATGATATACTGCTCAATCTCATAGTTATGTAAATGATGATAGATTGAATCAACAATCTTTACAGAATCAAACTGTTTTAAGCGATCTTTTTCCATTTCTTTCGTCAGCGCCGCCAGCGACTGCGTGTAGCCACGATAGAGCAGGTACTCGGCGCAGATCATGTCGGCGGTTTTGATTTCCATCTTAGCGGGGAGACGCTTTCCTCTGCACTGGTATCTCAACTCGAACTCGCTCACACTTCGAAAAGTACCGGCTCCGGCAACTCCGATCTCGGTATACCTTTTTTTAAAAAAACAATAATTAAAAACTGTTTGAAATTGTTCATAGTGATATCCGTTGGAACGAAGAATTGTGCATTCGCATGTTATCTCTGGGCCTGGGCCTATCTTTCCTTTATTTCTTATCTTCCGTCTAGTAATGGTTCCACTAAATACGTTGAAGAGTGTCAGTAAGCGGTGAAACAAGTGAAGTCACAATAACAATAATAATTCAATCATGAGTTGTATATTTAGTTATTGGACCATTTCCTTCGTCTCTTAATCAAAAATGTGTAATCCCTACAGGGAGTCTGGAAGAGTGCCGATCTCGCCAACATCCAGGATACCAATATCGATTCCATTACCCATCACTGGACAGTGCATCAGCTAAGAATGGACCCTATCGCTATGACCAAGTCTGCGCTAGGCATTTTGCAACAATTCAAACAGCAAATCGATGATGCGAATGCTACGATTGAAGAGGCAATGCAGCTGAAGAAATACATAGATGTACTGGAGGTAACGATAATGATGATTCCGAGCAAATCTCCATCCAGTGATGATAAGTCTGATAATTCTGTAGCGAAGAAAGAAGATGAGCCTGCTAACGAGGAAAGCCACAATGCGGCAATTACAGAGGTAGCAAATGAAGTTGGTAGCACATTGCTTGACAAGATGGTTGGTGGCAATAATATAGTAGCAAAAGCTGCAGCTAAAGGAATTCAAGGAATAAGCGCATATACTGGTATGATCACTGACATGTATGCTAGCATACAAGCGTCGAAAGAAAATATTCTAGACACTGAATTAACAAAAAATCTATCTCCAGCCGTAGTTTTAAGTGACATGAAAAATGCCAGAGATAAGAAAACAAATCTTCGAATATTTACCGACTTGGATGTGATGTTTTGTGGTATGGTATTCATCGTAAAAACAGCACTAGAGGCTATAGCAGAAGCTGTCTCGTCAATAAAAGAACTTGCAATAATACAACAGGAATCACTATCGTGTTGTATACCACTACCTTGGCATGTGCGAAGGATCCTTGCCATGCGCGAGGTATTGCAGCAGCATACAACGGTATTGAGTGAACAAACTATCTCACTCCAAAATGCCATAGGAATTGCATCCTATAATGTCCAGTTACAACTATACGAATCATTGATGGATGCAAGTAGTAATCTCGTCCAGTTTTATGATATGAGAGAATTATGGAAAAAGAAAATTGGACCTGACAAAACTAGGACTACAGCTTTGGAGTTTTGTGAAGCAATGCTGATGTCCCTGAATGCGTCATCTACTGGCTTTAAAGAATTGCGCAAGAAGTACTTATTCAATAACTTTAAGTATCGATTTAGTAATGACAATATCCTTCTATATCGTTATGTTGACGAGCTATACAACACGCAAAAGGATGATTATATCTCTGTATTTGAGTTGGCGGAAGCTCTTACAGGAATATTTGCCGAGGAAAAAAATAGAAACAAGTCAGCATTTGATTATACCCGAGATTTTCTGCTTACGAAAGAGAATAAATTTGCTGCATCAATTGCATTTGAGTGTGTCGATGCTGTCAAGTATTATAGTACATCAAAGAGTGAGAATGAAAAGAAAGCTGATAAAGCTAAGCATCGTGCGAGTATCGCACACAAGTATACTTGGGATAAGAAATACGAAGTTCCACCGTTCTCTCGCTTGCTGATTGTAGCGAAAGTCCCTAATGCCGATGAATATATGAATCAATTCGACCACTTGGTGCTTGTGAAATACTCGAAAGATCCAAGTGGTACTACGAAAGCCACTGAAAGTAAGAATGAAAATGCGGACATAGCTGTGGAGCCAGTGAAGAAAAGTAAGTGTTACATTCTAGATGTCACACACGATGAAATCGCTGAAGCCGAATCTGCATTTAAGGCAATCGATGATCCAGCCAAAGGTTGGTTCAAAGGTCGCAGTAATTGGGAAATAGTGGAAAGAGACAAGGTCCATTCAGATGAGTTTGAATTAATAAAGATTGCATGGTCCCCAATCGTGTATAAACCGGGAACCTATTCCCCTCGCTATGCCGTTTCATCGTACGTGTGTGACGATTTATACGATTTCAACCAACTTAAGTGCGATAAATCTAGCACCACTTATTATAAGGGTAATATGGAAGCATATAGTAACTCCAAAGACGTCGCCGAGAAGGAGCCGTTAGGCCCGACAGTGCATTGCTCAAACACCCATGCACTAGCATTTGCTGTGTCTGACAATATCGATGACGACGACGATGATGATGATGATGACGATGATGATGGCGATGATGATGGTGGTAACAAGGGCCAAACAGTTCATGTGAAGGCTACTGAGTTCTCACCTATGTACAAGCAGAAATACGTAATAAATGATTACGACTGCAGCTTTTATTCATCCGACTTGACTATGTTATATATATTCGGTAAGACAATAATCCCGCGATTGCAATTTGCCGACACTTTCTCATTCGTATCACTCGATTAGGTAACATCCCAAAGCTAGATTTGAGTACTCCAAAGGACCAACAGGACTTCAACAAGATAGGTTTGTTCTTGAATCTCGACACAAATGATGACGAAAGCGATAGTGATGAAAGCGATAGTGATGATGACGAGGAAAGTGATGATGACGAGGATAGCAATGATGACGATGAAGGCGATTGTGCAGAGGAAAGCGATGAGAAAAATGACGAGGAAAATGAGAATAACGAAAATGAAGATTCAAATGAGGTGGCGAATGACGAGGGAAACGGTGAGAAAAACGTCGAGAAAAACGGTAATGGTAAAGTTCTATTATTTGAGGCAAAGCAAGTCGATGGACAGTTATTTGGGTTTGATTTCAAAAAGAATTTTCGCGATGAAGCAAGCGATCGCATCAAAAAGAAATGGAGTGACGTGGATCAAGATAAGGTGAATTTTGCGGTACTTAATGATCAACTAGACGTGGATAAATTACATTTGACTATTGAATTTTATCGTGAAAATAAAAATGACGCAGGGGTAACGGAGGTTGCTACCCTACCGTCGGAGGGAAACTATACGATGCTAGAGTACGGTTTATTGCTTAATGTCGATGATGAAATTAGCGGCGAAGACTTTATCGATGCCGCCAAGGAAAACGATATCGATAAAGTAAAAGCTTATTGTAAGCAAGGCAATGATATTTACTATACGAATGACAGTGGAATGGGTGCCTTTGAGTACGCATGCAATGCCGGTCATATTAAAATCGCTAAATATCTAATTAAAAATGGTCTTGACATTGGGCGACTCGAAGATTTAGGTTTCTATTTGCTTATTAACGCAGTTAAAAGCGGTTATGTTCGTATTGCTAACCTACTGATAGTCAACGGATGTTATCTGGACCAGCAATTAAGCGGTCTTAATCCATTTATTGAAGCATGTTATACAAATAACGAGAAGATGATAAAATTACTGATTTCGAATCGATGTGATACAAGCTACGTCACTGAAGATGGTACATTGGCCATTGACTGCATTACAGATGCCGTGTTAAAACAAAAAATACAAGAGTTTATGAGAGAACAGCAGCAAATTTGGGACTGCGAGACTGATGATAATGACGATGCTGCACGCGAAACATTTGTTGAAGCATACAACAACTACGGCGACAACCGCTCTAATAGTGGCAATAATGACACTAGTAAAGCAAAGGTGCCGGCGAACAGACAGGTGTTTAGCACCACTGTAAACCCACTGCTTTCTTCGCCAAGCTTTAAATCCAAGTAGCTCATAGGTAATTAAGATTAAATGAGTTATATGCATTCATTGCAAAGCATAATTTTATAGTTTTGTATACCATAAATATACAGAACAAGATTCAAACTATTGTATTATTGACACTATGCACTTGATATGCACATTTAAGTGGTGACAATCGGAATAAAGCTAGGATGCTTTATACTGCCGAGGACGAAGGAAGCCTCATGCGACGAAGAAGAATGTGAACATATCTATTTCCGGTTTTATATTTCATAGGTACCGACATATGCCGGTATTTTTTTAATCGTTGAACTGACAACTAAACACCTTGGACCTTGGCAATCGTCTTACAGGGTAGCAACAGGGTAGTGGGTGAGTAGCGCCGCGTACGATGGAAGAGAAGACGGGTTTCACCGATCCTAACATCCGCGAGGAGCGTGTGAAGATAGCCAATGATCACAGCTATGAGGACGAAAGGATTGCCAGCAGTGTGACATCTCGACGAGTTGAGACTGATTTTTCTTCAATTCTTAACAAACGAACGAATGTAACACACATGAATGAAGGTGGATTTTCTTCATTCAATATGTGGGGAGTGAAAAGTCAGTTGGGTAAAGTGAATCCTGACAAATATGGTAGTGACAAAAGTGTTAACGATGTTGAAAGTAGTATTGACGAGTTAAAGGAACAGAAACGGAGAGAAAAATATGAAAACGACAGATTAAAAAAAATAACTCAAGAAGTTCCACCCCCTAATACATTTGACGATTTGATAAAAACTGCGCTGACGATAGCAAATAGGAAAGAGGCAATTAGGAAAGTTGCTTGGTGGTGTCTGGTTTATTTTATTTATTCCCTAGTACTTATATGTGTAGTACTGATTGTTGTTTACGTTCTATTAGCAGCACTATATAATGTTGAAATATCAACTTTTCTCTCTCCAGATAATGGCTTATCATTTCAGGATAATTTACTGAAATTAGATCGTGAAGTTATCAGCATACATTCGAGCAAAGCAACTCCATTTCAATTGATAGATTCACATGATACCAATATGAATATAGTATACAAAGCTACTGGTGCAGCGGTGGACCAGAAAATATTATTTTTAGATGGTAATAGTGATGAAAAGTCAAGTTTTTTAAGCAGTTCTAACAATGACATGTATATTGCAACAGGAAATAATATGTACTTCGATCCAGCTGGAGGGCACGCTGTCATAGCATCAAATATAACAACTACATTGAGTGTAAATAGTGATGTATATAATTCGGATGCAGTCTTATATGTCAATGGATCATCCATATTGGGAACTAGCAGTAATGACAGTGTAGCTGTATCAGGTGACATGTCTATCGGAGGTGACACGTCTATTGGGGGAAGCACCACTATAAATGGAACTTTAATTGCATCAATTATAGACATGACCAATACCACGTTATATTTTAACGAGCGAGAGTATCCAGGGAATAGAATAAATAATATTTCCGTTGGTGATTTGATAGTGGAAAACGTATATTTTGAATCCATGTTTCTTGATGTGACCGCAGCCACTACCTTCACTGGCCTTGTAACGGCTAGCAGCGGTTTAAGTGTAACAAGTGGTGGTTTAAAAGTAACCAGAGGTGTTACAATTAATAGTCATGGATTATGGGTCAGTGGTGGACTCACAATGTATAACAGTGGCGAAATCCATGGCGGGCTTTCTATTGTTGATGGCGGATTGACCGTCTCATCGGGAGGAGTCGTCGCCAATGCAGGATTATATGTTATAAATACTGGTATAAGGGTTACAAATGGAATCACCATCAACAATGATGGCTTGAACGTCGCAACTGGTGGTTTACAGGCCACCGGTGGTGCTACTATTCACTCCGGCGGAATATTCATGAAAGGGGGGCTTACTGTGTTTGATACTGGATTTCGTGTCAATGCCGGAGGTGCCACTATCAACACAGGCGGGCTTACAGTAGTTGGTGGTCTTACTATAAGCTCCCAGTCATTTACCATGACAGGGTCAGCGACAATAGGTAATTCTATGACAGTTGGAAATGGACTGACTGTGACCAATGGTTTAGTAGTAGATACCAAGGGAATGCAAGTGACTACAGGTGGTATAACCGTTGGATTAGACGGACTTAATATTGTGAGCGGAGGAATGACAGTTCAAGATACCGGTATTTATGTAACTTTAGGTGGTGCTACAATTGACGCGGGAGGTATTGTCGTAAATACTGATGGCGTCACAGTAAATGCAGGAGGTGCAACAATAAATGCAGATGGACTTGCGATAACCGCCGGAGGTTGCACAATCAGTCAAGATGGAATTCGTATCGCTAGTGGTGGTTTAAGTGTCGTTACAGATGGTATAGTCGTGAATGGCGGCTTAAGTGTCACTAACACTGGACTTTATGTCAATGATGGTGTGAGTATACTTGACACAGGTCTAACTGTGCAAACAGGAGGGATTGTAGTGCAAGCAGGGGGCATACAGGTAACAAATGGGATTTCAGTTTTTACAACTGGAATCAAAATTACAGGTGGCTTAACCGTTTTCAACACCGGCTTAATGGTCACTACTGGCGGCCTAACAGTCACAAGTGGCAATGTAAGACTGACGAATGGTAACTTAGCAGTGGATACAGGAACTACAACGCTAGCCGGTCTTACAGTATCAAATGACGGGATATCCGTACTCGGTGGAGGCATGACAATAAGCCAAGATGGATTGGTGGTAAATGGAGCAGCTTCGATGAATTCTGGTTGCTCGGTGACTTCGGGATTAAGCACCGACACGTTAGCTGTTTCATCTACTTCCGAATTTACTGGACAAGCAACTTTCCTCGGTGGAACTGTCGGCGCTTCGGATACGCGACTTAAAACAAATATTAAACCTATTTCTGACGCACTCAATAAAATTTTATCACTAAACGGAGTCCATTACTCGTGGAGTACTGATAAAAAGAATGGTTACGATGCACCTGACGCTAGTAGCAACAGACACATTGGTTTCCTTGCACAAGAAGTGCAGCGTGTCGTGCCTGAAATTGTTGTACCGTTATACCCGGAGGGAAAAGATGATCAACATTACCTTGGAATCCGTTACGATGAAATCATCCCAATTATTGTAGAAGGAATGAAAGAATTTAATGCGAAATTATTGAAGCAACAGAAAGCCACCGAGGACTGCGACAATGTGACACTGAAAGTGTTGGAGTTAGAGGAGACAGTCAGAATGCTAGCAAGTGAATTGCACGAGTTGAAAACCCAATATAAGGAGGTGCTGGCTCTAGTGCAAAAATAGTAAATAATGTATTTATGTCTATAATATACAGTGTCTTATATAAGATTTATTCTAAGTGCTCAATCGTCGTCGTCATTATTGCTCGTATCGCGAGGCTTACTAGCCAATTCCTTATTATATTTTCTTTTATACATGCCATCATGACACTTTCCTTGAGGTATAACATGACACACAAGCTGTCTACCCATTATTAAATAACCATTCATAGTATCTGCAACAATTTTAGCTACATCCTTGTCCTTGAACTGGGCGAATGCATAGCCACGAGAACGATTGGTCTTAGCACTACGAAATAATTTTACTTTACGAACATCACCAAATTGCTTGAAGAAGCTGCGCATCTCCTTCTCTTCAAACCCTTCAGGGATGTGACCGATGTATATATTATTAGTAGGCTCGTCATTATTACTATCTTTTACTTCATTTTTTAAACTAATTTTTCCTCCGTTCTTTCCCTTGGATGACTTAACTGGGGCTTTAGTTCCCGCCTTTCCTCCTTTTGATGATGCGACAGAAATCTGAGATGCACTACTCGCAACTGATAGTTTACTACTGTTAACTGACTTCGATGTTTCGCTATCCGTGTCTTTTTTGGCACTACTCTTGGCCTTGGTATCTTCTTTCACTGCATCCTTGGCACTACTCTTGGCCTTAGTATCTTCTTTCACTGCATCCTTGGCACTACTTTTGGCCTTAGTATCTTCCTTCGCGGCATCCTTGGCACTACTCTTGGCCTTGACATCTTCCTTGGCACTACTCTTGGCCTTGGTATCTTCCTTCGCAGCATCCTTGGCGGTGCTTTTTGCAGTGCTTGTTGCACTACTAGTAGACTTAGTACTATCCTTAGATTCTGATTTCTTGTCCACCGACTTTTTCTTCATAATTGACACAGGTGGTTTGGTGATAACCTGAGGTGGACTCGCTGGCACGATCAGCTCCTCCGAGTATCGCACCTTCTTGCCGCTTTGCTGCCCTTCGCTGTCGCGCACACGCTTCTTATCTGCCGTCTTTTCCTTCTTCATCGCTA
>JACCDO012089438.1_pt1 | contig 15297 bp, 13 predicted proteins | sample 7446101 | NCBI WGS metagenome assembly JACCDO01 (sample SAMN15323440, study PRJNA562643) | freshwater metagenome | isolation source: river surface water | place: USA:Blue River Watershed | collected 2017-08-16
GGGGGGGATTTAAAAATACATATATACAGCCTAAATATTACTGTTGTCATTTTTCTTAGATGAATTATTTATACTAAACCATTTAGGCAAATTAAGAAATGATGTTAATTTAGTTAAATCAAATTGTGGAGACTGCGAATCTTCTAAAAAAAGAAACTCGTCGTCTTTGTATTCTATTTCAGAATATAATTTGCGTAAATTTAATCGTTTCTCGGTATAACAAGATGGGAAAAAATCTGGAAAAAACCTTTGAATAAATGAAAAGACTAATACATGACCAATTGGACTTAATGGAATGATTAATATAATGGTAAATGGAATTAAAGTCAATAAATCTTTACCGGTACGTCTAACACTATTAACTTCGCGTGGTTTTAATGTATAACCTTGCACTGCTCGTAAAAGTAATTTCCATCCGTATATAACATCATTTATCAATATTTTTGTCCCATCACCATAAAATGTCAAACCCTCCTTAATTTTTGAAATTCCATCTGTGACAACAACACCTAAACTTCCCCAATCCATAGCAGTGACAGATGAAGTGACAAGACCTAGCCTACCTTTGAGATCATTTAATTCAGAAATAATCAAATTCAACTCATCATCATCAATCAAAGACATTACATCTGACAATGTATTTGAATTTTGTTGCAACAAAGTAGAAATTGACTGAGACACTGTATTTTCTGCATTACTAGATAAAAATGGAATGCCAGATGGTACAATTCCTGAAAACTGTTTATCAATTAATGTAATTTCCGCAATAAATATTCTTTGTTCTGATGGCTCTACTGACGATTCTAACTCCTGTTGTAAGTAAGCACATACCCGTTCAATATCTATAATAAATATGTAAGTATGGATTTCAAAGTAAGCATATGAATAATGTACCTAAATCAACAAGAAACAATTGCATACATTTACCAAGATCTTTTACACGTACATCTAATTCTCGTAACTGTTGTAAATCATTTTGAGAAATATCAGATCCGTCGCGTTTACTTTGTCTTAACTTAGTTTTTAAAAGATCCCGGATATTTATTGCAGCTGACAAATTAGCCTTGGCATCAAAAATTAAAGATTGAAGCTTAAATGTATTTTCATTTTCTGGTTCTTTTGCTTGTGCTTGTCCAAATATCTCAGATATTGAAGGTAAGCCTTCAGATTCATCCTTTCCGTTTAATCTCTCCCATAGTTCTGCACCAAATTTTGCAACTTCACGACCAGAAGCAATTGCACCATCCCAATCTACGCTGCCGTCTTCTCGAACAAAAACTCGTAAACTTTCCCTTAATTCTTTAACACCCTCGGCAATATCTATCTCTTCTTTCTCATTAGATGTTATATCAGTATTTTGTATTCCATCAATACTAAAATCAGCACTACTTGACTGCTTAACACTGTCAAGTTTTGTAATTAAATCTTTTTTTGTGGATTTTATCCTTGATAATAAACTTGCATTATCACCAGCACCTTTTTTTGTAAGAATATCTAAGTTTTTATCTAATCGAAGTAGCAAAGCACTGTAATTGATCTTAGCACTATTTATTTTGACTTCAACGCGTGTTGCAAATTCAGCGGCTGTAATATCTTTCATAACTTCTTTCTGTAAACTCACATTCTTTAATTTTTGTATTCTTGAGCTAACTATGTTTCGCGTAGAAATAAAATTATCAATATTTTGAGAATTACTTTTTAGAATCGATGTATATGATTGCTTTGAAACCCGAGAAAATAGTTGGTTTCCCATCGTTTTGAAGCCATTTACAATAACTGCTACTAGAATTAATGCATATAATCTATAGTATAGAGCAAATAATAACGCCATTAATACTTCAGTCTAGATAAACTACGATTATCTGTTTGATGAACTGTATTATTTAGGTAACTAGTGAAGAAGTAGAAAATCTAACAATGGTCCAAATACCGATTAGGTTGATTCAGTGAAGTGATTAAGTATTTCCGATCTGACTATTGAATCAGCGTTGATGACAGGTCCTACTGTGCTCCTAGGTGTCCAGAGAAAAGCAAGCGCCAAGGAAGATGATCGAATCGAATCGGATGTCCAGATAAGATGTTGGAGGGAACGAACAGAATACTGAATACCTACATCCGGATGCCGGAACTCCCGACTCGCGTTTTCAAGATTATATTTTACATAAAAATTAGGTTACTACATAAATTAATACATGGATCTTACTCAATCGATTATTACATTAAATTACCATAATACAATATAATGCATTACACGCGCGGGACCCGCAGTGTCCAAGTCCAAAATCAGAATCAGGATAAAAAACTATAAAATGATCGATTATGTAGATGATAACATATATAATTTAAATATAAAACATTTAAAAGTTACATTTTTATAACTTCTTCTCATACCTTTGTCCATTTTATGTCTGTCTTTTCTATGCGACTTCTTCTTCTTCCTCCTCTTCACCCTCTGCAAACCCTGGTAATTTAGCTCCATCATGCGAATTTGTTTTCACTGATAAACTTCCAGGTACTTCTTTTTCAGACTTCGATTTTGCTTTACCTTGAATTTGGGCATATAAATTGGATGCAGCAAGTATTGGACCAGCGATAGCTAAAAATATTCCCATTGTACTTTCATCCTCAGCTGTAAAAATACCAGGATCAGCAACTTTATTTATTAATTGTAAGACTCCAATAACTTGCCCTTCAGCTTTAATTGGCATACATAATATTGCTTTCGTCCTATAACCTGTTTTTTTGTCAATGGCTTGATTAAAATTAGGATTATCATAAGCATCGGGTATATTTAAAACTTCGCCACTTGTAGCAACTGAACCAGCTATACCTTGTTCCATTGAAATACGGATATTAACCTCGCCTTGCATAGCAAACAATGCTTTTTGTACATTATCCACTAAATATAAAGTGCAACGATCCGCATCAACAACTCTTATAGTTCTTTGAGTTATAGTAAAAATCAAGGAATTTACCCCTAATTCTCCTTGCATTGCACGAATAATATCCAATAGTGATCTAAATTTATCTCTAACAATTTCTGAATTTTTATATAACATTGCATTTTGTAATGCAACTCCTGCTAAATTTGCTAATAATCGTAATACGTCTTCATCAGTAACATTAAATATAGCATCTTTTTTATTAATTGCCTGTAAAACACCAACGATAGACCCATCGACTGCTTTAATAGGCATACATAATATTGTAGTAGTACGATATCCAGTTGCCTTATCAGAACTATTACTGAACCTAGGATCTGAATAAGCATCAACAATGTTTATAGTTTCACCAGTTGCAGCAACAGTTCCTGCGATACCCTTCAATGAAAATAGTTAGAGAGAAATTATAAATTTATATATATGTATAATAGTACCTGTCCGATAGCAACTCGGATATTTTTAGCACCTTCCGCAACATGAAGAACTAGGTCATTAGTGATAGGATCCATGGTAAAAATAGTAGCACGATCACATTGTAGAATAGATCTGGTCTCGGCAATAACATTTTCTGTGGCTTGAAATGGGTCTAAGCAAGCAATTGAACTTACAGCATCAATAAGTTTTTGCATTCCTTGAGCTTTCTTCTGTAATTCAGTTACTTGTTCGGCCATACTTTGTTTCGATTTCTCAATTGTTTTACCATGAATTATACCATGTTCATCTACTAATGTTGTTGCCTCAGTATAACAATTTCGTAACCAATCTGTTATTACTTCAGGGCGAAATTCAGTATCACCACGTTCAGCTAATTTTACACCCATTAGATCTCGACAATATTGTAATGGATCAATTGGACGGTTCAATATAATTTCTGCGGTTAACCATTCTACAAGACTTTTCCAATTTACTCGAGTCAAGTAATCAGTACTTTTCTCTGGATTCATGCTTTATCAATTCAGTGAAGGTTAAAATGTGAATCCAAAATTTTTTTGTGAAGAAAAAACCTCTTTCAACCCTAGAAGTAGGTATTTGAAAATTGTTTAACCTAATTTAATTAATTGATATAGATTAAGCCTACTTTAATCTATCTGCTCAGTTATAGTTTGAATTTTAGAATGTAAACTTCAATAAATCAGGCCCCATAATATGGGCCTGATCATTGTGGGCCTGATTTGTTCCTTTCGATTCTGTCAAAGTTGTCCTCGTGTACCACAAATCCAAATCTTGGGTGACAAGTTTTAAAAGAATAAAGAAATTGAATCATTCTTGCCAAAGCTATAGTGCATAATTTAAATTCTATTAGCACATTTTCATTGGAATAGATTTGGGTTATCATACTTGAAGTTTAAAAATGAGTGACGATGAATACTATTTTTCCACAGAAAGTGAAAGAGATGAGAAAGAAAAATTGACACACAAAGAGAGTGTTGATGATCTAGGATTGTACAGTGGCCAATTACGGATTGAAAAAATTTTAGGAGTAAAAGCAATTGAAGAAAAAGATGAAAATGGTGGACAGAAAGAAATGTACTTGATAAAATGGAAAGGATTATCATATCTAAATGTTTCTTGGGAATATAAAACCGATTTAGAAAGTGTTGATCCTGGCGCAAAATCAAAAATCAAGAAATACATAGCTTTAACTCAACCAATTGATGATATTGATGGTACTGATAGTCCTAAATTTGCAGAGGTTAATGTAGATGCAGATGATATTGAATATTTCAATCCAGAATTTGTCGAGGTCCATCGAGTAATTTCGTGCAATCGTATGGAATGTTGGCATTCTAAGTTAGAATCAGCATCGGAATTATTAAATGAAAGTATTGCTTCAACAGATATAGAATATTTTATCAAATGGCGAGGACTCCCATATGATGAATGTACCTGGGAAAAGTTTGAAACTTTAAAATTATATTATTCTGAAGAAATATTCGCATTTTGGATGCGCGAAAAAGTGTCAAAATATACAATTATGAAGCACCCAGAAATAAAAGAGTATCAAAAGTTAACTAGATCTCCTATTTTCGGTATCAAGAATCCAATTGAAGATACGAATGGAGGATTAACACTTCGAGATTATCAATTAGAAGGTGTAAATTGGCTACTGTGGAATTGGTGGCATAAAAGACAATGTATATTAGCAGACGAAATGGGACTTGGTAAAACTATACAATCTATTGCATTCTTAAAACAGTTAAGAGATTTGAATGCAACTAAAGTAAAGGGTCCTTTTATAGTTGTTGCACCACTATCATTGATGAAACAATGGCAATCAGAGGTTGAAATATGGGCACCAGAGATTAATTGCATTATTTTGCATGGTAACCATCTAGCCAGAAATAATATTTTTAATTACGAATTCTATCATCAAAGTAATTCTTCATCAAAAGAGTGTAAATTTGATCTACTATTGACAACCTATGAAATTGCAATTAAAGAGTTATCAGTTCTATCAAAAATCCATTGGAAAGTTTTAATTGTAGATGAAGCACATCGTTTGAAAAATTCATCATCGCGATTATTTGAACATTTAAAGAAATTGAAGCACGACTATTGTGTGCTACTAACTGGCACTCCATTACAGAATAAAACTGAAGAATTATGGGCATTATTAAACTTCGCGGATAAAAATAAGTTTGCCGATCAGCAAGTGTTTATCGCACAGTTCGGGGATTTGAAAGATTCGTCTCAAGTTGCGAAGTTACATTCTGCATTGAAACCATATCTGCTAAGACGAATTAAAGAAGATGTAGAAAAAAGTTTACCTCCTAAGGAAGAGACTATTATTGAAGTAGCATTAACCCCGAAACAAAAACAATTTTATAAGGCAATTTATGAAAAAAATACTGCAATATTATTTAAAGGTACAAAACCAAGTAATCAACCTTCGTTGATGAATGTTATGATGGAACTTCGAAAATGTTGCAATCATCCTTATTTAGTCAGAGGCGTAGAAGATAAAATTGTTTCTGAAATTCCTGAGGAAAATCGCACGTCTCGTTTGATAAGTGATAAAATGATAGAATGTTGCGGAAAATTAGTTCTACTCGATAAACTCTTGCCTAGATTATTTGAACAAGGACATAAAGTACTTATTTTTTCGCAAATGGTAAAAGTTTTAAATATTCTTGAGGACTTTTTGAGATATCGTGGTTATTTGTACGAAAGGTTAGATGGATCAACTAAAGCTAGTGATAGAAACGAGGCTGTTGAACGATTTTGGAAGCCGTCATTAAATAGATTTATTATGTTATTATCTACAAAAGCCGGTGGATTGGGATTAAATTTAACAAGTGCAGATACAGTTATTATATACGATTCAGATTGGAACCCACACAATGATTTACAGGCTCAAGCGAGGGCACATCGCATTGGTCAAACAAAAGCTGTTAGTGTATACCGACTTATTACGCGAAAAACTTATGAAATGCATATGTTTCATCAAGCATCATTGAAATTAGGACTTGACAGAGCTGTGCTAGCACATGCTCGAAACGAAAATGAAAATATGATTGATGCTGGAGATGGTAAACTTATTCTGGATGTGCGAGAAATTGACAATTTATTAAAGCGTGGTGCTTATGATGTTTTTAAAGAGGATGATACTGAGCAAAATGAGTTTATAGAATCTGATATCGATGCTATTTTGCAACGTCAATCTCATAAAGTTACTTATAATGATAATAAAAGTCAATCAGCTACAACATTAGGTAGCTTTTCTAAAGCATCTTTTGTATCATCAGATGATAAAGAAGATGTTGATATAAATGACCCTGACTTTTGGAAAAAAGTTGTTGGGCTTTCAGAAACTGATACTGGAGTGTTGGGTGATGAAGATTTGGCAAAAATGCTCTCTGGTTTACCAATTCAACGCAAACGCAAACAAACTGCCATGTATGGTGGTAATAATGAAATTGAAGTTCAAATCGTTGTCAATAATAAGCCTAAAGACCCACAAGGTTTTCGTATACCAAAACCACCACGTCCACCACGAAATAAAATCCGTGATAAAGAACCCAAAATACGTGCACCTCCTAGTGATCGTAAATCTGATAAAACTGCACCTTTACATAGTTGGACTGCAAGTACTCGTGATAAGATTTTACGGTTATTTAGTCTTTATGGTATTGATAGGATAGAAAAAATTTGCAATATTGCATCTTCTGGTCTTAGAGAAGTTAGTGACATGAAAGTATTTGCGCAATGTTATGTCCAGTTATGTGGCTCTAATTGTAAACTTACTGATAACGAAAAACGTAACTCTTTATATGACTTTGCAAATGTTGCTATAGATGATGCAAAGAGAAAGAAAATTATTGAAACCCCGCCATGTTTATTAGAACGAAAATTTTTAGACAGAACAATCAAGTTATCGAAGAAAACTTTGGTTAAGTTAGGTATCATGAACAAATTAACAGAATTAATGCGTAAAACGTTTAAAACAATCGCTATTTCAACAGATAACTCAAATTACAATGATAATATGGATGTTGATACCGCGTTCAATTTATTTACTACACAAGAAATATATGAGCATATGCCTTTGATTGACAATAGACCAGCTTGGTGTCAGATAACCGAATGGTGGAATATCGAATGTGATAAGCATCTATTACTAGGCATTTTTATTCATGGATTTGGTAGATTTGGTACTGTCATGAATAGCAAGAATTTCTGCTTCTTCGAGCATTTGAAAAATAGTGAATCAACTTCTTCAGTTCATTTGAATGTAAACCATAATGGCGATATATCAAATGATAATACCAAAATAAATCATGAACCCTCTGCATTTCCAAATGAGTCATTCAAAATTGATAATGATGGCTTAGATGAAAACTTTGATGATGGACTGCAAGATGACGATGATGAAGCCGACGAAGTAGAACTTGAAATCGAAAATTCTGTCGAAGCATCTGTTACAATGTCGAATGATGCTGATAAAAGCAATTATTCTAATATTCCAGATCATGGACTATTAAATAAACTATTTTCCTGGTTGGTATGTTTTGGTGTCATGGGGGACAGAATGATTAAGCGAGCTAATATGAAGAAGCTGAAAAAAAAGGAGGAAATTATGACGACCTCAAGACTCAATGATTTGATAAAAATGAATGAGAATGAAATATTAATGAATCTCAACGAAGTTATTGATGTTGAGATGCTTGAAAAGGCAAAAGCAACTGTTAATTTACATGCATTAAAAGTACCTTCCAAAGATTTCAACTTTCATGCGACTTTATCAAATGATGAAATAAATTCATTAGCTATCATTTTTATTCAGTATGGTGCACCTATTGATAAATTTAACAATAGCTTGTCGTGGGAACAATTTCGATTAAAGTATAATATCTCTTGTTCAATTGAATGCCTTCACGAATATTTCAATACGAAATGGCTACCATTTTGCATTCAAATGTGTTGCATGTACAAAATTAACAGTGGCAATTCTCAAAAGTATTCAATACCAAATCCGTTTATTCCAACTGGTGACCATTACTCAATATCACGAGGATTCTGTATGTTATTTCTACAGAGACAGAAATTAATGCATTCAATTAATTACGTACTTGAATACAATTATGATACTTTAGTCCAATATTTACGTGGTACAATTGGTTTCAGTCTCTCGAATTCTAATATGCCAGTATGGTGGTGTCCTTGGAGGCATGATATTGACTTGTTGATTGGATGCGTACGCCATGGATATCTAAATTTCAGCAGCATTATCAAAGATGGTTCTTTATCGTTTACTTTCGATAAAATTAAACCTATACTTCTAAACATGATATCTATTTATCCTATAAATTTTTTCAATGATGATGTTGAAAAGGATAATTGGATTATTGCTATGGCTGCGATGTTCCCTGATGCTTACCAACTAGAACAACGTATAATTCTAATTCTGCAAGAGGTTACTGCATCTTTAGATGATACCAACTTATACAAAGTCATACAAGGATATTCCATGCCAACTTTGGATGATTTATTTAAAGGAGCACCGGTAATTCAATCTGCAGTACCATTTCCTTATTTCAACAAACAAAGTATTAGTAAAAGGAAGTTGTATATACAGTCTGTAATATAAGCTATAATTTAGTCTCTTTTAGTTTTGAAACTATAAATCCGGCCTGAGAAGAAGTTCTAAAAAAATAAAAAAAAAAATTTTATATATTCTTATAAAGAGAAGAAAGTACTTCGATTCCATAGGGAGGGTAAGATGAAAAAGCAAGATGAAGAATTAGAGTTTATGACTAACTTAGAAGACGATAATGATATGGAAATGACCCCTGTTTATCATAGTGATTATAATAATGACAGCAGGGTAAACACACTGGCGTTAGGAAATATATTTAATTGTTTACTGAATCAATCTAAGGTATGATCCATATTTAAAAATTTACAATCGATGCACTTATTTTGACCATATATTCAATGATAGCATCCTACTGCTGTTTTTTTCCATTTGTTATTCAAGTTTCTTGCGTTACTATTGTATATTTTTGGATCGTATATGACTGATAATTTTATATTTACTTTTGTTTTGTGCATAATATTCTTGGCGTTCGACTTTTGGACTGTTAAAAATATATCAGGCAGATTGTTGGTCGGACTGCGTTGGTGGTCGTATGTACGTGAAGATGGATCTAATGAATGGATATTCGAATCATTAGAGGACATGGCAGAAATTAGTGCATTTGATTCGAATATATTTTGGGGAACAATGTATATTACACCGATTATATGGATATTGCTTTTGATAATAGGCATATTTAGATTATCATTTAATTATCTACCCGTAGTTATTGCAGCGGTTGTTATGAATATGGCAAATTTTATTGGATACCTCAAATGTTCACAATCTGCGAAAGACAAAGTTAGAAATCTAGTTGAGAGTGGTATGAAGCATTCAAATATGTCAGTATTAGACAATAGCTCAGTTAGAGGATGGTTATTTTCTACCCTGTTAGCTGTAACAAGTGAGAAGAAATAAAACCGATATTAAATGAATTGAAAATAGTATATTTGTATAATATTAAACAATATTCTCATTATTTGAAGCAGAAAAAACTAATCTTCTATTGCTGACATCATTTGAAAATTTGGGAGTTCCATCCTTTCTACCTCTCGTATCTGATGTAAACAATGAACCTGAAACTTTCACAGCTCCAGCATTTGCGACTTGTTTAAGTCCTGGTCCAGCTTCATTACCTGAGATTTGATCAGCTATATTATTTGTCTGGTCTAACATTACCTTGACAGGTTCGATTGACAAGGTAGATATGTTTGAATTATGAATCATAGCATTAACCTGAATTTCTGAAGACTCTGTAGCACGATGAGATAATACAGATGATGGCCTGACATCGGCTTGAATCGAATCATTTTGCTTTGTAATACTACCACCTTTCCATACGGATGCAGTAAAATCACTTTTTTTTACACCTACGGATGATTGTTGATTAGCTATGGCTTTGATGTTTACCCTTTCGGTTCTCCAATTATCCAACTCCGAATCATCAGTTTCATCATCGCTTCCGGTAGAAGAACTAAATTCCTGAAATATAACATGTTCTTTGTTACTACCATTAGAATTTTTACTGCTATCACTATTATTATGTACTGTGGTTATTTTTTTAGGCTCTACATTCGTGGGTATTACAATATCACGCTTATTCGGCTTTAATGGTAAATTTATAAAATTAAAATGGGACGGCACACTTTCGATATTTTCAGTACTCTTCATTTCATGATGAGAATCCAAATTATTAATTCTATCGTACTTAACAGGCTGTCGTTTATTCTTCCTTTGGTTCGTGGCAACTGAATCTAAATAATCCAACACACCAGACAATTCTGATGCTTGAATATGACCTGCAACAAGCATATATCAATAAGAAAAGAAGAAAAGTATATATTATGAAATATTTTATACCATCAGATTTCTCACATGCATTCATTTCTAACTCTTTTTCAATATCTAATAAAATATTTTCGAGACTTTCATTACTTAGTAGACTTTCGATGTCAAATGTTATTATATTATTTAATTCTGGATCATCTAAAAGATATATTTCATTATTTTAGTAATATTTTTAATGTATATAAAATATTTCATACCTTCAACTTCTTCCAAATTAAAAGTTACGTCTACTTCATTTGAATTATTATCAGTATGACGATTTCTTAAAATTTCTCGCTGAATATCCATTTCTTCTCGTTCTTTTTTTTCTAGGGCAGCTTTCAAAGCTTTTTCGTTTGATATTTCTTTTTCTCTTTTTTGTTCGTTAACTAATGCCTGCATAAGTGAAACTTCAGTCTCTACCATCTTATTATATTCACGTATATCACTCTCACTTGTCCCTTCTTTTAAAGAAGACAATACTCTATCAAAAATATTTTCTTTTAACCTCATATTCTCATTTTCTTGCTGCTTTATTATAGTCATCATATCATCAAATGATAAATTATCATATTTTGACACGTCAAATGTAACTGTAGGCTTAATTAAAGGTTTCACTTGTGTATCTTCAATGATAGTATTTTGATTCTTTATAGATTCTAATTTAGAAAAGTAATCAGCGTATATTTTTCTACAAACTAGTGGTGTGATTTTGTCGTCAATTCCTGTTTTGTTATTTTGTTGACACCAGTCTTTCATAAAAACTGCGACCGTGTTAAAATCAAACTGGCACTTCCTCGTCACATTATATACCTCCTCTTCAAAATCATTACCCAATCCTAGATCATTTGCCATGTTGTTGTTGTTGTGTAATGCTCCTGTTGGTGTGAGTGCTCATTCAAATTTTCGGAAGTCTAACGTTCCACCAAGCGGAACCCAGAATCAGGTAGAGAGAGAGAAAATATCCACTGGAGAGCAAACAAAAGGATTCTAAAAAAGAATACAATAGTGAACAGTGCCATTAAGTTTGTATCTTAAACTACTTCCCATTTCTAATTTAGTAAAAATTGGGTCCGCTCCGTGGTAGGAACTACAGGATTGAGGATGCCTTGCAGTAAGTTTGGGAAAAGTTTGGAATCAAGCCTCTCTTCGATTTGTGTCCAATTTGTTTCAGTTTGACAATTAAGACGCACCAATTATCTGGTTAGCCTAAGATTCTAGTAATGCGACTATAATACAACAAATACTTACTTTTCTGAAATGTTCGGTAAGTTCAAATTGTTCGGTATAACAGAGTCAATTGAAAATCAAATAATACAATTGATTGGTACTGTAATTGCATCTTTAATAGTTTCATTTATAATTCCTAATATAAAATTTGTCGTTTTAAGTTTTATTAAAGCAATACAACAAAAATTATATGCCTTCCCAAATCCATATCAAGATACTCAATCAATTTTTATATATGAAATTATATTACAAAATCGATTCAAGTATAATGACTTTATAGTACCAATATCGGATTTATTATTAAAAGAGTTAAAAAAATCAGAGAATGATCGTAAGCAGTTAACATTGGTATTAGACTTAGATGAAACTTTGGTCCATTCATGCACAGAATCAAAAGAACATTATGACAGGGATTTTATAGTTCGAGATGAGGAACATTCAACTGATTATATTTCATATAAAAGACCTTATCTAAATTTGTTTCTCCATACAATGTCACATTTTTATGAAATAAATTGTTTCACTGCAAGTTATTGTTGTTATAGTGATCCAATATTAGACTTAATTGATCCTTTTAAGTTAATATCTAAACGATTTTATAATACTAGTCTAAGTACTACCGTATCCAATGGATATGAAAAAGATTTAAGTGTTATTGCTTCAAATGATTTTGTGCAAAAGTTAATAATGGTTGATAACTCTTCTACAGCATGCATATCACATAAAGATAATTTATATTTGATTAATTCTTTTAGAGCAGATAATAGTAGTGATGACGATTTATTGATACTTATACCTGTACTACTCGGATTATGTGGGAAAGATTTGGTTGGAGATGTCCGAAATATATTATCAAGGACTAAAGTAAAATGTGAATAATTAGTATAAGTTGTAGATATTGTTTTATATTACGAAGATTATTTTTACTTCGCTATTTTTTTATAGATACATATTAATTTTATTACGAACATATTGAAAAGTAATTATGTAGGATAGAAACTTATCCTGATCCACCAATTATCATATTTACTCTTTGCATAATGAAATCTTGATCGGGATCATATGGCTGGTCCTTTGATGGTATTTCTAGCACAGTTGGTATTGATTTAGAATAATCACGTAAAATGTGTCTAATTTCATTAGCAACGTGCTGATTGATTAATATGATTCCTATATCACTCCTCTCTGTAAATGATTTAAATGTAGTTTCTATCACGGAAACTTCAGTATCTATATTAAATTTAAAGGAAATTTTAATTAAAATCGTTTATATATATGAAAGAAAATTTATTGTTGTAACTACCTGATTTAACAACTAAAAAGTTTTGGCCTTCTACAGTGCGATGACCAACTCCAGCTAACACAAAACCAGTGACAGTATCTTCATCACCTATAACTGCTATTAGTTTTCCCGACTCGTTCATTCTAAAAATGATGAAATGTGTTGTCTTTTTTCTTGATCGAATCGCAATTATCGCGTCAAGCCGAGGGCCTGCCTGTCCCGGAATGTTCAGCATAGACGTAAAAAGGAAAGTTAATTAAGAACATTTTCATATTCCTATCCCATGTTACTTATCGCATAATGTGTGTCTATAGGGGGCTTACATTGTTTAAAGTTTGGTTAATTTAACCTCATCGGAAACCCGGCACTGTTTCCAGGCTGTATTTCGCACAGTCAGCATCTGGTATAATTTTTTGTATCGATTATTTGCTTTCATTTCGATTGCAAAACTTTATATATCATATTATGAACACAATTATAAATGCAAAGATTTTAATATTACTATTTTTATGCTGTTGCAGTGTGCTGAATAGTTTTATCGTAAATAATGGTAAAATAAGTGTATTACGGAATTCACTGTCATTATATAAGTATCACAAACAAATTATACCATTAAATAGTGCACAAGTATCGTTATCAAATACGGATAGTGTTATTCATCAACCATTAAGAAGTCTAAAGAATTTCTTCAAACATTTTGCATCATTTATTGTTTTACTTAAAAAATTACTATTTTCAAATGAATCAAAACGAAGCGATAATGAATTGAAATCTGGAATTGCCAATTTTTATGATGAATCATCGGCAATATGGTTAGATGTTTGGGGTGAGCATATGCATCATGGTTATTATCCAACTTTAAGTTATAAAAATCATCAAGCTGCTCAAATTGACATGATTGATAGAAGTATAAATTGGGCATATGGCGATGATCTTAAAAATAGTGAGTGTATACCAAAAAATATGATCGACGTTGGTTGTGGAGTTGGTGGAAGTAGCCGACATATAGCAAGAAAATTTGGATGTAAAGGAGTGGGTATATCATTATCTCCATATCAAATTTCAAGAGCTAAAAATTTTACTGTTGAGCAAAATTTAGATCATTTACTCGAATATAAAGTTTCAGATGCTATGAATATGCTTTATCCTGCGAAAACATTTGATCTTACATGGAGTATGGAGTCAGGTGAGCATATGCCAAATAAACAACAATTTATGAACGAATTATATCGTGTTACGACACCAGGTGGTCGTATTATAGTCGTAACTTGGTGTCATAGAGAATTAAAAGATAACGAGAAAAGTTTAAAAAAAAGTGAATTAAGATTATTAGATAAAATTAATGATGCTTATTATCTTCCAGACTGGTGTGCTGCATCTACATATGTAAATATAGCAAATAAATTAGGTTTAGAAGACGTAAGACAAGATGATTGGAGTGAGTACATTCGACCTTTTTGGAGTGCTGTATTCATAAGTGCACTGAAACCAAATAATTTCAAAAGATTATTACGGAGCGGGGTGACAACTATAAAAGGTGCAATTGCAACACTTTGGATGCTTCGTGGATTTCAGAAAGGTACATTAAAATTTGTTTTAATAACTGGAAGGAAAAAGAAATATTGATATATGTTGTAATATTACTAAATAATAGCTTTCTTTTAATTTTTACCATATGAATCTAAGTCAGCATCTAAATCAGCTTCACTTTTAGATTCTTTCTTGAATGACTTATTTCCTTTTTTAGCTGGTTTCACTCTCGTATCACCATTATTTTGCTTAATAACTTTTGGTTTATTACCAGGCTTAATAATTGACACAGATCTTTCGTTATTTTCATGGTCCCTGGAATCTCCTAACTTTATTCGCATTGGTCTATCATCAAAGGTTTTACCATTAAATTCATTAACAAATCTAATTGCATCTTCTTTACGTTTAAA
>JACCDO010913136.1_pt1 | contig 15292 bp, 6 predicted proteins | sample 7446101 | NCBI WGS metagenome assembly JACCDO01 (sample SAMN15323440, study PRJNA562643) | freshwater metagenome | isolation source: river surface water | place: USA:Blue River Watershed | collected 2017-08-16
AACAATCATGGTTGGACGTCATTAATGTTTGCATCTTCTAAAAATCACACTGGCGTTGTGAAAGTGTTGTTAGAACATGGTAGCGATCCTAATGCACAAGATAAGATTGGTAAGACATCATTACTGCTTGCATCGTCTCAAGGTTATATTGAAACTGTGATAGTGTTGTTAGAAAATGGTGGTGATCCGAATATAAAAACCGAGAATAATGAGACATCGTTAATGAAAGCATGCGTAGAGGGCCATGTCGCCACTGTAAAGGTGTTATTACAACATGGGGCGGATCCCAATTTACGATTTGAGGATGGTTGGACATCATTAATGGAAGCATCGTATCAAGGCCACACTGCCACTGTTAGGGAGTTGTTACAACATGGGGCGGATCCCAATGCGCAAGATAAGATTGGTGAGACATCACTAATGAAAGCATGTGCCGAAGGACACATACATACTGTAAACGCTTTATTAGAAAATGGCGGTGATCCGAATATGCAAGCCGTGAATGGTGAGACGTCATTGATGAAAGTTTGTGTCGAAGGTAGCAGAGCTACTTCAAAAATTTTAAGAATTGTACAAGGAACGTTGATATACGTTAAAGATGAAATAGTGAACATGTTACTGGACCACGGAGCGGATCCAACAATTCGAGACAACGATGGTAACACTGCGCTCACTGTAATTACCGACCCCGTTTTTAAATCGCGAATAGAAAATCAAATTCGTTGGAACCGCAGAAAGGCATTCATGTTTGTGCTGACAGAAAATGGTTACTTCCGTTCACCATTAGTGTCGTCGACTGCGGGTGCGTTACCTTTGGGATTCGAGAGCGTCTTGGGGAGTGAGCGGTTGTTGCAAGTAATCTTCTCGTATATCTAACGAGCAGAAATCGCGTAATGGAGCGCCACGTGATGTTCCGTGCAAGACTCGTTCTTTATTTTATTCTTCAAAATTGGAATATATACAAGTATACAATTTAAAGTAGTGACGCCGGTAACGTGGTTGTCGTGCTTTGGTTGTTGTAGATGATGACGCCGTCGTAATGATTCGGTAGAACACTATAATATGTGGTGTAGTTACTGAAGCTGCTGCTATTGATGCTGTTACTTAGGAACGTTGGTAAGTCGCCATTGACGAAGTCTATAACTCCGGCGATGGGGAAATTATTGGTGCTGTGAAGCAAGCTTTCTAGAGAATTATTTGTACTTTTAATATCAATTATTGGCACATAATCGCTATTTCCACATTTTCCTGTGAAGGCAGTAGTGGCCATAGTATACACCTTCTTCCCCCACTTCGCTTTCAATATGTCGCCGCTTGATACAATATTACACGCAGTTGTGTAGGGAGAACAGGTGTATCCAGGGATCTCAACTTGATTGTATACTGCATTCATATTATTTGACCACACAATTATTTTTCGCGGTGTCAACCAGTTATCCTGTAGCCACCACTCGATATTCTCGGCCATAATACTCTGCCTTATCTGTTCTAACTGTGTAAAATGGGGATTGTCGCTACCTGACCACTGGTTAAAGGATGCCGTCGCCAAGTAGTACGTATTGTTATAAATCTGCGTCCAGTAACTAAAATCGTAGTATGTTGCGGTAGGTATCATGCTCCTCAATGTGGTTAAAACACTGTCAAAAGTGCTAGAATATGTCGACATTTCACTTGCCGATGGTAAGTAACCGTTACGCCCGAGGTTGTACTGAGTAATATACCAATAATTTGTTATATTCGTAAGAATATTATAAAATTCTGCGTTCGGTTGCTCATTACTGGGTAAATATGTCAATAAAAAATTAGTTAAATTTCTTGTTAACTCCCCATTGTATACGCTGTTGCCGATGACGTCAAAGCCGCCTAATTCTAACAATTCGTTATTATTCACCAAGTTATTTAGCGTGTCAGAGGTAATATCGTCCACTAAATAATAAAATATTTCTTGTGTTTGATTGATTTTGCCCCAGTAATCGGGGAAGTTCTGGCTGTAAATTGACTGAATTTGCTTATTGCTAAATGATTTTGTGACAGTTTTTAAATCAAAAAATGCTTGCATTCCATCAAACATTCCTATTTCGTACAATAATGTATTATAATTCAGTGTCTCGTGCAAGTACTTGATAATTCTTCCTCTTAACATATCTGCATCGCCATCTCCATAGGTATTCTCAGTCAAGAATAACACGTCGACATCTTTTAATATAGATTGTAATGGCTCTAAATCAGCTGTTGATTCGTAATACATGTCTAGACTCGTTATATTGATGGCATTCTCATTTATCCAATCAGTGGTACTTACCGTCTTGCTATTATTCTTATCATATGGTCGCCAAATACTAAAATATAAGGCGAGCCCGAACCCAATAGACAACATGACTAAAAATATCACCTCTGTCCTCTTGAATACGATGGACCTTGCTTTAGTGTCATTATTCTCGATCCTGACCACATCCAACCCGTCAAAATCAATGACCGACCCGACTCCAAGCGGATTGGATACTCTATCGCTGGATACTATCTCTTTCGCCATGCGAATCGACACCAATTGTTGGTTCTACCCTGCTATCCTATTGTGGTAAAATTTCTGTTCATGGTGTGGATTTTTCTCATGTACTGATTCTCCCGAGAGATAATGGCGGTGGTATTTCACTTCACAAATCGGTGAAGATAACATCTGACACTGGTCAGAGAGGTAGTATTGCGGTACACGTAGGTAAATCTTTTAATTATATGTTATACAGTCAGGAAAAAATATGCCGGTACTACTCTATTACCCACACCGCTGAGTCCGGGATTGTTGACTTATAAAAGCTTTTGATGCACCGAGTCTGACCAAAGATGAGTCGTGAACCATTTTCTGGTCTTCGGAGTATTATCATATTTGTTTTTTGACAGGTGCAAATTTTCTTAAAACGGTTAATCCCTCGTAGAATCAGGTTTCATATAAAAGGAATCTTCCATACCTACAGAAGCTACAGAGATAAATATCTAATTGTAATAATAAATTCATTATGATCACACAGTAATAATTATAGTAATAATCATTATCTTCCATACTTCTAAAAAGCATCTATCCACACCCTACTACAAGTGATAAATGATGTCCCTGTGCAAGCCAAGGCTTCCTGTTCCTCTGGTTAGTAGCAAGTTTGGTTCCAGTACTGGCAATTCATGCAAGGACACGTGTCGCCGTTGCAAAAACCAGAGCAAATTCCACCACCATATTGAGTGCAGGTGCATGTTCCGCTAGTACCTGCTGCCTTAAGAAGAGGATCTACCGTGATAGCTTCCTGCTTCAAATAAATGGATGTATTTATTGCTGGAATCATGCTACCTTTATCGGTGCTCGTTTTTAAGTAGCCATTCGAAGTAAACCCTTTGCACATTGGTTCTGCATCACAAAGGTACTTCATCTGATTGATGTTCTTCGTCCAGCTAGTACCGTTGTAGATATCAAATCCAGTTATGTCATAGTCGTCGATCTGTTCGTACTTGTATAACGATCTATACTTGTTACCATATCTATATTGAAGTTGAGCACTAATCTTGCTTGTTTCATTCACCTCTTCGGTGACGAACAAAGTGTTATCATTGCACCATTTCTCTCCTAATTCTAACTCTAATGACGTGTATTTATCAACGTCGAACGCATTCCCGGCTTTCACGTCACTCAAAACGCTATTCGTGAATAATTGCCATCGACTGTAATAGTATGAACCAACCAATCCTTGCCAATTCTTACTGGCATAATCATCGATTTCACCCGTAGGACCCCACAGTGTCAGCTGATTCCTTGCGTTATACTCGAACAACGCTGCTTGGTCGCTGTCGATGGCCCAGGACTTGGCCGCCTCGATCCATTTACCGAGTAAGTATGACGAACTAGTCCCTAGGATGCGGTCAATATCACTTAAAATGGATAATAATTGTGATCCTAAGCTGTCTAACGAAGTGGTATCGCGGCGGTTATATGCTGCCTGGTACAGCACGTAAATATCTTGAAACAGATTAGAGAGTACTTGTCTGGTAACATCGACTACGTCATATTTATACGCTTGAACGGTATTATACGGATGTACTTTCAAGAGATTTTCCCACACCTCAACCAATGCCGTTGCCCCGATTTGATCGTCTCGAGTCATGGTCATTAGTGGCTTGTCAGGCAGCATCCCTCGTCGGTGATAGCATGGGTACTTACAAGTTGGAGGATCTGTATATGAGTTTTGCCACAGCATATTCCATGCATATTCAACATTATTGCGTGAGTCATCATCGAGCAAGGTGTAGCGTCTATTCACATATTTTTGGATCCACGGCCAAGTTAACGCTTTGTCGATGTCGTCAATAGTAAGCGTAGAAACATCCTTTTTATCTAGATCAACAACGAATGACAACTCTTGCATGAATGCATACTGCACCGGATTTTGGTCAATGGCCTCCATTGTTAATCCAATGCCTAATGCCAACGCCGGATACCGCGTAGTAGCATTGCGTAACCCGTAATACAGAGTAGATAATTCACCATAAATGGTACGAGCCCCGCCGTAGTTGTGCAACATGCACCATAAGAATGACTTGTTATTTGCTGCAATTTTTTCATACACGGGTTTATACTCCGACGTTAAATCAAGTAAAATAACTTTATCGTCGGGCACTCCAGACAGATAATATTTAATTTGATCATCTTGCCAAAAGTCGTCATCGTTCACAAAGAGCCACGCTTGCATGATCCAAATACCATTTGGATCGCCTTTGATGATAGAATTATATACCGCATTACTGTTATCGTACAGGTAGGTCTCGCTGCTATCGAGCGGCTGGTTCTCGTTGAACGTGTCGATATTGTAGTAATGAGTGAATGACAAAGTATCATATATTTTATCGTATATTTCAATAAATTTAGCACCAACTTCAACGAACAACGGATCACTGGCATCAATTATATAGCTACAGCAGTAATCGGCAGGAAAATCGTTCCACGTTCCCATTTGCTGGACAGAATCAGGGTATAGTGTATAAAATTTAGGTGGCACAACGCCATTAAAACCTGGTAATACAGGAGTAATGGCAAACTCTTTATATCTTGTTAGTACATTCTTCTGTAATTCATATTGTGCATCGATGAATGATGCGGGAAGTGGACCACCAAATTTTCTAATATTAGCCATTCGTTGCCAAGCAAAAAATGCAGGACCAGAGAAAAACTCATCTAAATCACTAGAAGTAAGGCCATAGGAATAATATAGTTCCCGCCATACATATTCCTGTCCGTGATGAGCCAGTGGCATGTTGATGCCACTCATTAACATCCAATCAATCTCTTGTTCATATTGGTTCCAATTTTTAAATGCAAAACTATATGAAGCCGTGCCTAAATGAATAAAGTTTATTATATTAGTGTATGAATAAAAGCATCTATTTATTGATTGCGAGTACAAGTATTCTGATAGTAACGTAATTTGGAATAGAAATATATCTTAATTTCCTTTTCTGGCAACGGGAATGAGGCTATATCAACTAACCGACCGAAGGAATACCCTCCACCATCTTCCCACATGAAGTCTGAATCGGTGACATAACGAAGATAATGACCGAATGCGGCAGTGAGTCCAACAAGCGTGTTCGACTGCAATACAACTTTGTTGTCACGACTAGAAACAAGAAAATATTCTGATTTTTCCTGTGAATTCTCATCAAATATTATATATGGATTGAAAGAATGTGATATATTTGCCCTACTTAACACGCGATCGATAAGCTGTTGCACCACCTGCACCGCAACCAACGAGTGTGTTTGTAGCAGCAGGAGGAGTGCAGCTAGGACCAGCATGTCGTAATGGACCTATTCGTGAAACAGAGACAAGTGTGTTGAACAATGAAGAGTACCGGTTGTTACTGACACATATAGTAACTAGTACAATTTCTGACAGGTAGTTAGCGATGATGACTCGAGAGGGAAGTAAGTTAATCTCATCAGCTCGCAAACCTGCTTGCAGGCAACCATCGGCGAATAAAACTTATGTTTCAAACGGCTAGTATCCCTTGATATAGGAATGAAATCATCGATAACCACGAAGTAATAGATCGTCTTCCTGTCGAACGGTGACCATGTGGTATATTGTGGACGTAAATAGATTATTGTTGAAAACAAAGAAGTTCTTCCACCGGTACGGGGCCGGCCCTCGCCAATGAGTGTGGTGTTTAGTGGTGAGAGTCTTATCTTAGCTCCTGTAAACGGTGAGGTAGCAATGAAGGCGAGTCAACACCCACAAGTGGTCGGATCTGGTGACTCCGTCCAAATTGCACCAAAACGGATTGCGCACATACAATTTGGTACATTAACTAAAAATGAAATGGAAAGAGTTGCCGAGTTTCAAGTTATATCCCGGGACTTGTTTACGATGCCCCAGAGACTGCCAGCTACAAATGGATGCATGGATCCGCGATTAGGCGTCAGTGATAAGGCGTCTAATTGTAAAACATGTGGGAAAAATATTAGTGTATGTGCAGGTCATTTTGGTTGGATCAAATTGGAGCTACCAGTATTTCATGCAGGATTTTTTAAACATTCCTTGACAATATTACAGTGCATATGCAAGACCTGCTCAAGAGTATTATTGCCTCATTCGGCAAGAGCAAATCATTTAAAAAAGTTTAGAAGTTCAACAAGAGATGCGTTAGACAAAGCTGCAGAATTCAAAAGAGTTGTAGATAAATGTAAAAGAGAACAAAAATGTCCATATTGTGATGCACCAAACGGAGTTGTAAAGAAAATTGGTGGCGGTTGCTTTCGAATTGTCCATGAAATTAATAGATCGAAACATTACGAAGAAGTAGAAGAAAAGTATAATAAAATTCGTGATGAAGTAAGTAAAAATAATCCCGAATTAAAGTCGTGTTTTCAAAAGAAAAGCACCGAGTTGTTGTCTCCTTTGCGTGTTTACGAACTGTTTTCACAAATATGTCGTGAAGATATGACTATTTTATGGATGGATGAAACATTCGGAAGTCCAGAGACATTGATATTTTGGAGTATACCAGTCCCTCCTGTACCTATTCGACCTTCAGTCGCACAAGAAAGTGGTGGCGGTAGTACCGAGGATGACATAACTATTAAACTACAAGAGATTATCGAGATTAATAATGTATTAAAGACCAATTTAGACAAAGGTGCAACCATGAAAATGGTTGCTGAAGAGTGGGAAATACTACAAACTCAAGTGGCTTTGTTTATTAATGGTGAAACTCCTGGTATTCCCCGACATTTAATGGGTTCAAAAGCTATCCGTGGATTGTCTCAACGGTTGAAAGGCAAACAAGGTAGATTTAGAGGCAATCTTAGTGGCAAAAGAGTCGATTTTTCTGGTCGTACTGTTATCTCCCCGGACCCTAACTTGCAAGTGGACCAGGTTGGAGTCCCTATATACGTTGCCAAAGTTATGACGTATCCGGAGAAAGTCAACCGTTACAACATCGAGAAGCTCAGGCGGTTTATTATCAACGGACCCGACAAGCATCCCGGAGCTAACATGGTTCGGATAAGAGATGAGCAAAGTGGTAGGGAGTTAACCAAGAGTTTGATGTTTGCTAGTCTTGTCGACACTGCAAATTCATTGAAATATGGTGATATAGTAGAGCGTCACATGAACGACGACGACATCGTCTTGTTCAACCGACAACCTTCACTGCATAAAATGTCTATCATGGCTCATAAAGTCCGGGTAATGCCTTGGAGAACATTCCGATTTAATGAGTGCGTGTGTACACCATATAACGCCGATTTTGATGGTGATGAAATGAATATGCATTTACCCCAGACAGAAGAGGCGAGAGCTGAAGCAAGCGAGCTAATGAGTGTAAGACATAATTTAATAACTCCACGTAACGGTGAACCGCTAGTAGCAGCAACACAAGATTTCTTAACGGCTGCGTACTTAATGACCCAGAAAGATGTATTTTACTCGCGAGAGGAGTTCTGCCATATAGTTACCTATTTGTTTGATGCGGAAATGCACGTGGAGATCCCTCCACCAGTCATCATAAAGCCGTTGACGTTGTGGACCGGCAAGCAAGTCATGAATCTATTAGTTGCCCCCAACAAAAAGTCTAGTTCACTCGTCAACTTGCACAGTGAAGAGAAATTTTACACTAAAGACAAGCATTTCTGCATCAAAGATGGGTATGTTTGTTTCCGTAACGGCGAGCACATCTCCGGTGCATTAGGGAAGAAAACACTCGGTGGTGAGTCTAAATCCGGTTTATTTTATGTGTTAATACGAGACTACGGGAGTGCGGTCGCCATCAAATGCATGAGTCGTCTCGCCAAGCTAGCCAGTAGATTCCTGTGTGATAGAGGATTTTCGATAGGTATTGATGATGTTACTCCAAGTGAACGAATGAGTAAATTGAAATTTAGATTGATTGGTGAAGGTCAAAAATTGGCGGAAGAACAAATAGAAGCATATAAATCGGGAGTGATCAAGCTAAAGCCGGGATGTAACGCTTTGCAGTCGTTAGAGAGCGAAGTCAACGGATTGTTAGGTAGAGTAAGAAGTAATTGTGGTGATGAAGCTGTGGTCACTTTGAACAGATTGAATGCTGCTTTGTGTATGAGTCAGTGTGGATCGAAGGGTTCTCCTTTGAATATTTCCCAAATGGTTGCATGTTTAGGGCAGCAATCTGTTGGCGGTATGAGAGTACAGGACGGCTTCGTTAACCGCACATTACCGCATTTCCCCGTAGGCTCATTGTCACCAGCTGCCAAAGGCTTCGTTGCTAACTCGTTTTTCTCTGGATTACTAGCAACCGAGTTTTTCTTCCACACAATGGGTGGTAGAGAAGGTTTGGTTGATACTGCCGTCAAGACTGCCGAGACTGGTTATATGGCCAGAAGACTCATGAAAGCCCTCGAGGATTTATCTATGCAATATGATATGACCGTTAGAAATTCCGAGAAGACAGTCATTCAATTCAAATATGGTGACGACGGGTTGAATCCGCAACTCATGGAAAAAGGCGACCGCCCTGTCAACTTCCGGCGCTCACTCATCAATGCCATATCAAACGAGAGTCTGCACGATCGGGAGCACGACGAGCCATTGTCGTCCAGTGAGTTGAGGGAGCTGGTGCGATCCGAGATGAACAGCCCTAAGTTTAGTAAGCTCAAAGAAGAATGTGAGTATTTTTTCAACGAAATTCAAGAATTTTTCTTTGATTTTGCGAAAGATTTAGAGAAATTAGAAAGTATAATATCGGTTAGTGATGCTAAAAAAGTGAAGGATACTTTACGTAACATACGTGCACGTCTATCACGCATGAATCAGCAGGACAAGACAGCCTGGCGCAATAATGCGAGCAAAGAGAACACTCAAGAGCAAATAGAAGCACATCAATTACTGTGTAACAATTGTATGCGCATAACAGCAAAGCAGTTTCATGCCATTGTAGAGGGAGCCATCATGCGTAATCAAATGGCCCACATTGTACCTGGTGAAGCAGTTGGTGCAGTAGGTGCCCAATCATTATCTGAACCAGGCACTCAGATGACATTGAAAACTTTCCACTTTGCCGGTGTTGCCTCCATGAACGTTACACTCGGTGTTCCTCGTTTGAAAGAGATCATCAATGCGGCTAAACAGATATCCACACCCATCATTGAAGCCCGTCTAGTTAATAGTACCAGTCAAACATCAGCACGAATTGCTAAAGCAAAAATAGAGAAAACCACATTAGGAGAAGTGTCGGTGTACATCCGCGAAGTGTATACAAAGCATGAAAGTTACGTTAGCATCAAATTGAACAAAGATACGATTGATAATTTGCACTTACAGTTAGATGCTCGACGGGTCAAAGCATCAATCCTGCATACCACTCCGGGGGTGCAGAAGCCAAGTATACTGCGCGGTTTGAAGGAGCATCATATCCAAGTCCAAGGAGAATACAAAATTCACATTATTCCGCCTGAAGCCAAGGATGGTAAGGGATTAAGTCCAGAGAAAAAGACATATTTTATCATCCAACAATTGAAATCAGCGCTGCCAAATGTAATCGTGCAGGGAATACCCACTGTGTCGCGTGCTGTCATAAATGAAGAAGTTGTAGATAGTAATAAGCAATTCTATTTGTTAGTAGAAGGTTATGGCTTGGCGGACGTTATTGGTTGCCCTGGTGTAGATGGTTGTGACACCAAATCCAACCATATCATAGAAATGCAACAAGTACTTGGTATTGAAGCAGCCAGATACATGATATCCTCCGAGATTAAGTACATCATGAGTGCATATGGTATCACCGTTGATCGTCGTCACCTTATGTTACTGTCCGACGTCATGACATTCAAAGGAGAAATCCTAGGTATTACACGTTTTGGTGTTGCTAAAATGAGAGAAAGTGTCCTTATGTTGGCGTCGTTCGAGAAAACTACCGATCACTTATTCGATGCTGCGGTTCATTCAAGACAAGATAGTATAGTAGGTGTCAGTGAGTGTATCATCATGGGAGTTCCTATACCAATTGGCACTGGTATATTTAAATTAGTACATCAACCAATGAGTGAATATAAATTGAAAACAAGAACAAGACTGTTAGAAACAATATAATTGTGTAAAGAGTAACAAGAATATTTATATAATTTACATCATCATTTGCAATCTACACCTCTTATCTAGAACCGTATTGTACAGTTCCTCCTCCAGATATAAATGAATTAACAACTGGATGCTCTCCAATAATTTTAACATATTCTGAATAATGTAATGCCATATTCAGTCCATCAGAATTACCACCTGCCATATCAACTACATCAACTAATACACTAGCAACTTGTTCCTCAGTCATTACAGGATCACCAAAATACGAAGCAACTTTATTCATTTGACTCAATACATTGACCATTTCTGACGCTTTTAGGTACGAAGTTCCCTCTAAATCATATAATCTCATAGCAAAATCAATTTTTTCTACATGTGTACCTGATATCAATGGCGCAATACCCACAATAAACTCTCTATAATTAATGGTATCGTCGCCTGTCTTGTCATACATCGTAAACAATCTGTCTAGAATATCTGCGTCATTTTGATTGATTCCTACCATATTCAATGCCTCACTGAACTCAACGCGATTTATCATACTAGGATTACCAGAGCGATGTCCAATTTCACGAAATTTTGATTGTAATGCCGCCAACTCACGTTTCTCAAGGTGTGTGACATTACTCATGGCGGCGATGGCCATGCGGTTAGCGCCCTTCCCTATTTGGTTACCCATTTCTCACTAATTATTTTGTAATTTTTTAACCGAAATAAGGGCCGTAACACAGGCCCATGGAGAAATTGAATTTCTCAGACATGTGGTAATGAGAAGTAGATGGAACACAGAGTTATTTTTGCGAGCGGTTGAAATTATATCACATGGTCTAAATGGACCAGTGAGGCCTAGGTATAAGAGGGTTTTAAATACTTATCGCAATTGTTCTCAAAAAGCTTCTCATGGAGTATGCCACGATGCTTCTCTCGCCATATATTACCAAATTAACTAACTTCCCACCATAAAATCCATTACTACATCAATTAAAACGCTATATCATCGTACGTAATCCCTAAGCTAGAAGAAAAAATTTTGGACGTTTTTTCCCGTGGACAAATTGGATGTGAAAATGGAGCATTTTGAGTCGGAGGAGGAGAGCCAAGATGTGCATCGCGCCGCCTCTGCGTCTGCTAGCAGGAAGCATCTCGAAGCCATGGCGGCTATCGAGGCAAAAATCAAGGAAAAAGAACAGGAAGAATACAGAAAAATTGTACTTGAAAAAGCGAAGAAAACTATTCAGAAGCTTCTGGATCAAGGTATCATATCAAAATACGCCCAATTAAGCCGAGTTTTTCTGTATATGAATGGATGCAAACTCATCTTTCCTCTTTTTCTCACTTTATTACTAACTATTACTATTTAACAACCTAGATCCCTTTAAACGTAACAAGAAGGTTTATTTGTTTAAAGCGTTCATTAAATGGTCTAAAATGTTACCATTGATTCAAAAGTGCGATGAATTGGGAAAGCAGCTACATGAAAGACTATTGGTAGTATCATCGCTTCGAGAGTCATATTTTAGAGATGTTTTATGCGTAAAGCATCATTTAGAAAAGTTGAAAGACTTTTCGAGTAAGTTGCCAGCAATTAGCAACAAGCCAGACAGCACTAGTGATGAAAACAAAGTAGGTGACGTCAGTGAAAATTTAAAGGATCATGTTGATATGTATGACCTACATGCGATACCTTCCACCAACTTACGACCATTGATACAGAACGCATTGAATAGTCCGAACATGACATCGTGCCAACTGAACGAGACCCTGGTTGCATCCGGTTTGATCAGCGGCGCAACGGGCAAGACGTCGTATCCCTGGGAAAGAGGAAGAAATTACAAGAAATTAATGAGAATAAAAAATGGAATATCATGGGATTTTCCTAAGTTCAAAGGCGACTCGGTAGCGCTGCAATCCCCTGGAAATTTCAAGCTTTTTGTAACTTATTGCCAGCAATGTATCGGCACCATGTCTTTTGTGCGGGACTGGAACATCGATATAGAAGAAGCGTTGCAGCGGACTACAGATAGTAAAACAGTAGATTTACAACTATCAAATTTAAAAAATACGGTTAACTCACTCAATGAAATCATAGAAAAACAACAAACTGAAATAGAAACTTCGCGCAGAAAATTACTGGAATTGAAGCAAACATCTCACTGGGTGCAGCAGCTACATGATATGCAGGATCACAAGACTATTGAGGATGCCCTCAATGAGAAGGTAGTGATATGGAGAGAGAAAGCATTCATGGCGAATGCGGATCTGGAAGCCAAGCTGCCGGAAGTAGTGGAAAGGTTTCAGAACAAAATAAAGATATTGCGCGAAGGAGAGCAGGAACTGCGTCGTCAGATCTACCAACACGAAGTCATGAAGAGCTATGAAGCCGCTGGTTCATTAGAGTATATCCGTAAAATACGTGAGCATTCAAGCTTGATGCAGCAGAAGCAAAACATCATCAATGAGTTGGAGCGGAAGGTGTACGACAAAGAAGAGGAAATCAAGTTTATTCGCGAAGAATTTAAACAATTCAGGGATGTTTGTGCTAATATTGAAGCCGTTTTAGAAAAAGAAAAAGCTGAAAAAGCATATTTGAAAGAACAGAGTGAGGTGACGATCGACGGATTGCAGCGGGAACTAACTCTGGTCCAAGACGATTTCGCGGAGATAGAAAAGAAGTACGACGAAGGCCGCACTAAGATATCGTCATTAATGGAGAAGATTGCCCAATTAGAATCAGAAAATGGTGCCTATAAAGAACGCGAACAAGAAGAAAAGAAACGGCAAATGGAAGCAGCCATTGAAGCCAAAGCTAAGGCGGACTGGTTAGCATCGCGTCCTAAACACTCCTTGCGAGTCATCGCGCTAGTGGTTCGATGCGCGGTACGGATCGCTCGCGCTATATCCGCCGTAAACTTTAAACAAATGGGAGCCCTCGGACGTCGCTGGGAGATGAGGTTGCAGGACGCCGCATTCGATAAAGAACGTGCTCATTTTGCAGAAAGAGAGAAAATTCTAGCAGATACAACAAGAATGTTGCGGGATACAGCAGCGGAACTACAAGGATTTCGTAATACGCAAGTAATCCTGGAAAAAATGAATGAAACGTTACGCACGAAAGATTTTGCATCCCAAGAACAGATTCGAAATGGTGAAATCCGCATACGTGAACTCACATCAGACAACAAAGCGCTTAGTAAAGAGAATGAGAAGCTGGATAAGATCAAGGATACACAGAGCCGAGATCTACGTCGTTGCCGAATAATTGCTCAAATGCAACGGTCACATGCGTATCGTCTTGCACAAAGCATGCGTATGATACGATCCATCATATTCAGTGTCGGTACCGATAAAATATTGCCCGCCGGTATGGTATCGTTTGCAACGGCTGTTTCCGCCGAAAATAATTCACCATCTCAAGAAACGGTCGACAGTGACGTCGTACTTATGCTTCGTAACCGATTCATTAGCAAAGCCAACGAAGTAATAACGTTTATAAAAAAAATTAATAATAAAACACGGTCATTACATCCGTTACATGTTGAAGTGACGCCTGGATACTCTATTGGCTACGGAGCGATTGATACCCAGAATGAAAAGGGCAAAGTAGTGAAAGACACGAAGGATGCTGTGGTGAAGAAGGCCTTGGCTGATTCGTATCGCAAAGATATCCGTTTGGTTGATTGGACGATAGCGAATACCATGGAGGCTGTCCAGAGTGCAGATAAATTGATCAAAGATTTAAGAGTTCATTTACAAGAGCGTAATGCCGAGGTTGAAGTGTACAAGAGCAAGCAGGAAGAGTTGCTGGCTACCATTGAGAGGCTTGAAACAGATTTAAAGACGCGACCAAAGAGTAAGAAGAGAAGAAATCGTGATGGTGGAACGATTGAAGGTGCCAATTCATTGCAGACTATGCCTACTACTCCCGGCGTGAATGAACGCAAGCATATGGATGGTGTCGACAGGCCGACGGCTAGTGGCGAATCAGCGAAGCGAAAAGTGAGACAAAGTAGTCAGAAACGAACAGAACTTCAAGCGTCACTCAAGGCTAAAACGTCAGCGAAACAGGTGAGTCCGTTACTGGCTTATATGAATTCTGCAAAAGGTCAGGGTGCAACAGCAGCAATGCCGGGTACAACGGCAGCAGCAATGCCGGATACAACAGTAGCAGCAATGCCGGGTACAACAGCTGCAGTACCCGGTGCAACAGCCGCAGTGTCGGAAGCAACATCCGCAATATCGGATGCGGACCAGGGTGTAGTTGCAGCCGGGGATAGTTCCTTAGCAACCATTGCACCCGATGTAGTGATAAGCACTCCCGCTACTCTTCAATTGCAAGATCCTCAATCTGACCGAGTAATCGAAGCATCACACAAATCCCCGGATCACGACGACTTACTGTGCAGACAAGAAGTGCAATCCATATTAAATAACATCGTTCACGTGATCGACGAGATATGCTCTATGCCCGACGTACCCGACGTGCAGTTCACCGATGAACTTTCTGATAATGTTGAGGAAATGGGTGTTGAATATGACGATGAAGATCTATACGAGCAACAAGGCATCTACGACGACGACGAGGAGTCATTGGATAGCAGAGACATCGAAATCGACGAGTTAACTGCCAATTTAAGGTCGGCCATGAATCAAATCGTGTCGCTGCAAGACGATGTGAGTTCATTGCAACAAACCAAAGACAC
>JACCDO012177881.1_pt1 | contig 15289 bp, 6 predicted proteins | sample 7446101 | NCBI WGS metagenome assembly JACCDO01 (sample SAMN15323440, study PRJNA562643) | freshwater metagenome | isolation source: river surface water | place: USA:Blue River Watershed | collected 2017-08-16
ATGTGCTCATAATATAGTCAAATATCTCAAAAATGAGAACAATTATTTGACCTACCCAACAGGTGTGTTTGGTGTGCCTAATCAACCGTTGTTATCATGCGTCTCATTAGGTCCATATAATGGTATTATAGTTTTTAATAATATTGTGCTTGGTGGTATATTATTTGGTTTACTTGGTGGTTTAATGAAATTCATTGTAGAACGTTCCAAGATTGCAGAAATAAGAAATAAACTCTGGGGACGTCTTTTTTGGGCATTTGGACATGTTGTGAGTAATTTTTTATCCAAATTACAATTTTTATTTTACAAAATGAAACAAAAAATGATTAATAATAAATCATTGAAGGTTGCCTAGTTATTACTTGTTCATATTATGTATTTAAAGAATTAGGCCTTTAATTCATTTTCTGTAATTTGCCTATAAGATGGTATTCCTTCAAATTCTTCAGTACGTAATTGAATTTGATCAAGAAGTCTTAAATATGCAATAAAACCTTGTTTAGGACATAAACCTGTATCAAATAATGCTTGAATTGACTCTGCATTATCTTTATCATTGATTAATAATAAAAATACAAGCTCCCATGGTGCTTTAGTCATTTGTGTTGGAAAATAAGAAAATATTGAACCATTATTAATATTTTGACTACATCGAACAGGTTGCCATAAATTTTTTGAAATTTCTGATTCTAAAGCTAATGGTGGCCAAATTACCGAGTTGTAGTTATTATTATTGCCAATAGTTATCTCGTAGCCTTTAGCACCTTTTGAATAATCATAATCTACTACATATATTAATTTTTGTTGCCAATGATTCATTAATATACATCCTTTTTCTGGTTTTGCTAATTTATGTGCCCATACTAAGTATCCAGTATGTTTAAATTTCTCGTATGCTTCATCAATTTCACTTTTAGACCATGTATCTCTGTCTTGATTAACAATTTTGATTAATGGAAGAGCTTTCCATGGTAATTTTTCTAAAGGCGATGGTACAGTTGATACCATATCTGCTCCTAGAATCTCCCTAACTCTTATAACTTCTTCAACTTCAGTAGCACTTAATGATTTGCGAATTTTTGATGGAAATGATGGATTAAATAAACGAACTCCTTCAGCATTGAAATCGTAACATCGTCGCCATTCATCAACTGAGTTATCAATTAACGATGGACTGGTCATGTATACTCTACGCCGTACAGATTTTGAGCTGGCTATTAATAATGGAAATGCCCTATACAATGACAGTGCCATAATCGCTATAATTAGTGCAAATGACTGTCCGAACATCGTAGCAGATAGTTTCCTGATTTTTCCGTTTTTAAAAAATCCTCAGTTCATTTTGAAGTTCCAGTTTGAAGAAATCTTAGGTTCCGGTCGCATAAAAATTATACGGTTAGTATTTATTATTATATACATCAAAACAATTAGTCGGATTATTTTTTAGGGAAATTGTGAGTTGAACGTACAACAAATGGTGAGGTATTATTTTTCTTGTCTTTTTCTAATGTAACACGGTCATGATCAGTAGTTACTGCAGCAGTACCGCTGAATGATCGACGTGTTATCTGTTGCCTATTTTGTTGTCTATTCGCTCGTCTTTCTGCTTCATGTAATTCGTGATCATTTTCGATTAGGCCTTTCATTAAACCATCAATAGCTCGTTTTTGTTCATTATATTCATTACGCATTCGAGTAGATGCTTTTAATACACTAGTGAACTCGTTATGCAAAGCGATATACTCGGCTTTGTGTTCCATACCTGATTGATGCATTAATTTCTCAAGCTGTTTGATAGTACTAATTGCACTATCACGAGTATTTATTACTTTAAATAAATGATCCATATAAGAGTCATGCTTCCTTCTTGCTGCTTCTCGTTCAAGTGCAATTTGATTATGAAGATGCTGTATAGTTTTTTCTGCACTTTCTAGAGCAATATTTAAGTCTGATAACTCTTTAGTTAAAGTGTCAATTACCATGTTTTTGCCTGGTACATACAACTGTTTAATATTCTCTTCAAATCGTGATCGAATTTCGTTTACATAACTGTTATTTGCATTCAATTTAGTTTTTAAATTAGTTATTTCATCCTCCAATAATGCCACTTCTTCTTGATATGATCGTTTCATTGAAGCTATTTCATGTTCAATAACATACCCTCCATCGAGGTCCTGAAGGTCGGAATCAACAATATCAGTCGTACTAGTAAAGATAGACATACCATCATGCTTCGTTGCAATATTTCTGCTTAATGATAGGATACTATTGCGGTATGTATGTATCAAATCCTCCATAGCACTAATTTTCGCTCGTAATCGATTATGTGATATCTCATCTAGTGAGTTGGTAACTTCTTTAGGAGGATCGTATTTCAATAATAATTTGTTCTCTAACTTCTCAATAGTGTCACACAATACACTATTGCGAGTCTTTAATTGATTTATTTCATCATTAGTAGCTGCGGATATTGCTTGAATAGTTTCAGAGCTTGAAGTAGTACTTAATTTTATACTTGCTGAGTCGAAGGCACTCGCTTGGTTATGTTCATTAGATGCTTTTTCACGTAACAGTTCATCATATTTCATGTTCAGTGAATCTAATGCACTTTTGATTGTATCTTTCTCGTGCTTCTCTTTGTCCAATGATTTCATGTATTCGTTGGTTACTATCTTTAATTTTGAAACTTCCGAGCCCATGCGTTCACAATCATTTCGGGCACTATTTAATGCGTGTTCAAGGTGTATTTTTTGTTCTTGAAGCTTGTATAATTCTTCTAGAGCCAAGTCAGTCACTGGTTTGTTATTACTTGCAATTTCTTTTACTGATTCGTTATTAGAAACAGGTTTTGAAGTAGTAACTTGTAACGAGAGAATTAAATTAGTTAACTCGGCGATACCTAAAGTATCAGAGCTGTTTCCGTCAGTATGACCATCAGCAATCAAACCTTTGAGCTGTTGTGATTTATTATGTAATTCAGTGGATGGAGGTTTGCCATAATGTGTGCATTGTGCGTGCTCCTTGACATAACTGATGAGTTCTTGTACTACTTTCCGTCCTTTACGTCCTTCATTACGTAAAGCTGTGCTTTTTTCAGTGGATAGAATTAATTCACGATTCGCTCTTTCTATCATCGCCTTCAATTTAACAATATCTTGCTCATGACGCATACGGGCGTTGATCTCAGTTGACAGCAGTTCGTTCTTTTCTTCTATAGAACGTTCAAGTGATTTGATCTTCTCTGATAAAACATTTGCATTAGTGCCACTTCCACTAGCCGTATGCTTGGTTGTGCTAAATGCTTTAATACTATCATTAAATTTTGCCTTTTGCTCAGTCAACTCTTGGTTAAGGCTAGTATTATCACTTTGTAGAGTCGCGATTTTCGATTCATTTAAACTAATTTTGCGCTTTAGTAACTCAATTTCTACGGTAATATCGTTATTAGAGCGAATCATCTCACTCTTATCAGCCAGCAATATTTTGTTCTCCTCCTTTTGGTGAAGAAGATCATTCTCTAAAATACCAATCTGCAATTTAAGCTTATTTATCATATTAATGTTACTATCTGCATCCGACAATTTCTTGTCTAATGCTTCCATTTCTTTCTTATCTGATTCTAATCCTTTCTCCATTTGCTGCAGAGTACTAGTTAATTTAGTATTATTACTCTTTAACAGTCTGATTTGGTTCAAATAATTTTCATTAGTGCTCGTTTCTTCGGCTAATTTGGTCTTGTAACTACTGACTTGGTCTTGTAACTTATTAATTGTACTTCTATTACCATCGCTTTCGATTCGAAGTCGAGTTAAATCATTATCCATCAACTGATAATCTACAAGTTGTTTAGATCGAGCCTTTCGCTCTGCCTCATAAGTCAATTTTAACTCCTCTTCCCTCTTGCTGTAATTATTTACTAGATCTTGTAAGCTCTTGTTACTGTGTACATACTGATTGAGCTCTTTTGACTTGCTGCTTAAATCACTTTCTAATCCAGAAATAGTATTTCTATGTTCTATTAACTCTCGCTTACTTGTTTCTATGATAGAAATACACTTCTCTAATTCCTGATTGAGCTCTTTACATTTAGATTCTAATGATTTTTTTGCTCTTAATTCGTCCTTATAAGTGCTGTAAAGTATATTCATCTTATTAATAGCGGCTGTTACTTTCTGTGAGGAATATTGATGCATATCATCTGAATCGTTAGCTCCTAACTCATAAGAAGAAACAACCTGTAAAACCTTTTCAATGTCGTGTAAGTAGTTACTTTGGTTAAGTTGATTACGCTCATTCTGATTTTCCAATTTAAGTCTAGACACCTCTTTCGACAACTTGTCTAACTCAACAATTAACGCATTTTTGCTAGTTTCGCTCATCTCAAACTGCGCTTGCACACGGGATAAACTATTCTTGTACTTTTCCAATTCTAAATAGAGTATAATAAGTATGTGTAAGAGGTTAGTTAGCAAGTGTTCAATACCTAATTCATAAGAATTTCCTTTAGTCTTTATCGTATCATTTTCCTTATATATATGAAGCAACTCATTAGTCTTGCTCTCATTATCTACTTGAAGAAGTTTGATCCTGTTAGTCAAGTCGAGATAACCTGCTTCAGCTTCTTGCAATGCCAAACGTAAATCTTGATTATTAGAAAGCGAGTTTTTGATTTCTTCTTGACAAATTGTGTATTTATTCGTTAAATCTTGGATCGATGACTTCAAATGATCGTTCTCTTTCTTGGACTTTTTAACGGAATCACTATACTGGTCAATAGTAATCTTCTGTGCATCATGCTCGTCAGCAAGAGTTTTATATCTAGATTTTAGATTATTTAATTCTTGCGTCAATCCCGCTTCATTCAGTTGTAGTTGCTGGTTAAACTTTAATTGATCATCTGTTCGTTTCATACTAGTTTCTAAGACGCTATGCAACGATTGATAAAACACTTCAATCTCCCTGTAACCAGACAATATACAGGATCCCAAGGCTTTTACAATATGAGGAATGTTGGACCTATTAATTTCTTGATTCATAGTAACTGAGGTCATCAATGATATCAGTGAAGGAGCACTTAGTTGTAAATCACTTGCGTTATGTCTAACTCTCGATGCAATGTCAACTAGTAATGTATCAACATGTTGATATGATGACCGTATATTCAGCACTAGATCATTCATAGCAAGTATTACGTCGTCGCTTTGTAGTTTAAAGCTTCTTAATTCTTCATCATACTGATTAACCTTATGTTGCAAGGTATCACTTCGATGATTCACTTCATTCATAACCGAGAGAGCTTTATTCATCCCGTCAATTTCTACAAGTTTTGTCTTATACTTATTCTCAAGATCACTAAGATGTTTCGATGTAATCTCCAGCATCTTGACTTTATCACTTAGGGCGCCATTTACTTCAACCAAATTATTATTTAAATGGCCTATCTTTTGGAAAGCGTTATTCAATTCATTAGAGATTCTATCCTTCTCAGTCTTCAAGCTATCAATTGATTGCATCATCACTTCTTCATTTAGCCTATATTGCGTGTTTGCATCCTCTAAGCTGTACAATTTATTCATCAAGTCTGTGACAGTACTGTTAAGATTCTGGTTATCTTCTTCAATTCGACGAATCTTGTTCTCTAAAAGCCTTTTCTTTTCATTGTCATCTTCAATGCTGTTCTCATACTCATTCAATCGAATAATTAATTCATAATTTTTGGTTTTAATTTGATGAAATTCATCCGTGGAAATTGTATACTTCATCTGCAGGTCACTAATTATCGCTTGACGTTCTTCTATTGTCCTAGATAATGCTACAATGTCATTGTTTAGTGCATCGATGTGTGATCTCAAATTTCTTACTTCATCGTTCAAATATACTTGTTTCTGTATATGTTCAGTGATAATTTGATCTTTCTCGTTTAATAGATTCGTAATTTCGCTAGACTCTTGCCTATATAATACTGTTTCGTTCTGTAGTGAAACCATCTTAGTTTTATATTCGTCGATTACTTCTTCGTACTGGATTAAAGACTTGCTATGCTCATCTAACACTGTGCTTAACTGCGACTTGGTACTCACTAACTGATTCTTATAATCTAAAATTTGCTCATTTTGGCTGTTAATAAAATCTGTATTTTCAGTTAAAAGTGATTCTAATTCTTTCATCTTCTGTGCATACTCCTCAATGTACTTGTTACTGGTAACGACAGTATCACTAAGTTGTTTTGTGTCGTTGTCATACTTAAGGCATGAGTCTTGAAGCTGTAGTTTGACGACATGAAGTTCATCAACTATTAGATTATATTTATGATGGAATTCGTTTATTTGGTCATTCAATGCGCTAACAGTAGTCTGATATTGATCTTGAAGTGATTCTTTAACTACTTCGTGTTCCCGCTGAGTTGTCAACAAATCGATTTCTCTTTGGCGGCATTCAACCTCAAATTGGTGAATTCTCTCCAAATAAACAACTTCGTTATCTTCCATTACTGTCAATTTCTTTTGCACAGTTTGACTTAATATTGCAAGTTCGTTATACTCTTTGGTATCACCTTGTAATTTTATGACTGTAACTTTATAATGGTCAACAAGTCCACGTAATCGAGTACATTCACTCTCTAAGTATGCAATGGTTCGAGATGATTTAGCAAAATCTTTTGTTGATGTAGCTACAACTTCATTCATTCGCTGATTAGTGAGATCAAGAGTGTGTTGTAGCTTGGCTATCTCTTCAGTAACTTCCTGAATCACTGCCTTGGATTGATTAAGCTCGTCGTGTTCTTTCTCTGCTTGTTGTAAGGATTGTTCCAAATAGTACTTTTGTTCGTCATAATCGTTGAGGGCACGCTTTTGTTCTTCATTTTCATTTTCTAATTTAATAATTCTATCTAATGCAAAGCTTAAAGAATTCTTGCACTCAAGTAATGATTTAGACAGCTGCTCATTTGCCTTGTGTAATGAACCACCTTGAGAGAGAGTCTTGATAACCTTTGAATTAACTGCTTGCAGTCGATTCATATAGCTTTCGTAAACTTGATTGAAGTAAGTCATTAAATCTTGTTCTTGTTGGAACTGTTTGTTACTATAGAAATGAACTAATTCATGAATATAATTGGTATCAAGTAAAACTTTATTATTTTTCATTTTGAACTCCAAAACCTGTTGCATTAATTCTTTCTTTTCCTCCTCTAGTTTCTGTAATGTACTATGATAACTAATTTTTTCGTCATCAGTTCCCTGTTTCAGTGACACAAATTCCATGCGTAAATTACTAATTTGCTCTTCCATGCCCATGATATGTTCATGGCACACTTCCTTTTCATTAGTGATATTTTCTATAACATTTTTGTATTCTAGAATCAATGTATCAGTAGATTCTTCTTGTGTCTTAAACTTAGTAGCAATTTCTGTCAATCCTAAATTATCTTCCGATAATTGTTGCAACAACACGTCCTTACGTGTCAGCTCTTCGTTCAATTCATTGCACTTTAATTCTAATAATCTATTCAACTCCTGCATAGTCTGATACTCTTCTTCTGGTATCCCAGAAGGGACAGATTGCTGTGATATGTTAACAATATGACTATCTAATTCATTCCTTAGTGCACTTAATGTACTTTTTAAAGCGCTTATATCGTCCTTTAATTGAATATTTTCAGATAAAATATCGTTTACATTTTGATACTTTTGAGGGCTATTATGATTATACAGGGGTTTCTGCACCGCTTCTAATGCTTGCTTAGTCGCTAGATGATCAGATCGTTCAGCATCATATTTTATTTTCAAAGTTTCAGTTAAATCTTTTAATCCTTTTTTGTGTTGCTTCAAGAGATTGTTACTATTTTTATATTCAGTAAGCGAGTCTTGCATCGATTCTAACTGACTTGTTAAAGATTTAATATGACCTTCTTTAATTGTTATTAAAGAAATTAATTCTGGGATTGATAGAGCTTGTAGCTCGTTCATATCTGCTATGCTAATATTCTGCGGTAAAGCGTGATAACTAGCATTACTAATAATCGAGTCAAATATTGTATTATCCCTATCAATGGATGCTAGTCCCGGGTAGAATGAATTTGCTGAGGGAGTTACGATTGGGGTAGTAATGTTAGATGAACGTAATCTACTTTTCTCTAACTTTGATTTTTCGTAATTAGACTGCATATGAGCCTTCGCTTGTTCAAATTGTTTCTGGATTTCTACCAGTGCATCTTCGGCCATTGCGAGCTCTTCGTCTTTATTTGCTATAATAAGTAAGTACTCTTTTAATTGATTGTTGGCATCAATGAGTCGCATTTCCAAGTCATTCATGCTGCTATTAGGTTTTTCGTGGTTGTTATAGAATCCATAACCACTAGGAGTAGACGACTCTTTAATTACTAAAAGTTCTTCGATTATTCTGTCCTTATCTTTAAGGCGGTCATTATATAACTCATTGTTATACGCTATCTGTTCCTCTTTCTGGCGAATTTCATTTTGTAATTGCGACAACATTTTTTCATTATGATGATCTCTATCTCCTGTGAATGATGTTAAAGCGACAGCTGATATAGATCGTTCTAACTCTTCTTCTGTCGCAACTAAAGTTTCTTCCACAACACGAACCTTATTGTCAAGATCAGCGATGGTTTTATCCTTGTCTTGAATTGTTTCTTGAAGTAAACAGATGAATTGATCATTCTGTTGTGATTGATTTTCTATGGTAAGCATACTTGCATTATTTTGTGCAACTAAGTCATCGCGTAAGTTGTATAATTTATTTATCTCTTCATCTTTAACCTCTAATACGGATGATACATGACTTAGTTCAGCTTTTAATTGACTTATTTCAACAGATTCTAACTGTACAATCTTATGCTTAAGAGCATCGTTCTCTGCTATTATATTGTCGCTTTGCGCCAACGCTACTTCCAACGATTGTATGTGCTGTTTCAAGCTATTATTCTCAATAGAAACTTCGTTGCTCGCTAGTAACTCGGCTTCCAGTGACCAAACTTTCTTCTTCAAATCATCATTCTCTGCTATTATATTGTCGCTTTGCGCCAACGCTACTTCCAACGATTGTATGTGCTGTTTCAAGCTATTATTCTCAATAGAAACTTCGTTGCTCGCTAGTAACTCGGCTTCCAATGACCAAACTTTCTTCTTCAAATCATCATTCTCTGCTATTATATTGTCGCTTTGTGCCAACGCTACTTCCAACGATTGTATGTGCTGTTTTAAGCTATTGTTCTCAATAGAAACTTCGTTGCTCGCTAGTAACTCGGCTTCTAATGAGCGTATTGTATTGTTATAATCCAATTGAATTCCCAAGAATGACTCAATTCTATTTTCTAATGCCACAATTTGTTGCTTGTTATCATCATTTTCACTCGATAACAATTCAAATTGTTTCCTTAATTGATCATAACTAATGTTAATTTCCGCAGTTTGTCGTCGCTCTGAATTTAACTCACTAATAAGTTGTTGATTCTTTTGATAATAATTATCACGTTCCGAAACAACACTATCTAACTTATCATTGACTGTATCTAGACATTCTTCATACCGCTGTAATTCTGATTCATTTAAATCTAATTGATTGTCCATATACACTTTAATCACAGATCGTTCATGATTACTTACAATATTTCCAATTGTGTCATCTAATATTTGTTTTTTCATTGAACTCGTCGGAGAATCATTCTCATTTGAACTAAAATTTATTAATGATTGTTCTATTGCTTGCAATGATGCCATAATACTTGGTAGTTCCTGCACTAACAAATTATTGTGATCGCTTTCATCACCTATTACTTGTGACGAATTACCTAATTTTACTAATACTTCATGTAACAAATCCAATTGTTGCTGATATAATCGGTTTGTAAATATTCTTCCAACGCTATTACTAGGCGTATATTGGGACGATACGCTGCTCATATCAATCCGCTTTTTAGCAGAATATAATGCCATTAATCGAGATCCATCCATAATACTTTTCTCATGATAATCGGTATTGATACTGGAGCTACTTTTACTTAAGCTCTTTGTTTTCTGATACTTCAGTAGAAGACTTTGTCCATCTGACACGGGAGAAGACATCTCCATGGACATCACCTCGATTATCTCGAGCCCAAGGAAGCAGGTTTTTAAATTTTCTTCTTCTGAAAAAATGGTGGGACCGCATTCTTGAAGAACCAACTTGGTCAACCAAGACTAGACTAGAAATGAATATGATACTATACCAAAGGGTGTACTCTTGATAAAAAAGTACTTGAAAGTACTACTTGCATGAATCAAGTGAAAATTTTGAAACAGGGTTTATAACATATGTACAAAAATAATTTGTGTTATTTTCTTGTGAAACGATCATTTTTCTTTCGTTGACTCCGTTTTGATTCAGCAGAGGCCTTCATTGAGGCTAAAGGATTAGCGCTTTTAGCCTTTTTCTTTACAGTATATCTGTCAGATCCAGTTTGTTTTGTGTTGCTATCGATTATCGTTATCGATTTATCAGTTTTACTAGTAATAGATGTGATAAGATTATTTTCAATTTCATTTGTGCTTAACTTTGAAACTTCAACATTACGATTATATTCTTTTGATGCAGTTGAAGGTGGTTCTAGTAATAAAGTTACTTGATTCAAATAAATTAATGGTACACCAGGAATATATGCTAGTTTTTTTCTCAATTTTTTATCTTGAGTTGCAACTAAATAATGTTTATTTGATTTACTCAATGGATTTTTACAATACTCTTGATGACATTTATCTGTTTATAAATTATTTAAAATGAGTTAAATATATCTAATATAGAATTATAGTTAGTTTGCCTCGGTAGGATCAATTGGTATTTAGTTATTATTCAACATAAATAAATTCAGATAGCACATTCTTCATCGGCAGATATGAATATAATAGGGATACTTACCTAATAGTTTTATCATTTGTTCACTTGTAGTTGTAGTCCCCTTTTCGATATCATCATCCTGTATCACATTACAGTATCTCTTTATATACTCTAACACATGTTTACCTTTTTCCCCAATATCATTTAATTCTTTAATTGCCGATAATAGAACGTGAAACTTTACTGTGTTACCTTGTAACAATGATTTAAAACGATCCAACAAATCAATTTTATATTTCATTGCATGGTATATAAAGTTACCGTCCAGCAGTACATCATATGGAGCATTTAACCCATACACAATTTCGTAGAATTTTAAATATTTTCTAATGAATTTACCACGCGTTACACGCATTTATCAATTTTAGCGATGATTGCGGCAATGTTTTTTGGTCAAAAACTTGGACTTGGCCTGGACTGGCAAAAAGGTACTCGTGTCATGTCCTGGCTTTTAAAATGTAGTGCAGTAGATAAATAACTGAATAAAACTAAATACGTTTGTGCAGAGTGTGAAATTTAAATATGTAGTGTAAACTATATCAAAAAATTATTTTGTGTCTAATTAATAATCTAGTAACAAGCCGATGAATATTTTCTTAAATTTACGTTATTTATCTATCAATAATTAAATAGACTATATATATCAGTGTGGAAAGTTAATTGATGCCGTGGTTCCGGGTAGTCTAGTCTGAGTCACCGCCGTGACTCATGAAAAGAAACAAAAGAAATCATAAAGTCGAAGAGTCATAGATTCATAAGTCATAAAGTCATAAACATCGTTATTTGAAAAAGAAAAAATGTCACTTCGTTGGACACTCTTTCTGGCTCTATGCTGCGTTTTTTCTTTAGCGTTAAATCTGAACTTACAGTCATCTAATAAAAAGTTTTTATTAGACTCAAAATATAGTACAGCACCTATGGCAGATCGTAGTGTATTGGGAGGTAAATTAACATTACAACAACGAAAATACAGTGATTTAGGACGAGAATTAAGAACAAAATATTTGAAAAAACGATTATTAACTGAAGAAGAAGAAAAAATCCTAGGTAAAATGAGTCATATGAATTTAAAAATTGAGAGAATGAAGGAAAAATTATGTAAAGTGAAGGGTGTAAAAGATAAGTCACTGATTAAAAATGAGGAAATAAGCGCTGCGTGTAATATAGATGTACAAAATATTGAAATGTATGAAAAATTGTCCAATATTGCAAGAAATCGATTAGTAGAACACAACATTCGATTAGTTGATTATTGGGTTCGTAAATTTATTGAACACTCACCATCAAGTAAAGAGATATCATATTATGAGTTGGTAGTCGAAGGATTAATGGGATTAACAAAAGCATCACTGACTTATGATGGTAGAGGTAAATTTAGTCATTATTGTCAAGTTTTTATTCGTGATGCTATTTATCGTGGTTTAATAAAGTTAAAACCTGGATCATATATACCATATCGCACAATGATGATAAATAATAGAGCAAATAAATTAAAATTGAAATTAAGTATATCTTTAGACCGCTCAGTAAGTGATAGTGAAGTAGCAAAAGCATTATCTATACGTGAAAGTACTTTAAAAGCTATTAGATCTGAAGCTAACATGAAAGTACTCAGCGGTAATGCTTTATTACAAAATAACGATAATAATGGAGGTGACAGAGAGTTGACATATTTAGATCTATTCTTCCGTTCGTTGAATGAACAATCAACTAAAGTTGAAGGTTTATTACATAAAGCAAATATTGAAAGTGTTTTATCTGCAACATTAGATCCTACTGAAAAACGAACTTTATCATATAGATTTGGTTTATTTGATGGTATCGTTCGATCTTCAGAATTGACGGCAGAGCTTATGTGTATGTCAAACGAAGGTGTCCGTAAAATTATCATCAAAAGTTTAGACAAATTAAGAAAAACTAACCTATTTCAAAATGTGATATCTGATAGTCCTTCTAGTGATGCAATCGCCCCTTTAATGGACACCTCATCACTGTTTTTAACCACAAGCACTGGGAATATTGGTATGAATGCTAATGTGTATTAAATGTTTATAAAAGTTTTGGAATGAAATTTTAAAGTAATAATTGCACTTAATGAACACTAATGTAACATAAACAATGAATATAAAAACAAAATTTAATATTTTATTATTACAGGTATAAGAGACAACAATATTACATTTATTCCACTTTTGATTCCTTTTCAATCTTCCACATCTCCGCTATTCGTTTCATAAGGTCGCGAGAATTTCCAACGGCATTTTCTGCTTTTAATTTTTTCATTGAGCGTGAAACGAACTCCTGATATGCGTTTAGCTTTTTACCTGTGGGTTGCAATGGTTCATCTTCATCACTGACTACCTTGCTAATAACTTCTGCTATCTCCTTCACTTTAGCTTCTTGCATTGTTTTTTTCATCTCAATTGCTTCATACTTGACTGCTTTTTTTCGGATTTGATCCCTTAGAATAGCGTCATCAATCAAGGCACGACGTTTTTTTTCAGCTTGCTCATTTAATGTCAAAGAACTATCATCTGATTCTTGTCTTGGAGTAACAGTTTGTTCATTTACAGCGTCAGTTACGATACGCGAAAGGATATTCTTTACTATTACCACTTCTTGTTCTTTTACTGCGTCAGGAATATTAGGTGTAGCAATTAATTCTATTTGAGGAGAGGCTAAACTAGAACTAAAATCGTTGATACTTTGGGAAGGCACAGGTACCTTCTGTTCTTTCACCGCGTCAGATCCGATACGTGAAATAATACTCTTCACTATGGCTACTTCTTGCTCCTTTACTGTGTCAGGAATATTAGACGTGGCAATTAACTCTATTTGAGGAGTGGATGTACTAGAACTGACATCAACGATACTTTGGGCAGAGACATTTTCCGCGTCGGTTGTGATACGCGAGAGGATATTCTTCACTATGGCTACTTCTTGGTCTTTAACTGCATCAGGAACATTAGGCCTGACGACTAGTTCCATTGTAGTGGAAGTACTAACTACATCGTCTATCTTTACTGCGTTTACGATAGGTTTTGTGTCAGTTGTTTCAACTAATCTCAATTTCGCTTCTTTAGAAGCATCTTGCGCAATAGCAAAAGTTAATTTAGTTGAAAATCCGATCAATGCACCAGAAAATGATAGTACTGATTTAAGTAATGATAAAGTATACTTAAAAAGCCTTTCATTGCGCTCCTTCTCAATCGGATCAATAAGAACTGGTGCTTCAATCTTGGTAACAATTTTTACAGGTTGCGTAACCACCACAGGTTCCTTAGCCGCGACAGACTCCTTGACCACCACAGGTTCCTTAACCATAGGTTGCGTTACCGCAACATACTCCTTAACTTTAACTACAGCATTAGATTGAAATTTCTCGTCGTTTAATTTTTGTACCGCAGTTTTACCATTATTTGTTTGTTCTACGATTGCTGGGCTTGATCGGGAAGTTGAATCAACAATTCTATTGAATTTCTTTTTCATTCTATCAAACTTTTGGGAAATTTTTGAAGGTGTCTCCAATATAGTATCGATTCCAGACTTCACTTTATTCACATTACTACTAATGGCACTAGGAACACTTTGAATTTTAGATACAAAATTTTGTGCTGATCCAATAGAAGATGTTGTTATTTCTTTAGTCTTTGCTATAACTTGGGGGATACTTGATATAGCATCACCAATTTTGTACAAAGTTTCCTTCGTATCCTCATAGTTATTTTTTTTGTTATTAACATAATCAGGATTCACGATGTATTTACTTGTGCTTGATCCTGTATTTCGCTTTTTAGCTATTGGTCGTTTGAAATTTAAATTTGTGTCGTAATTATCAATATTATTCACAACTTTAGCAGGAATAGTTAGTCCAGTAAGTAATTCATTATTGACATTTGTACTACCACGTTTGTATCCAATTAATTCTGTATTTTTGTCGTTAGTGGCACTAATTCCAAAATTAGATCTCATTGGTAATTGGGGAGACAATTTCTGTCGCACTGGTGCAGTGACAATTGTATCATAAGTTAAATATCCAACATCTTTCACCAAATTAAGTGTATTTATTGCAATATGAAATGGAAAAGAAACAATTTTTTTTATTTGCCGATAGTGAAATGACGCTACCCGTGAGATAAACAACACGATAATACATAGAAGCAATGATATCACCATCTTTGGGGCTTGACGAACACTGTCTGAGACACTCTGACTGTCGCATTCTCCTTTTAAATTTGCGGCCCAGCGGAACTGAAAACTTCTTCACCTCATCAAGTAAAATAATAGAAGAAATTATAGATTTAAAAGCCAAATAATAACAAATATATAACAATCTAATAATAACTTGCATATCGCAAGCATTGAAGGGACATGTAGTAACGGTTTGCGTCTGCGC
>JACCDO011766237.1_pt1 | contig 15288 bp, 4 predicted proteins | sample 7446101 | NCBI WGS metagenome assembly JACCDO01 (sample SAMN15323440, study PRJNA562643) | freshwater metagenome | isolation source: river surface water | place: USA:Blue River Watershed | collected 2017-08-16
ACAGTACATTAGACTCCCGAAGTACTCAAGAGCCAATTAACAAAAAGAAAGTTGTGGACTGTAAAGCCTTTAGTGATGGTTTGCTGTCAGTTCGTCAGATTAGGCAAAAGTTCACTCCGGCTGATTTAGCTGACATTTACAATGATGCCAATGAGAAAGAACTCACCGGCATAGACATCGATGATCTGACAGATTTTGTTCAAAAATCTATTAGCAAAGCGCGTGTATTAGCATTAAAATTAAGAAATGCTCTGATTAAAGAACATCATGTCATGGACAGCTATCGCAAGGCTTTCCTTAACATTTGCAATCAAACGACAAAAGTCTGCGATCGGGACAGGTTTACTCAATTCGCGGAAGACTACTTGCGAGCAACTGTTACCGACAACGATGCCCTAGGTATGTACAGTTTATTTGATATGAATGGCGATGGAAAGGTCAGTCTAGATGATTTTTGTGGTTTCATGAGTGGACGGAGCACAGAAGCCACAGGCCTCCTGATTGCAGGCAATGCTGAGGTCATTGTTGATATCCAAATAAGTAATACTCCTCAACAGGATAGTGAGTTAATGCGTGCAGGGTATGCTCAAGTGCTTCCAACTGAGCTTGGAGGTCAAGAGACGAAATATGACGTGAGCACGCAAGGCTCTTTCGGAAAGGGCGAATCTATCTGGGTTTGGAGAAGGAAGCAGGGAACATGTTCTGGGCGCCTGAAACCTATCGTGGATATTCAGTTGGGCGAGAATGTGGCTACGAGTAGCATGGTTGTGGCTGGATATACGGCAGTCAAAGGCAGTATCGCAGGTATGAAATTGTGGGTGAGGCGTGCGACTACGGCGCAAGACGAACGTGAGGCCATTGTCGCCCTGCAGGTCAGTTTGGGCAACATGAAAAATCCTTCAGACAAAATTTGGCTTAAGCCTGGTGTAGATTGGCTTCGAGTTGATGCTAACTTCTCAAAAGTGGGAATCGGCGCCGTCATTCTGGGTAATGTAGATGCATTCCTGTGGATGCTGCCACAACAAGTCAGGAGCACCGAAACCCCTGGATTGCAGGGTTTACTTCGTGCAGCTGGCGGACTAAGTGTTGAAAAACGTTTGGAAAAGATATGCAAGATTTCTCGTACTGCTATCCGAGCCAACGTGCCAGTATTGCAAATGCGCAATGTTTGCAATCCAATTGATATCAGCACATTTGGAGGTGTGCCGGAATCAAGCTCTGGTGGCAACAGCGAATTAGATAGTGCCACGACTGCTATCAATCGCGGTCGACCTATGGGTGTGCGTGCATTTGACTTTTCGAACCTCTACCATGATTACGACCAAACCTTAGACGGGAAAATGAATTCGCAGAAATTGTACAAGCTCTTGAAGCATTCTGGTGTATGGTTGGAGCGCGGAGAAGTAAACTATATGTTCCGCTATATAGATGTAAATATCAACAATAGTGTAAGCCGTGAAGAGTATGCCCGCTGCATCACTTTAACGGACTTCGAGTTGGATGAATGCGTGGAAGTGCTACGAGCGAAATTGAGATCTGCTTCGAGTGCAACGAATGATGCGAGAGATTCGCGTGTTTTGTCTCAAGTATTTAAGCTTGTAGACACTGATGGAGATGGAATCATTTCATTATATGAGTTCATGCAGCTTATGGCTGCTTTGGAAATTTACGTTACTGAAGAGGAGGCTCGGAAGATCTTGCACATGATGGACATCAATCGCGATGACCGCGTGGAGGAGAACGACTTTGTCAGCTTCATAAAGCAGTCTAGCGAAACTCACATGAATCGTGCACATAGATTGCGTGAAGCATCTTATGTTCTTCGTCGTTGGCTCAACCGAGGCGGGGTTAGCGGAACGGATGCTAGCCGCGTCGAGGTAGTGGCAGGCGCCAAGCAGTGGGACGAGCTGAAAGAAAGGCGCCAACGCAGTCGTGGTGGAACATTTCCTAATTTTTTAGATGCCGATGATATTCTGCTTACTTGCGCATATTTGGGCTGCTGGTTAAGCCCTCTTGGCAGCCGCGAGCTCGTATTAATGATAAGTCCGGAACAAAACGGACGCATCACCCCACCCGACCTCAATGGGTTCATGGCCCGCAATGCCCGCACTTTTGGTGAATTAGTTGCATTGCTTGAACGCGATATTATGAAGCCTTTGTTTGACCGCTACCGCGCATACCAGAAAGCCATCAAAAATGAAGATCCAAATGCTGCTGCACTAGAAGCTGATTATCAAAAGCTACGCAAAGAGATTGTGCAAGAAGTGCAAAACACTGCAGCTGCTCCAGGTAGCGCTGCCGCACGTGGCACCGTTAGCAATGCAAGTGGGAAAGGCGACAACTATGTGCATGATGTGGTCAGTGTGCCTCAGCTCAAGGGCGGTATCGAGGCAGCAATGCGTCGTTACAAGGAATTTGATGGTCGTGCACCCAGTGCTGAAGAGTGGGTCAACTTAGCTGTGCTCACTGGTAGTACTGTCGCAGAAGATGATGTATATGGAGTGGATGTGTCCAGTTTCGTAGAGAAAATCTTGCCTGTTGTGGCAGGAGGGCTTTTAGACCAGTCTTCCGTCAACAGCCAGCCCGCTTCCATGAACATCCTCGTGAAAGAGATTGCGCGTTTGATTCATGCGGAAGCTCTTGCTTCCGGTAATGGCGGTAAACTCAATTATCGTGCAGCTTTCAATATTATCAACAAAGATGGAGATGAAGTGCTAAGCATTGAAGAGTTCCGTGCTAACTTGGTACGCTTACAGCTGTCACATTTATGCCCTGAAGGCGAACTGCCCAAACTTATTCGATTATTTGACACCAATAGCAAAGGGCATGTCACTTTTGATGACTTTATGGGGTTCGTCAATAAGTATAAGGGCTTGGCAGAAGATGGTGCTGCATCCTTTGAAGTGGAGGCAGAACAAGACGACCCCACAAAGATGTCAGACACGCCCCCTCTCGCCATCACACGTAATGCAGATTGTGATTATATTATTTGGTTTATATGGAAACAGTGCTGCCGCATTGAACCGTCGGATCCCGAGTGTATTGTCACGGAACTAGAGGCGGCTTGTCATGAATCGGAGCTCACGCAATCTGAGGGATCCATCAGCATCAAAGAGTTGTGGAACCTTTTATTCGAGCTAAAGATTCAAACCAATAATAATATCTCCAAACCCCTGTTTGAGAAGGGTATACGCTATCTTTTAGTCGATGGTCAAGGTAAGCGCGCAGCGTTTGACAACTCACAGCCTGATGCACAAGTAGACTACAGTGCCCTTTGCAGGTACGTGGTGCGTATGGGCCGCGCCCATGCGGCAATGCGTGACGAGCGCCAAGCAACAAACTTGACACTCTATAAGCGCCTTAGCGGAGAGCTGCGCAAATTCCTTATCTCTTTAGGTGCTGCAGATTTTGCTTCTGGATACACTCCCAGAAATACGGCGGGCGCTTTGAGTGAGGACAAAATGAAGCGTGTGGAGAAGGTGTTTCGTCGTATGGATTCTGATGGTGATGGAAAGCTTACTACTTTGGAATTTAAAGGAAGTTTAAAGCGTCTTGGCTATAAAGATGAAAAGATGTGGACTTCCGCGATAATCTTGCTCTTCTTCAAAGAGTTGGATGCGGACAGCGACGGCACGATCTCGCTTGAGGAGTTGTTCCGATTTTTTTCTGCTGAGGAGCCCCGCGGTGCCTCACGTCAGTTGGCTTTACGGAATCCTAATGAAATTGCAGATGAGAAGCCCGCCGATGCTGACGACCCGGAAGACATTTTCGGTGGCAAGAAAGGTGCGTTTGCAGAATCAGAGCTTTTTTTCAAAGCATTTACTGTTTTAAAAGAGATGGTTCCTATCGAGACTGGACAAACCGCTTTGACAGCTATTGCTGCGGCTATACGTCGTTTCTTTTCCAAGAATGATGCACAAAATAAAGGACAAGTCAGCGAAGAACGCTTCCGAGCTTTCTTGCGACGCTCTGGTATGTTGGATCGCCTGACGTCTGGTGAGTTGAGACGATTATCTGAATGTCTTCGCCGCCGCAATGGGCAGTCAGCTAATGGCAATTGTATCGATTATGAGAAGATGATTACTAATATTACCGCGGCTAGTACAAATGGGCCTACGGCACGAGCGGATATGGTATTGCTACGCTTACAAGAAGCAGCTGCGAATTCCGCTGCTGCAGGACGACCTTTCTACGGTCTGTGTGCTCTAGCTGACCCCAACAACACTGGCAAGTTGACAAAAGATGAGCTGATTTTGACATGCAAGATGATGGGCTGCGTGATCACCGTGCAAGATCTGGATACTTTGAAAGCCTACACCCCTGATACATGCTTTAGTAAGGATGGTAACGTGGACTACAAGGAGATAAATTATGTGCTCAACAATGAGCAAGCTGGAAATTCGGATCTGTTCTCTCTTGGTCCCGCATCGTTCTCGCGCCAAGGTCATATGGAGAGTCGATATCCGGCTGCAACAGCTGCCTATCCCAGCACAGCTACACGCGGGACAACACCATTTAACGCATCCGCTACCCCTGCATTACGTGGCAACTTGGATCGTTCTAGCGCATTATTCAGCACTCCTCGTGGTGAGTTTGATCGCATTGCTAACAGCAGCAACCCAATGCTATCCACCTTGCCTGACCGCCGACCTGCTTCAGCGGGAGGCGCTGTCGACGACCGTGACTTGAGTGTGGTCGCTGACCGCATATGGAGTGGGCTTACAGCATCGAGGGAGACTCTGCCGCGTCTGCTGGAGCGCGATGACTTCGATGCTACAGGTATCGTCGCTGTCAGAGTATTCGCACGTGCTGTCGAAGATATCGGGTTGTATCTGACATCGGGTGATCTCAGAGTACTTCAAGGATCCTTCTCAGGTGGTGTTGACCGCATCGACTACCACGCGTTGTGGAGGTACATCCAGACAGGTCCTAGTGCCAATCGCGCTTCTACGTCAAGCACTGTCGGCCTATCTGCTAGACAGCCCACAGCAGCTCGCACGCCTTACTATATAACAGACCGCACCTTATCTAGACTTGCCGATTGCCGTGCTGACGGACGTAATCCCCGCGATTTATTCGAATCATATGACCTGGACCAGACCGGCATGGTGGATGTCTGGAGGTTCAGAGAGCTGCTACAGCGTTTGGGATTATTTGGCAGTGAAGCACATATCGATGCAGCCATGGAGGACTTCGCCGCCCTGGGTCAGCGCAATCAGATCTGTTACGATGACTTCTGTCGGGTGCTCGAGACGGCAGAGAAAGAGAATAGTACCAGTAGCAATACCAGATCGAGAGGGGGGGCGACCGGAGGAATCGCTATGCGTTCAGCCGACGGACGCGACAGCAGAGATCGCGATGCCTTCGGAACGGACCAAGCGGATCGATGGTTTACCCGATCTTCTTCGCCTAAATCACGTCGTGACTTTGATGTGTATGACTCTCTTTCATCGTTCAAAAACAATCAGAGAGAGAATACACGAGAACGTGAAATCCCTATTGCTCTAGACGAAGGATCTGACTTCGATCGCGGTATGCCAGCCGACTACGACGACAGAGGCAGAGAGCTCAGAGATAGCCGCGACTCTACTTTGAGACCCCCTAAAACCACGGATTCCAGAGAATTTGGTCGTTCTCTATCTTTGCGTACACCTTCCAATAGATACAACACAGGATCTTATGGCAGTGCCGAAGATCTACGACGCTCAGGCCGTGGGTTGGAGTCGCCAAAGGTTATTCCTGCATCGACTTCGCCAAGCCGTGTAGGGTCGAAAATGTGGGGTTCGCATACAAGCCTAGACATGAAAGGCGTCACTCCACGCGTAGAGATGGGTCTGTGGTGTTGTGCTGTGTGTCTCTACACAGAGAACTCGAACTCACAAGACAAATGTAATATTTGTGATTCTGCCAATTATGCCAAACGTCCTGAATTCGTCGTGAAAGAGCAATGCCAGAACTGCACATTTCTGAATGGACAATATAGCAGTGAATGCGAAATGTGTGGTGAACCACTCAGGTCAAACGGAAGTGCCAAGCGCGACCGCGGCTACGCCTCTGAGTCCAAGGACAGGGAGCGCTTTGGAGTGAGCCGCCGATAAGCGCAGACCTGTCGATCCATGCTAGAAGCATTTTATGGCACTATTACGTGAAAAGTATGAACAATAACACTGAGATGAACATTAATTAACAACTTTATACATAGTAACATTACTAACAAACACGATTGTCGTGGAATTACATTGATCACAATACCAGACGTCACATATTTAAGAAGTTTTCATGGAAAAATTGACCACTGTCTGTCAACACTCGATAAAGCCGCGCGTTAAGTAGTGCCACACGACGCAAGGTCGACTCTACAGCATGCTGAACGGCTATATTAGGGACATCGGAAGCATAATTCGCTTGCGTCTGTACTTGCAGTAATGTCTGCATCCATGAACGTAATGTTCGTAAACACGAACGAGACAAATGAAGCGCATGCTCTCGAGTAGCCGAAACAGCTGCATCATTATCGACAGTTCGAATGCGACTCGCTGAGGCAACGGCTGTAGAGACTTCCACTCCATCAGGTGGCACCACAGCAAGCAAAGTATTCGCTTCAGTTACATTCAGAGATGCCGGTAATAAAAAGGTTGTATCAGTAGATGCTGGCGGTATGTTGCCTTCAGCCGAATCTTCCCAGGTGATCGTATCTTCTGGATTGTATTGTAAATCATCTTCTTCCTCCGCTATTAGACTTTCTTCCGGCGTAGAGTCTTTCAGTGCGATATCTTCCCGATTCCCTTTTTCTTCGGAACAGAACGCAGCCGCTTGCTCACAAAGTCTTTTACCAGCAGGCTTGATGTTAATTACAAAATTTCTCTTGCGACATTGGTCACTGCCGTCAGAAAGAGAGGCGGTGATAATCGTGTCTACACTTGTGAGATCAGTCTGAGTGATGCCTTGTGAACGAGTATGCGCTAAATCTTCCACTGCGGGAAATAACACTGCCAGGAAGTCATCCATACGTTCAATATCTACAGCGATAGAATCTAAGCGTTCATTGACCTCAGCTAAAACTAAATCTCTGCGCGCAGCCAAGACGCGCCTATTGGCAGCCTCAGCTGCCACAGCTCGTTCTTCGCGGACTCTGGCACGCGCACGCAAGTTAGGCATAGCCAAACGCAAAGATTCTCTCAAATAACGAGCAGCCGCATGCAGGCGAGGAAAGAAATATCCGAATTGTAAATCCCATAGTTCAAGCAACTCTTTTACGCGAGAGGCCACACGCCCTAAACCTTCGCGAGCTGTCAAGTCATTTCGAGTGCCGGAAGAGCCTAACGTTGCAACACTTCCGAGCAACCCACCGCTATCAACAACGGTGCGTATATCTATGCAAATCACTTCACGGAAGAGTCGACTTCGCACGAAAAGTGCATCGATTACATTAAGAGTCCTTATTCGAACAATCCAGGACTTATGCTGAAGGTTCATAAGTAAGTATCGTGCAGCTTCTCTAATATAAAAATCATCAGCACGGCATTTTTCACGAATAGGGCGCAGAAGATCTTCAGAAACGAATTCATGGTTAGTTTCAATAACTCCAGATGCGACATCTGCTGTTGCCCTCGCAGCTACTGAAGCTGTTGCAGTCGCACGAAGAGCGGATAATGAAGTGCCTGCAGGAGCCTTAGTAGCATTTTTGATAAGATCATCCATTAGTTACGAGTCACTTTCTTGACATTCTTGTGGAAAAAGCCGCTTAGGTTGTCCCTCGAATCTTAGCTCCAAACAAAAATTGAAATCTCCCGACAACGAAATCTCGATTTTCAGAAATATTTGGTTTCAAGAAAAGACAAGTAATGTGATTATATCGCCTGAAACATATTTTGTTCATTAAACTGTAAAATACGCGGAATCAAAGTGATAAAATTTTGATTTATTAGAATGGCAGGACTACAGGGTATTGAATTTGGAAAGAGATATAAGCTGTCAATAACGAAAACACAACGTCACCTAATAAGCTTCCAGTATAATTTTAAACCGCCTGTTGACGAAGATGCAGATGCTCGTTTAAATATTGACTCGAATACTGGACGTTGGTCGGTGCGATTTAAGTCCGGGCTTCGCAGTAAAAAAGCTAAGTTATCCGAGGAATGCTTTGAGGGAAGCCGTGTTCAGAGTACTGGCGAAAGCATACTTGTGTGGAATCCATCATCAGAGGGAGAACACGATGGCGCTTTTACCATAGAAACTGTAGCAGCGCCAGTGCATCTTATTCACCGAGCTACTGATGCGGACAGCCAGACTATTTCTGCTAGACTTGGCGACCAGCATCGAAATGCGCGAAATACAGAAGCGCGTTTTCAGCAGCTGTTAAAAGGGAAGAAGCATCCTGCAGCACGTCCTATCAAGCAGCTGGAGTGCACACAACCATCGAAGCGTGTAAAATTTGATAAATCTGCGACAGACGTTATTGCAGTAAGCGCAAGCGTGGAATATTCGGACGACGAAGACCTTTTTGGTGACAGCGCATCTAGATGCGAGTTAGGGAAAGGTAGCAGAACGGCGGATGTCTCGCAAGGGGAGGGAGAAAGTGCAGTCGAAGACGTCACGGGGCAGGTTTGATGGTGAAATCGAATCGTTGGTGCCGTTATGTGACACAGAGGACGGATTTGGCTATGGAAAAGGATCTTTTTACTCGTTTGCATCAGTTTCAGAAGATGTATAGCGTTGGGCGATGGATCGTCAAACCTTGATGTTTAGTGGTATTAAGTTTAGGGACTCAGTGAAATTCAAACATGATGTAATTATTATGTAATATTTATGAAAATGCAATAAACATCCCACGTTCTTGGATGAAGTGTCGACTACGCGCATATATTGTAGATATGCCACGTACTGGCTTCGCATTCTGAACATGACATATCCTTAAGTGCGCCAACTTGCACTACGGCCCATCAACGCTCGAACATACAGCCTCCCCACGCCTCGCCCTGCCGATTCTCAGATTCTATGAATCAGACACATTATTCTATCTTTCCATTAAAAACCATCTAGATTTCAACCAGCCTACATTTAAGCCTTAGGAAGATAACCTTTTGATTCATTGTAATCCTTGAATTGTCGGTGCAGGAACATGCGACCCTCGTGGAACAAGGTGAGAGATACGATGGCCTTTGCAATTCCAATACCCTGGCCACGGAATACACCACGCATGCCGTACTGAGCCATGTCACTTCCCATTTCGCGCAAGGCCTCAGTGACAGGGATAGATTTGCCCTTGATGGAGTTCGTTTGCATGATCACTTCTAAACGACTAAGAGGATTTGTCACAACAACATAGATTGGGGATACCGCAGCGCTAGCAATCAAGTTAGTAGCACTACCACCTAGATTTGTGTTTGCCCCGACCTCCTTTTGAATCCATTTTTGCAGACGAGGTTGTCCAACTAAACCCAGCGTGGCACTCGCAAAGGAGTGTCCCATCAAAGGCACCGTGCCGCGGAATAATGGTGCGAAGTTCTTTGCTCTAGATTCGGCAAGAATTTCCATCAGCGGCTTTTCTTTCCCAGTGTGCTTGATATTGACGCGCTGTTGCTTCTCGATCATGCGCACGGGATTAATAAAAGGAGCTGACAAGATGGAGGCAGCAGTGGCAGCAGCATATCCTGGGTCACCAGTAGAGCCAGTGAATGCCTCATAGCCGAGAAGAAAGCCAAACTTGGGCACTCTCTTCAGAAGCACGCCAATCATACGAGGCCAAAGACCAGAAAGTGAAGCGCTAATAGGGTTCTTCTTGAAGACGGCGTTTGTCTCAGCAACAGCGACCTTAGGATCAACAGCTTTTCCATCAGCGCCCTTTGCATACTGCTGGACAAATTGTCTATATGCTGTTACTGGATTATCACCGATAGTTTGAAAAGCGGAACCACCTAGGTAGGCCACCATGTTCTGAAAAGGTGATACACCATTTTTCTTTACCTCGTAGTAGGAAGGATCAGACAAAAAGTCAAAGGCTTTCATTTATATTGCGTAGTAAACACGGTTTATTGCTTTTAAACGTGCTACGAGACGTAACTAGTCGAAGGTAAATGCATTCAGACATCGCCTAGTGGGAGATTTTTTGGGAACTGAAATCTAAAATAAGTCTTTTCGTCCTCTTATCCCCATCTCCTGTTCGCTACTTTGGCCTGAAAACTAGTTAAAAGTAATATATATAATCTCTACTCATACATACGCTAAACAAACACATTCGAACCTATTCATAAAAACACACTACTTTTCCAATTTTGAATCTGTAAAGCCAAACAGTGATTTGAAATGTTCCTCATCTTTGGCGCTAAACACATTTCGCGGAAAGCCCTCGCGACTTTGTGCGGCAAGCTGACTGAGCTGGGGTTGGCGCCGATCGGGCTTCAGAGCTTCTACTTGCCATTCTTTGACGAACTGATAAACTGAGAACAGTAACCCTACGCGTTGCGCGTAGCCCGTCGGCTTGGCCTGCCATGCCGTGTGTTGCGTATCAGGAGAGAAGGAAACGTGCCCCGCAGCTCCAGCGCCCACTAGACAGCAGCTCTCATCCGACGAGGGTGCTCGCAGCGCAACAACTGCCCCGTCATAAAAGTCAACGCCATCGACGCAACCCTGCGGCAGGCCGGCGCGCCACTGACCTTTATGGCGACAACACAAGCGCATGGCATCTGTTATGCGACCGTGCGTCAGTAACCAGCGCACGACCAAAGGCTTTTCGCCAATACGCCAAAGCATATCTAAGCCAGTTTGGTGTAATATTCGCACAGCGCTGCGCAAGCCAGCGAGGTAACTCAGGCTTAAACTTGATTGCAAAGTGGCGCCTGGGACCCGTTCTTGGCCAGCAGCCAACGCAAGGTGAGACAGCGATGCATCTATATCAGCAGCCGGATCAACAGCAAGCGCGCTCAGTGGCTGTGACAGTGCAGTATCTAATTTCTCCCCAAGATCCAATGCAAAAGTAGCGACACTGTAGTCGTCTGGGAAGAATTGTAGTTGCAGTAGTCGTCCGATCTCTACATAACGGCTGTTCGCTTCTAGCATCTTCAACAAACAAAGTGATGCTGCAGATGTGGTTTCCACTCCTGCACCTTGCAGTGTGCTTTGGGTCAAGGTTAGTGCAGAGGCCAGGTAAGCGAAGTCCACAGACGCACGCTTGATAAGAATCTGCGGGAGCCACACGTAAGACAAAAGTTCCGTTTGAGTGACGACCAGATGGCCGGTGGGGTCCCTGTGAGTCCCTACGACTGCTGCGCGGTCTAGAATGACTGAAAATACGCTAATTGACTCCGCATGACCGGCAGTGACATTGCCGACACTAGAGGTTCCTGTCGTAGTACCGGAGCTGTCTCCGTACTGCGAATCGGCCTGGGATAGGACCTGAAGACCAAATAAATCACGGTGACGCTTGCTGCCAACCGAATTGATATCTGCCATCAGTTGCTGTGCACTATGCACTGACTCTAGCGCAGTGTCTTCGTCGGCCGTGCGAGAGGGACTGAGCAGACGCTCCGCATATGCCACTAAGGTCGCTTGTGTCGACTCCACAAAGTTTGTTACGGAGGAGCTGAGAGCATACAAGCTAGACAATGCATCGCTGGAAGCGCTATTGGAAGGCGCTAGAGGCGATGATACATTCGATGACGCAGGAGAAAGCGCTGCAGCACCTTCATTTGGAGCGGTGGCCGAGGTTTTACTGCCCCGCGCTTTGACGCTGGTAGCGGAGTTATTCAACACTGAAGATTTCGCAGCCATAGCAGGCGCATAAGCAACCAGCCGTGCATAAGACTTTGCAATTACTGTAACCGCAGCCTGTACGAAGCTCAGATTTCGTCTGCGTTCAATAATTGTGCCGAACACATGCAGAATTAGCCTCTTCGCTAGCAGACTATCTTGTTGCTCATGTGCGTGAAAATGCACTGCTCTGGGTGCTTGAAAAGTTTGGCCCCGGCGCATTAGCAGACCCAAGCTCGAGCGTGGATCATGCATGCGCATAACTAGATCTGCCAAGCTGGGCACGAGATGCCACAGCAAGCGCTTGCGCTCTTCCCACACCCAGCAAGGTGACAGGAAGCGGTATGTTTCTGAAACGACTTTCTCAGAAGATTGCTCACCACGTTGCTCATCCGAAGATGCTTTACTACTACCGCCTGCATTACCATCAATATCTGCATTGTCGAGGGAAGGCAATTGCACGTCATCGCTGTAGACTTCCCCCAGTGTCCGCAGTTGGAATCCTGCAAAGGCTGACAGCATTTCCTCATGTGAGCTGGCTGCTGCCAGGCGAGCCTTTAGCGCAGCTTCTGCAGTTGCTTCTATGCGTTTAATGTCTTGTGCATTACTATTAAGATTGGGTAGAAACGATGTTGTGTCGCTCGGCGCTTCGCCCGCAGCGCCAGCCCCGTCCGTCAACCCTGTCGCTGGCGTTTCAACAAAGGACTCAGACAAGGTTGCCCAATTACCATCAATCATTATGGGTGCAGCAGGGCATGCGGATGAAATTCGAACGACCAGTTCCCCAGCGGCAGGGTCCGGTGCACTCAGCACGTCGAATACCATGCTTCCGCGCAAATCATGACAGTGCACAATAAGCAGGTTATCTACGACAGATGTCGTCACGGCGCGACAAATGCTACTTAATGAGAGCGTGTGCGTGTGTATGATGCTAAGTGTTGACTTGTTGACGTGGTACAACTGCATTGAGCTTGCCAAGTTTCGATCTCCAGTGACATGCACACCACAGAAGAGTTTACCATATAATGTGAACAAAGAAACATCCCCTTCAGCAGTTCCAGCCGTGATTTCAAGACATGTTGTCTTGTCAGGTGCAGGAAGCTCTAGCTTTGGTAGCGACTCTTTTGTCGTTTTGAAAAAATAACCATTTAAGGCAAGTCCGCCTAAAGTCGCCAGAGCGGCTCCGGAATTTAATTTTTCTTTAGCGCCTGTAATAATACTGCGCAACAAGCGGGAACTGCTAGTTGTGCTCTTGATAGGTGACGCCATAATTATGCACCGGAAATTAGGTTCATACCAAAACGCGGCATGAAATGAATAGCCTTGATTTACGGTTCGTGACATTTTGCATTGTCCTCGCTGCGCTGATACTTTCCACATTTCTAAACCTCTTGTTGTAACCAATATAAGGTCTTGAGAACCTCCTCCATGCTCACTCCATAATATACCTCCTGCCATAAGCCTATTATCATGGGCGCTTCTGATTTCAATATTCCAATGTTGATTTGAGACTAGATCAAAGACTGTTACAGTAGTAGCGCTGCGCTGCACCGCCAGCAGCTGTAAATCCAGTGATAATTTGCACAATAAGAGCTGATCTCCTATCAATTTATGCGCGTGAGCATCAAAAATAGCATTTGTAGTGCCGCTCTTACCACCTCTGGGAGACCAGAAATAGAACACAGAGTTTTTAAGGAGAACCATATGCTGAAGCGCTGAATCCCACCACGTTCCCTCCCAGCGCCCTTCGACGCGGAGAGGATCTCCTACAGTCAGGTAGGATGCCATGCCTAATCATTAAGCGGGACCCCGATTTCTTCATTTTACCGATTTTCAATCGACCAAATATTCTAACCAAACCCTAAACTCTTCTTTTAGTAGCTGAGAGATGTCTCATCAATGGAAAGAAGTCAAAGATGCTAAATCAGGCCGATTATACTATTATAACAAAGTGACTAAGGAAACAACATGGACTGCCCCAGCGGAACTGACAACGAAGCTGGACGTCCAAAGCTCCAAGGAAGACGATAGCGACGTTGCCGTAAATGAGTTTTTGAAATCAACTTCATGGAGGCGAGCAAAACGTGACGATGGGCGCGCATATTATTATGAGAAAGCATCTCAAGCAGTGCAATGGGAGCCTCCTCAGATTCTCGTCGATTTCCTCGCCGCGCGCGATGCTTTAAAGAAATCAAGCACAGATGCGGACTCAAGTTTCATAAGTGCAAATAAGCGAAGTGGCGAACCTATTGCACAAATTGGCAAAAGAGTGGCCCGAGAGGAGGATGTCAGCGATGACGAGTATTTTGGCCGAGACGAAGATGAAGGCAACTTGGCAGAAGCTGCGGCAGATGATGTCCATCATGAGGCTGATGGATATGGTCATACAAACAATGTATATGTAGATGCGCATGCCGAAGAAGATATATACGCTCATGACGGGACGATCCAGGTGGATACGACACCATTATATTCGTATGGTGGAGACGAGGGCCTCGCGAGAGAGGAGGACTCACCTGCCTTTGCTGTGGAGCAGTTGCAAGACCCTCAAGACCTTTCTGAGTCGATTAAGCTAACGAAAGAGCAATGCATCGCTCAACTTGAAACGCAACTGAGCTCCCGAGATATCGCTTTAGAACCTATTGCCATTACTCTGGCGAAAGACTATTATGCATTGACTGCAGATGGCCCAAAGCTTGCGGACCGATTGACACGCAGCTATCGCGGCGCCGCGCAGCTTGCCGCCATAGTGGGCGATTGGTTAACACTGGCTCAGACACTGCGCGCAACCAGTGAGACTGAGGACGTAAATAAGGAAAAAGACAAGAGCAAATGGAAGGGACGAGACTCCGCTGAAGAGGTAGTCACGCAGATACTCTGCAAGGTTGCCAAACAGCATTTCTCCACATCTGCAGCAGACGCGCTATTGCTACAAAACGGGCGTCCGGCATTCATGACAGGACTGCTAGACGACCCACTGTCTCGCAGGATGCTTCTCGAGCTATACAACGAACATGGGCAGTCGCATCTGCTAGGCTGGTGCGTTCGTGAGATGCATGCAGCAGGCCACCATGAAGAGATCAGCGCTGTCATAAGGGAAAGCGACTATCTGGAGGTTTTTATATACCAGCTACTAAATATCCTAGGTCGACTGCAAAGTCTTGCGAATGAGGCGATTGTTACTGGAACGCAGGAATCAAACCAGCCGAAAGAAAGCATTGCAGCGATTGCAACCAGTTTGCGCCGCGCATGTTGCTCAGCGGAATACACGTATATCTTTACTTGCAAGCTGCTCTTATTTTTAGAGGCCAGACTTGCAAACAGTACCGGTCTGTCTCCTTCGATGTCGAGCCGATGCCAACGTCTGCAGGCGTGGGTGCGGCGGCTGCGTTGGGAGCTGGAGTCCTCTGTGGTGTGGGACAAGCCAACCCAAGGCGAAAATAATGCAGGCTCATCTACACCTGCATCTATTACAGTTTTGGACAATGCTGCGCTGTTTATAGTCAAGATGGGTGGACTGTACGTCCGGCGCATCGGCAG
>JACCDO012151713.1_pt1 | contig 15288 bp, 10 predicted proteins | sample 7446101 | NCBI WGS metagenome assembly JACCDO01 (sample SAMN15323440, study PRJNA562643) | freshwater metagenome | isolation source: river surface water | place: USA:Blue River Watershed | collected 2017-08-16
AAAGGTACTTGATTTTTGAGAGTTTGTCCTTACCTTTGCCTCACTATATCGCGGGATGGAGCAGTTGGTAGCTCGTCGGGCTCATAACCCGAAGGTCACAGGTTCGAGTCCTGTTCCCGCTACATTGAAAAGGGATGCTTCGGCATCCTTTTTTTTTGCCAGATTGCTTTTTTCTGGGCTCATATCCGTAATGCCACGGCGAACTGGCGCTAACGGACACCGATTCGCGTCCTATCCCCGCTACTACACAAGACTGATCAGTTATTTACCGATTCTTTTTTAGTTGAATTACCTTCTCTCCGATTTGACGATAGTTGTTCTATCAAATAAAAACCTATTTTTAGCCTAATTAATGGGATTTAAAGGATCCTTTACGAAGTCAGTAAGCGATTTGCTCCAAAAAAAAAGAAGAAGCAAGGACTTGTGAAATTGATTGCGTTTGGGTTTGGGAACCAAACTAATTTAAAAACATAGGGATGGCTAAATTCAGAAATTTCTATAAAAACAGATTATCCTTAACGCTACTGACTTTTGTTCATTGTGTTTTGCCTACCCTGTTTGGAGGGATGATATATGTTTTGTTTAGACCTCTAAGTCTAAGAATGTTTGATTGGTTTGAATTCATTGGATTCATGGACCCTATTTTATCAATGAGAACTGCTTCTGAAAATTATTTGTTACTTCCAAATTGGTTTTATTATGCACTCCCTGATGGCTTATGGACCTATGCCTTTACCTCCTCATTTATGCTTATTTGGGGAAACAGTATAGGTCTAAAATATTGGTTAGCTATTCCGTTATTTTTAAGTTTAATTCCTGAGGTTTTACAATTCTTTCACGTATTGATCGGAACATTTGATTGGAATGATTTATTTTTTCAATTATTTGGATTTATTTTTAGTATAATTTATTTTAAAGTTTATAAAAGAAGCAGTAGTTATTAACTAAAACCATTCGTATGAAAAAGTTCAAGACATTTTTGTCAATAATTTCACTCAGCATTTTCATTTTTCTTGCCTTTGGATCAGTAGATGATGATTCTTCAACTTCATCTAGTTCCTCATCTAGTTCCTCATCTGAGACTAGTCTTCCTAGTGGTGGTCCTGATATATGTGATTGTATACAAAACGCGGTGAATGTTGGCACCTATGATTTTGATGAAAGTCTTCAAGCAAGATGTGAAGAGTATTCTAGTGGCCTTACGGAATCTCAAAAAAGTCAAAGAATTAGCGAAGCATCTGATAGAGGATGTATCTAAGAATTTAAGAATTGTTTCTGTAATTCAGGTGTATTTTGCCTGATTCAAAAAGAATTGTCTTTATAAAACCCCATATACTACAAGTATTTGGGGTTTTTCATTTTAGGGGACAAGTTGGGGGATAGTTGATCCAATTCTGCATATTCAGTACCAGATAATTTGGTATTTTTAGGTGCTTTTCAAACACCTCCTGTTATGGTGAAAATTTCACTTCCCTTCCTTGTTTCTCTTTTTTTACTATTAACTCCAAATGGGTTAGGGAATGCACCATCGCCCACGGAAACTTCCAACTTTTGCTTATTCAAAAACCCCCTGTGTTTCTACAACTTGGATGTACTACGGTACTTACAGGTCCTGCATCAAAAGCAGGAATACGACCAGATGACCAAATTTTTTTATGGACCAATGAAGCAGGAACTTGGGGAAAAGCAGTTGGCAACTTCCTTAGGGGATGTAGATTTTGGCTATGTCCTCAAGCGAGTGGGTATCAAGGAACAGGACGCGAAGCATTGGTCTCTCACCTACCAGCGCACCATTTTGGGAACTCAAGAAAATTTTAAGATTGAAGCAGTACTCGTAAATGATACCTGTAGGGTCTACTTGGATGAGAAAAAATGGGCCCAACTTTTTGGCCCGCGTTAATTGCCTTCAAGACCTTTCTGGGGTAAATGAGCCCAATATTTGGAGAGGTTTCCTCCCCATTCTTTACCCGGGATTGGTCGAATATGGAGATTTCGCAACTATATTTAATCCCAATTCGTAACGGATAATATTTACCATTTAAACTCAATTTAACTTATGAAAAAGCGATTGGCCTTAGTTTTCCTGTTAGCGGTTAGTTGTATTGCTGTGCAAGCACAGGATATACCTACCCAAAACTTCAATGAATGGAGAATTGTCACTGTTGTAGAATCCATAATTCCTATGGGATTGGGTAGATCTCGAATGGTTGAGAATATGACAGATGTGAATACAGAAGATTTTAGAACTAGCCGCGTAGACGGCAAGACTTCTTCTCAGCGTAGCGTGAGTCGCAAGGAACTGAAAGTGGATAGATTTGACGAAACCAAACTCCTCAACTTCTTCAGTGCCGCAGGGATTAATTTTCAAAATATTGCATCCAATGATGCGATGATTGCTGCGCGAATCATGGAATTGGAATCCGAAGGATATGCTCTGGCCTATGTGACCAGTGCGGTGGAAAGCTTTTCAGGTAATGAAGACGGCAGTGGAATCTTTATTTCTAGAATGTATTTTAAAAAGACAATTTCGCTGAAGTAAATTCTTCAGTTAAAAAAAGGAAAGTAGGAATTCGACCAAGGTGAGCTTCTACTTTCCTTTACTTTTTTATACCTCCAAGGATGACTTTTTAGATAAGAGTTCGGAAAGTTTTTTTTCTTTCACTAATCCATAACCACCAAAACTAAGGATGATTTTTTTCGATTTTTCTGAAATAATTATATTTTTATTCAAAAAATAATTTAATTAAATATATAATTTATATGAATATAATAATTTATTTAAATTTATTATATAATTTAAATAATTAAATATGTAAAAAGTAAGATTGGGCGATTTTTTTTAGGTTTCGATTAGTTATTTTTAGTTTCTGCTTCATCCTTATTTTAAGATTTAACCCTAACTGGCCATGTCGATTCAACTAAAAATCGCCAGTTCCATTTTTTGTGTTGTGGCTATTTTTTCAGCGCTTCCAATCCATGGACAATCCTTACGCAATTCAAGTCTAGTATCCATGGGCAATGCTGGACATGCAGTTCAAGGGCTAGTGGTCCAACAATCCATTGGACAAAGTAGTGTGACTGGAGTATTTGGGAATGCATCGGCACGGGTCAGCCAAGGTTTTTTGCGCGGCCTGCGTGTAGTTTCCAAAGAAATCAATCTTCCATTTGAGGTGCTCGCCTTCCCAAATTCCTTTTCGGATCGCATCACGTTTCGATTCACGATCGAGCATCAAGAAGTCACTCAAGTGCTGATTTACGATGCACAGGGAAAGCGTGTTTACGAGGCAAATCACCTTCCCAAAAACAAGGAAATCCAACTCAATCTCCCTTACCTAGCGACAGGCGTGTATGTAGCACACTTGAGATCAGGAAATAAGTTTGTTCAAAGCCGCATAATCAAAAAACCATGAGAACTCTATTTTTAGTCTGCATCTTGATGATAGGCATGCAGCTCCATTCGTTTGGGCAGGAAATCTTCCTCAAAACGGGAATCAATTCCACTACCTACGATTTTCGATCAGCGGATGGAACCAAACTCCTCGATTTCACTTCTGGAATGGGAAATTCTATTGAAATGGGCATGGGTTTTCCATTTGTTCCAAAATCAAAAAAAGAGGGAGCTATCGAAAAAGAGCGCTCTTATTCTCCAAACTGGTTTAAAAATGAAGTGTCCCTCAATTTGGATTCCTTCAACTCCTACGGCGGGAATCAAAACAACAATTACAGTTGGGAAACGACCTATGGAGGGCTGACCAATACCCTTTCCTTTTTAGCGCATATCGGGGAGGTGGAACTGGGTATTCGAGGGCATGTAGGGCTTTCTGGGATGATTTCAGGCACCCAGGTGATCAACAGTTCCCGTTTCCCTCTGAAAGGGGAGGATGATTTTAAGGGACTGTTTGCAAAAACTGGTGTGGGGGCTTCTGCTTCCTATCCCGTATTTCAACGTGCGTTTTTGAATCTTACCTACAACTATTCAAAAAGTTCCCGATTGGGAGGACCCCAGGAGGAGCACGTGCGCTTCCTTTCCCATGGGGTTTTATTTGGTTTGTATGTTCAATTGAATTGATATGAAAAAGCTTGTCTTTATTTTTTGGATGTGGGTGCTAGCGGCACCTGCATGGGCTCAAGTTCCTGGGATTACCTACCAGGCTGTAATTCTAGACTCCCAGGTATTGCCTGGAACCGATAATCGAGCAGCTGCTTTGGGTGACAAGGACTTGTGCCTCAAATTTGTATTCAAAAATCCTTCGGGAATAACAGAGTACGAAGAAGTGATCACGACGCGTACGGATGCCTTTGGAATGGTGAATGTGATTATTGGAACGGGAAGTCGTACCGGAGGGACTGCCAATTCCTTTGCTCAAATTGTATGGAATGCACAGGCTAAATTTTTGGAGGTTTCTTTTGACAAATCAGGAAGCTGTTCCACGTTCGTGTTAATCAGTAGCCAGCAATTTACAGCAGTACCTTTTGCGCTCTATGCTGCCAACTCCGGGACTCCGGGTCCAGTGGGCCCTCAAGGTACAGCAGGTTCGACAGGTGCGCAAGGGGTAGCAGGTCCGGTAGGTCCCGCAGGGAGTACAGGTTCAAGTGCCTACCAAGTGGCTGTTGCAGCTGGTTTTGTAGGAACAGAGACACAATGGTTGGCCTCCTTACAAGGGGCTGCTGGTGTCGCCGGCCCTCAAGGGCCTACAGGTGCTACTGGAGCGATGGGCCCCATTGGCCCTATTGGGAATACAGGCTCTAGTGCCTACCAAGTAGCTGTGGCTGCTGGGTTTGTTGGAACAGAGGCACAATGGTTAGCCTCCTTGCGGGGAGCTGCCGGTGCACCAGGACCTCAAGGAATTCAAGGTCCTGCTGGACTCAATGGAACCAATGGAACCAATGGAACGAATGGGGTCAGTGCCTATCAAAACTGGTTGAATTTAGGAAATACAGGGACTGAGGCAGATTTCTTAGCTTCCTTACGTGGTCCTCAGGGTACCGCTGGAGCCACAGGTCCTCAAGGCGCTCGAGGTACAGATGGGGCGTCAGGCCCTCAAGGCCCTGCAGGGATTGCTGGGGCTACGGGAGCACAAGGTCCTCAGGGTCCTTCGGGTGTCAATGGGCTTAATGGACAAAATGGTCCATCCGCTTACCAAGTATGGCTGAGTTTGGGGAATACAGGAACTGAGGCCAACTTTATTGCCTCTTTGGTAGGCCCACAAGGAGCCGCTGGACCTGTGGGTACCGCAGGTCCTCAGGGAGTACCAGGTCCTGTAGGACCTGCGGGTCTCACTTGGAGAGGGGCTTGGTCAGCTACGGGTACTTATGCCATTGATGATGCGGTAGGGTACAATGGTGCCTCTTATTTTTGTATCGATCCGGTAAGTAATTCCAGTACGACTCCAAATAATGATCCAACCAATTGGGCGCTTCTGGCTTCCCAAGGTGCTACTGGACCTCAAGGTCCAACTGGAAATACAGGTCCAGCCGGAGCACAAGGACCCATTGGATTGACAGGGCCAAGTGGTCCACAGGGTACTACAGGTGCCCAAGGTCCTACGGGCGCTACAGGTGCCCAAGGTCTTCAAGGTCCAGCGGGTGCTACAGGTGCCCAAGGCCTTCAAGGCCCCACTGGGGCTACGGGTGCCCAAGGGCCTATTGGATTGACAGGCCCGCAGGGTCCAAATGGCACAAACGGTGCGAATGGCCTTTCTGCCTATCAGGTTTGGCTCAACCTAGGAAATACTGGTACTGAGACCGCATTTATCGCCTCACTTACAGGCCCCCAAGGAACTACTGGGGCTACGGGTGCTCAAGGGCCGACCGGTGCAACGGGCGCTACAGGACCACAAGGTCCTGCAGGTGCAACGGGTCCCCAAGGAATTACGGGAGCCACGGGCCCCCAAGGACCGACAGGTGTAACAGGAGCCACCGGTGCTACCGGTGCCCAAGGCCCAAGCGGATCCAATGGTACCAATGGTACGAACGGCACCAATGGGCTTTCAGCCTATCAGGTATGGCTTAACCTAGGAAATACAGGTAATGAGACCGCATTTATTACTTCACTTACAGGACCCCAAGGAGCGACGGGTGCTCAAGGGTCGACCGGTGCGACCGGAGCAACCGGTCCACAAGGATTGATAGGGTCAACAGGCGCACCAGGACCGACAGGTGCAACCGGGTCCACAGGTGCAACAGGCGCTCAAGGTCCTACTGGTGCAACTGGAGCCAATGGTAAAACAGTAGCAAATGGGACCACAAATCCAGACGCAGGAACGGGGGTAGATGGAGATTTTTACATCAATACCGCTACCAATACCCTTTTTGGTCCAAAGGCAAGTGGAGTTTGGCCCTCCGGAGTTTCCTTAGTCGGTCCCACAGGTGCAACGGGCCCTACAGGAGCTACTGGATCACAAGGTCCTTCGGGAGCAACCGGTCCTCAGGGTCCTCAGGGTCCTGCAGGAACTAATGGTACGAATGGAGCAACAGGAGCAACAGGAGCAACGGGTGCCACGGGTACCACGGGTGCAACAGGACCGGCAGGGCCTGCGCCCGCAGGCACAGGCATTGTCACCGTAAGTGGTGGCACGCTACAAACTCCAGGTGCACTTACAGGGGATGTCACCACCTCAGGAGCAGGTTTAGCGACTACCATAGGTGTGGGAAAAGTCACCAATGCCATGCTGGCAGGCAGTATTGCTGCAAGTAAGTTGGTGGGTACAGATATCACTACAGTAGGGACCATCACCTCTGGTACCTGGAATGGGGGCACCCTTGCCATTGCCAACGGAGGAACGGGGTCAACTACCCAAAATTTTGTAGACCTTAGCACCAACCAAAGTATTGGAGGGACGAAGCAATTTCAACGAGCGGCGACCAATGCAACTTCACACAATGCAGGAACGAGTACGACCATTGATTTTGGACTGAGTAACTTGGCCTATACGAGCGCAGGAGGGACTTCCCCTTCTTATACCCTACAAAATCTCAAGGACGGCGGGGCTTATACCCTTGTACTTACTAGTACAACCAATTCAGCAGTACCGACCTTTACAGCCACAGGATTTACCTTTAAATACATGGGCACCACTTCCTTGACTACAGGAAAAGCCCATATTTATTCTTTTATAGCCGTGGGAACTGTGGTGTATGTCAGTATGGCTACCGAAAACTAAACTGGGATGAAAAAGATCGTATTTATTGCACTGCTATTAAACTTTTATTGCGTTGGACAGCTTCAAGCCCAACTTTTTGGGGGTCAGATCAAATCAAGCGCTTTCTATCCTCCTGGGACATGCAATCCTAGGTTTCGAACTGCCGTGGTAGAAGTGATTAACCCTGTGACGGGGAGAATCTGGATGGATCGAAACCTAGGAGCAGAACGTGTTGCAACCTCTCCTACCGATGAACTTGCATATGGTGATTTGTACCAGTGGGGCAGATGGGCAGATGGGCACCAGTGTCGATTTTCAGGTACAAGATCTACTGTGAGTTCCACAGATAGAACAGGCCATGATGATTTCATTACTGTAGCATTTACTAGTTCTACAGATGATTGGAGGAATCCTCAAAATAATGCCATGTGGGGAATAAATAGATCCTCTGGAGGAGTTAATAATCCCTGCCCAACGGGGTTCAGGCTGCCTACAGAGGATGAATTAAGAGACGAAAGAAGAAGTTGGACTGGGGGGAATAATAGTGTCGGGGCTTTTAATTCAGTCTTAAAATTACCTTTGTCTGGGTTTAGAGAACAAACAGGTGAGGTATTGGCTATAGCCGAAGGATCCCCATACGGATTTATTTGGGCTCAGGATGTAGCAGGGCAAAGCGCACCAACAGATGCCCGAGCTTTGGCCTATTTTAGTGGCAATGCTTTTGAAAACCCCTACAATCGTGCAAGGGCCTATGCTGTGCGCTGCATTAAATTCTAGAACCCAGTTGAATCATTAGTATTATTTTCTCATAGGGTTTAAATTCAGCCTTCTAATTGCAATGAATTAGCATCTCAACTCCTATGAAAAGAAGCCTTTTCCTCCTATTTTTTATATTTTTTGTAGTTGTTTCCGCTAGGGCTCAAACCCTATCGGGCATCTTTCCCGCCCAAGCCAATCAGACCATTACTCTGGAAGGGGCTAAGGGCTTGGGTACGTATTCGATAGGCAGTACAAAAGCAGATGAAAAAGGACAATTTACGCTTTCCTATGCCTCTGGAGATTATGGTATTGCCTTTCTTTCTGGAGAAGACAAACAGCCTTTTGTGGTGATCTTGGAGAAAGAAGGAGTAAAGTTGGAGGGGAAAGCGTTGAATGAGGCAAGCACTATCCGAACCATTGAAGGAAAAGAAAACCGGTGGTTTGAGCAATATACCCAAGAACAAGGAAAGCGGGAACAGGCCTTGAGTGCCTGGGGATACCTGCAAAACCTGTATCAGAATGATCCGCTTTTTGCGCAGCAGCAGGTACCCAATCAGGCGATTCAAGCGGAACTTTTACGAATTCAAGGGGAAGATGAAGCCTTTATTGCTTCCCTTCCCACCGATAGTTTTGTCCGTTGGTTTTTGCCCATCCGAAAACTGATTAGTTCCGTAGGAGCGGTTGCCCAGTACCGAACTTCCGAATTCCCTCAAACAATCGCGGCATTTCGGACTATGGATTATGCAGATCCACGATTCCAGAAGAGCGGACTTTTTAGAGATGTATTCGAAAGTCAATTTTGGCTTCTTGAAAACTCCGGGGGTACCCTTGAGGAGAATTATCAAAAAATGGGAGTGTCTTTGGATGCCATTTTGAAGAGTTTGGAAAAAGACGAGTTGCTATACAATGAGGTGGTGGGCTATTTGATCGAGCTCTTGGAGCGGCGTAGTTTGATGCAGGCAGCAGAATACCTAGCACTCAAGGTCCTGGAACAAGAGAGGGTAGCCGTCCAGCCTCGATTAGCCAGACAATTGGAAGGCTACCGGGCGATGAAGGTGGGTACCCAAGTCCCTGAAATCCAGTTTGTAGGAGATATTTTGCTTCAAGGCAAGCCCATTACTTATCCTACCCGCTTGACTGAGGTAAAGGCTCCCTACCGATTGGTGATTGTGGGTGCAAGTTGGTGTCCAGCTTGTTCAGAAGCGATGGGGGAGTTAATTCCCCTGTATGAAAAATGGAATAAACTCGGTCTAGAGGCTATTTTTGTTTCTTTGGATACAGATCCCAAAGCATTCCAAGCCTACTCAGAAGGCATGCCATTTATCGCCTTTTCGGATTACAAAAAATGGGATACCCAAGCAGTTAAAGATTATTTTGTATCGAGTTCTCCGTCCTTTTACTTAATTGATGAAGAAGGGAAGCTTGTCCTTCGCCCACAATCGGTCAAGCAACTCGATGCCTGGGTGGATTGGAAGTTGGGGGGAAAATAAGGAATAGCACACTGTACCGAGAACGAAGTATAAAGTACAAATACCTGCCTGCGGAAGGCAGGCGAGATACGAAATACGAGATTAAAGTTAATGTCGAATGCTGAACGCCGATTGAAGAAGGAAGAAGTGGGGAAAACTAGTTTCTAGCGTAAACATTCATCCTAGTCTCGCTTCTTGCCTCTCGGCACTTGAATCTAGATACGTCTTGCTACTTTTTGCAATGTCGAATGCTGAACTCCGATTGAAGAAGGAAGAAGTGGGGAAAACTAGTTTCTAGCGTAAACATGCATCCTAGTCTCGCTTCTTGCCTTTCGGCTCTTGAATCTAGATACGTCTTGCTACTTTTTATAATGTCGAATGCTGAACGCCGATTGAAGAAGGAAGAAATGGGAGAAATGTACCATGTACCAAGTACCAAGTACAAAGTAGAAATACGAAGTACGAGATACGGTATAATGATTCACTTCGTACATCTGTCTTGGCTCTTGCCTGCTTGCCGCAGGCAGGGTACATGTACTTGGTACTTAGTACATCCGTCTTCTTAAGCCCTTAGAACTTGTAGTCAAAGCACTTCAAAATTCGATCTCGCTGCCCTCTTCGTTTTTGATTTCCGGCTAAAAATTGGTAGCGCAGTGAAAATTCATGAGAGCCTTTTGTATTGGCGCCAACTTGAGAAATCATCCAGTCGTAGGAATACCCTAAAATCACTCCGTTTTGAAGTGGAACTCCAAAAATCCCAATAATGGATTCGTAGTTTCTCAATTCGTTTCGGGTCATTAGGCCACGGAATCCCAATCCGAAAATAAAGGAGTCGTATTTAGTCTGAGCACTGAGATCCAACTGAGAAAAAACACCTTGTTTCTTGAAGTTGCCCATGATGGAGATGTACCGATCTCGATCATTACTCCAATAGCCTGCAGAGCCCAATTCTTTTTCCCAACCTGCTTGTATCCCGTATTTGATTGGGAGAAATTCAAACTCACTGTAAGTTGAATTCAACATTTTTGGATTGTTCAGATGGTACCCACTGATGCCAATCCAAAAATCAGGGTTGGCATACATGACTCCCACTCCCAGATCTAGGTATCCAAAAGGGTCAAATTGCTCCAACATATCAATAGAGTTGGGGTTGATGGTTCGATTGAAGACATCAATTTGATCCCCGTAGATCAGGTTTTCCAAATTACCACTTCGTCTTGCATAGGTGATTTGAGTGCCCATTCGTAGACTTGAAAAATCAGATAACTTGAGGCTGTATGCATAGAGCAATCCGAGTTCGGTGGTATTCAAACTCATGTTTTCCTCATTGTAGGAATTGGCAACCAAGCCAATCCCACTTTGAAGGTCAAAGCTGTAGTGATCAATAAAGGCAGAGTATCCATTGAAATCGAAATCGAGACCTGGCCATTGCTTGCGGTAATTTATCCCCATCCGCGTCAGTTCGCTAGATCCAGTCAATGCAGGATTCAAATTGAGTGGTCCTGCATAGAACTGGGAAAAGTGAAAGTCTTGAGACCTTAACTCAGTTGCAAGTAGTATGCTGAAAAGTAGAATAAGTATCTTTTTCATAGTTTACCTGCCTAAGTAGAATACAGAGGATCGTTCGATTACTCGTCCATCGAGTGTCGTGTAGCGAACCTTACAGACGTAATTGCCAATGACTGCCTTATCCCCATTGTATTTGCCATCCCAGCCTTTGGATTCTAGGTCTTTGGATTCGAATACCATTTCCCCCCACTTATTCATGATGAGGACATGAATGTCTTTGATGTAGATGAATTTGGGATAGAAATGATCATTGACACTGTCGTCATTCGGGGTGAAAATATTTGGGAATTCAATGTAATGATCTGTGATACGGATTTCTTTGGTGATACTTACCACGCAGCCATCCAAATCTCTCAATTTTAATTCAATTAAATAGGTGCCTGCTTTGGCGTACTTATGTTTGGGTTCCCACTCCAAGCTACTTCCTCCATCTCCAAAATCCCAGGATACCTCCTTGTATTTACCAATGCTTTCATTGTTAAACTGCACCTCGAAGTTGACCAAATTTTCATAGGAGAAGTCGAAGGATGCCGATTCGTAGTCAAATTCTGGAATCAAGGGGTCTGTTTCAATGACTTCCATTCGCTTGGTTTGAATACAGCCACGAGCATCGGTTACCGTCACAATAAATACCCCCAATTCTTGGGTATCCATGGTTAAGCCTGCGTTGGTTTGTGTTCCTCTATTCCAAGTAACCGTGTAAGGAGCAACACCACCTGTGACGGCAACTTTAAAGTTGGACTTTAATCCTCTTGGGTTACAAATCCGTTCTGTGGTACGGGTTACCGCTACTTCGAGTGCTTTAGGGCGGATTACAGTGAATTGGCGTAAAATTCTGCAACCCATGGCATCGACTAATTCCAGGCTGTAAGATCCAGGAGCAATGCCAGTTAGATTTTGGCTGCGTGCTCCATTGCTCCAAGTGTAGGTATAGGGAGGAGTGCCTCCAAAAGGAGTCACTGAAATTGAACCGGTATTCGGATCATCGCAGTCCAGCGCATCGGTTACCGTGGACGAGAGGTCGAGCGCTTGTGGTTCATTGATCACGAATTGTCGCTCAATTTTACAACCACCTGCATCGGTGATGATCACGCTATATACTCCTTTTTCCAGGTTGTTAAGGGTAGGTTCTTGTGGACCATGTGCCCATTGGATTTTAATTGGCGCTTTGCCGCCAATGATATTGAGTTGGATAGAGCCATCCTTTTTGCCAAAGCAGGAAATGTTTTTGACTACTTCTTGCAAGTCATAGACAGGAGCCTCTGCTACTGTGCTGCTGACACCCACGGTACAACCTTTTGCATCCGTTATGGTTGCGGTGTAAGTTCCCGGAGAGAGATTTTGAAGGGTAAAAGAGGTAGATAAATTGTTCCAACGAATCGTGTAGGGAGCAGTTCCACCGGCTGGTATTACTCGGATTGTGCCATTGTTTGCTCGGTAACAAGCCACGTCTGTTTTCTGAATGGTAAAACTTAAAGCGGCACTAGGTTGGGTTACCAGGAGTCCACTGAGTTCGCTCAGGGCACAGCCATTCGCATCCGAGACACGTAGCGTGTAGCTGCCCGCTCGTAGCCCGGTAAACTGATACGTTAGGTTATTGGAAAGGATAGATTCTAAAACTGGGAATCCGGAGACGCTACTGCCACTCAATTCGTATCGATAAGGACCTACCGATGCCTTTTTGATGGTCACAGTTAAGGTGCCATCTTTTCCATCAAAGCAAGAGACATCGGTAATTTGAACGTCATCTTTTGTAATTAATAGTTCATCTGGGGCATCGAGCGTATAGCTTGCTTTCGAAATACAATTTTTGCTATCGATTACCGTCACCTCGTAGGTACCAGCAACCAAGCCTACCAGTTTGGCAAGATTGGAACGGAATCCATTTGGCCCTTCCCAGAAGATTTTGTAGCCCCCATTTCCACCCGCGATATTCAAGTCAATCCCCCCATCACTTCCATTTTTACAACTGATTTCAAACCCATTGAAATTAGTGATGGTTGGCGTGAGGACGATTGGTTCGGGATCTGTAATCTCAAAGTTTCGGGTGATCTTACATCCAATACCATCTGTAATTACGAGATCGTACCTTCCTGCTAATAAGGCAGTCAGATCTCTTGTAGTAGATCTGAATCCGTTAGGACCTACCCATGCATAGGTATAAGGAGGAATTCCCCCACTTACCGTCATGGAAATCGCTCCATCCTTACCATCTGGGCAGCTAACCATGGTGAGCGCTGGAGTAACCAGTATTTCGGTTGGCTGGGTGATGGTTACTGAGAGGCTACTTGTACACAATAATGCGTCGGTTACGAGTACGTTATAAGTGCCAGAAAGAAGTCCAGTCAGGTCTTTGTTGGTGGATGTAAAGCCTCCAGGACCTGTCCAAGCATAACGATAGGGACCGGTTCCACCAGTGACATTGATTTGAATGCTGCCTTTGGAATCGCCGAAGCACAGGTTGTTTTCTTTTTTTGCTACCGTAGTGACCAATGCCACCGGTTCAGTTACATCAAAAACCTCGATGTATTCGCAGAAATTTTGATCCGTAACTAAAAGGATATACCTACCCGGACCAATATTTCTCAAGTCTTCAGGTGTTCGGGATCGTTTGATTTCCCCTACCCCATCCTTTATCCAGAGGAAGTCATATACGCCTGTTCCTCCCGTTACATTTCGGATAAAGATGTTACCCGTCAACTCACCTCCGCAAAGCACATTTTGCTTCACTGCATCCACATCGATTGGGTCAGGACTACTGATTTGATAAGGCTTGACAAAGGTACAGTTGGACGCATCCGTAATTGTCAACTGGTAATTACCAGCAGCGAGGTTGGTTAAGTTGAGGCTGGTGGAAGAAAAGCCGTTGGGACCAGTCCACAAATAGCGGTAAGGAGCGGTACCCCCACTTACTTGATGGGTAATGGATCCATTGCTATCTCCAAAGCAAGCGACATTGAATCCATTGAAGTTGGATAAAACGGCGTTAGTTACCTGTATTGGAGCAAGTGGCTGGGTAATGGTAATTGGTAGCAGACTTTTTTGGCAGCCATTCAAATCTGTCATGGTGAGGATGTATTGTCCTGCTTTTAAAGTAGAGAAGGAATACAGGTTGAGGTTGGTCGGTCCAGAGGTAAGGGATACTGCTGCTCCGGTATAGTCGGTTCCATTGACTGAATAGGTGTATTCTTTCACTCCACCAGAACCGATGACGGTAATATTACCTGTAGCCTCACCGAAGCAAAGCACATTTTTTCTACTGGCTCCTACCTCACTGATTCCTACTGGAGCAGGCTGTCTCAATACGTAAGTTTCAATTTTCTCGCAACCATTCGCATCGAGTATTTTGACGCTGTAAGTACCGGCACGAACACCCGTTAAGTTAGCCGCGGTTTGCATGCCTGCTGGAATTAGGCCGCCATTGGAAGGAGTCCAGAGGTAGGTATAGGTACTTGTCCCTCCGGTAACGGATAGCGTGATGCTTCCATCTGTTGCTCCAAAACAGGAGATCTCAAAGCCGCTGTAATTGGAAAGTGCTGAGGTAACTGCGAGTGGCTGTGGTTCAGTGACCTGGAAGGTTTTGGTTTGAGTACAAAGTCCTGATCCTTCTCCTACATTGACGGTATAGGTACCTGGCACCAAGTTGTAGATGTTTTGAGCAGTTGAGGTAAATCCATTCGGACCTGTCCAAGAATAGGTATACCCTGCAGGATCTGAAGGCAACTTGCCTCCAGTAGGGTTTAGCTCGATTTTGCCATCGTTGGCTCCAAAGCAGGAAATCCCAAAGCCATTGTAGCTGTGTGGCTCGCCATTGATGACAATGGGGGGTTTGACGGTGACTACTAGGTTAAAAGATGCTCCAGAACAGCCAGAAGCACTGGTAGGGGTGACCTGATAGGTGACTACTGCAGGAGTTGTACCCGTATTGATCAATGCTTGGCTAATTGCAATCGAGTTTTGTGGCACGGTTTGATTGACTGCTCCCGTAATGTTTGGATTGGAGACCACAGTCCAGGTATACTTTGTACCTGTAGGAATTCGATCTCCGTTTAGTCCGTCTGTGAGTGTGAAATTAAAGGTGTCGCCCGAGCAGATGAGTAATTCTTTCGCGGTGATTACCGGCGTTGGGTTGACGGTGATGGTGACGGTGAATGTGCTTCCAACGCAACTACCGGTATCTCCTGAGGTAGGGGTGACGGTGTAAGTGACTACCTGAGGGGTAGTGGTGGTATTGGTAAGTGTTTGGGTAAAATTAGCGGCTGCAGTTCCATTTGCTTCCCCTGTTACGCTGGCATTATCCACGAAGGTCCAGGAATAGGTAGTGCCTGTAGGGACGATATTTCCGTTTC
>JACCDO010349520.1_pt1 | contig 15287 bp, 18 predicted proteins | sample 7446101 | NCBI WGS metagenome assembly JACCDO01 (sample SAMN15323440, study PRJNA562643) | freshwater metagenome | isolation source: river surface water | place: USA:Blue River Watershed | collected 2017-08-16
AACGGAGCCGGCTTTGACGTTGTAGCATGTGAGACTGCGTTTAGACAAACACTTACTGATAAACCGAATCCTATTCCATGGCCTTATTATACTGTTCGTGATACTAGAACATTGTATGAAGTTGCAGGTGTGAAATTGAAAGATGGTGGTCATAAGACAACTCACAAGGCAGTAGAAGATGCTGAACGCCAAGCCATTGTCGTACAAGATGGTTATCGTAAATTAATTAAAGCAGGGTTCTTAACATGAAGATATATGGTGAAATGTTACCCGGAGTGCGACTCATCAGACATAAAAAACATGAGGATCATAGGGGCGACTTCTGTGAATTGTGGAAAATCAGCGAAGATGAACCTATGCGAGGTACATTTAGGCAGTTGAACATCGCTACATCTAAAAAGGGCGTGCTTCGTGGTATGCATCGCCAAGATCAGACAAAGTTTGTTACTGCTGTTACAGGAACAGTGTTTGATGTAGCATTGGATGTTGATACTAAAAAATGGGTAGCAGTAGAATTAGATGGGTCAAATGCTATTGTCATACCCCCACACTACGCTCATGGTTATCTAGTTTTATCTGACACTGCGATAGTGCAATATATAGTAGACACACCTTATAATAAAGCTGAAGAAGAAAACTTCAAATGGAATGAATATAATATCGAATGGCCAATTGAAGATATTCCTACGCTGTCTGGAAAAGACGCATGAAATTTAACAGTGACATTGATATAGATTTTGGTGACAGAGAAAAAATTCTGTCATTAATTGAACATATCCCTGCTAGTATGCGTAAAGTAAGTCCTATACGCAAACATGCTACGGGTATTCATGTCACTAATATTCCATACGATCCTGTAAATGATATGGCATCTATTGATTACGCTGATGCTGAAAAACGAGGATATATAAAACTAGATTTACTAAATGTTCATGTATACAACAAGGTCACAGATGAACAACATTTATTAGAGTTAATGACCACTGAACCAGATTGGAGTATGCTAACGGATTATGACAGAATGAAGAGTTTGATACATCTTCAAAATCAATATCAATCTATTAAACAGATGCCAGAATCTATAGATAGTATACCTAGACTTGCTATGTTCTTGGCTATCATACGTCCTGGTAAAAAACACCTAATAGGTAAAACTTGGAAAGAGGTTGCTAAAACAGTATGGGATAAAGATAATACTGGGTATAGTTTTAAAAAATCACACGCTGTTGCTTATGCTCATTTAGTCGTGGTTCATATGAACTTACTAAAAAATGAACTATATCATTCTCTTAACTAAGGTTATGCTTCTACGTTTGGATCTTTTTTTATGTAATTCATTTATACTACAGACAGGTCCATGTACTATCATTAGTCCTTTGTTGATAAATGTTCTTAGGTATGGTTTAAATACTTGCCACTCTTCCTTTAAAAACAAATTGATGGGTATCAATCGATTGCTCTCCCACCACCATATTTCACCAAGCTCTAAAAATTTAGTTTTTATTTCGGGATCGACAATGGAACCGTAATCATATAACGTAGTTACGGTGTCATCTCTATTTTGTATTATCCCGACATAATCTTGATTAGCATAGGAGCATACTGTTATAAAAGGATGATTTTCCGTCAATTTTTTGAAAAATTCATAATGTGGCATTATTTAATAAAATCATAACTGTTTATTTAATCGGGTAAAGAACTCTATAATATTTTGTTATTTAGGATAACTGCGATTGGCGTATAGTAATTGATAAATATAGTAAAGATAAAGGATACACATGGCATATAGTAGTTCTGTTTTTGTTTATACACAACGCCAAATTGTGGTACTTTTATCCGGCTTATCAGTGAGAAAATATATGCCTCAATACGCTAAACCATTGACATTACATAAAGGTGTTGATAACCAAATTCAATTTCAGTTTTTAAATCAAGAACAAAAACCAGTCAACATAACCGGTAAAGAAATTACGTGTAGGATTATTAGTTACGATGGCACGGAAATCTTATTACAAAAGGCACTAACTATTCAATTGGGTGCGACAGGAATAGCTGCGTTGATAGTTAATGCTGCAGACATAGAAAACATATCGGCTCAAAAAGCATATTATTCATTGGAAATTCCGGTTGAAAGTTTTGATTATCCTGTTTTTGTCGATCAAAACGCAGGCGCTCGCGGGGACATGAATATAGTCAATAGTGTTTTGCCTAGTTTTGTCCCATCACAACCTGTTAGCATACCCACTGGACAGCCTTTTCCCAATTTGAATCCCAATGCTAACGTAGCATCAAATGCTAATACTTACTATAGTAGTGTGATTAATACCAACTCAAATCCTGTATTTACGTGTCAAGTTAGATTAGAAGACTACTTCGGTACAGTGGGATTAGAAGGTTCTAGTATAGGAACAACAGATTGGTATCCTATAGAATTACACTCATATACTAGCGAAGCTACAACAGGTACTTTTGGCTATTCAATAAAAGGCTATCATCCTTATATAAGATTATCCTTTGTAGCGAACGTAGGAGTCGCTACGAATATTTTATCCAGATAATTGATTTTCTTAAAATATAATGTTAGAATGTCAAGATGTTTGACATATTAACTATAGTCCCAGGTAGAAAAAAACTTACTAGTAGTGGCTGGTATAGTTTTAATGCCATATGCTGTGGGCATTTTGGACATAGGCCTGACAAAAGAGGTAGAGGCGGAATAAAATTTGACGGAGAATCAAATTGGTCTATGCACTGCTTCAACTGTGGTTTTAAATGCGGATTCACATTAGGAAAATCATTAACTAAAAATACTAAACTTTTATTGGACTGGTGTGGCGTTGAAGAATCACAGATACAAAAATATAATCTAGAAAGTTTACAGTACAAAGATTTAATTGATTATGTCAAGGTAAAAAAACAAAAAATAAAAATAAAATTCAAAGAGCATAAATTACCTGAAGGTGAACTATTAGACGTAAGTAATCCTGATCACAAATTATATGTTGATTATTTGATATCAAGAAAAATAAATCCACAATCATATCCTTTTTTACTCACTCCGTTAGAAAACGGAAGAATGAAAAATCGTATAATCATACCTTATACATTTAACAATAAGATAGTAGGGCATACCAGTAGATTTTTAGACAATAAAATTCCTAAATACATTAATGAGCAGCAATCAGGTTATGTTTTTGGTATGGATTTACAAAAGAAAGAATGGCAAGTTTGCATTTTAACTGAGGGTATATTTGATGCGTTGAGTATTAATGGTTGTGCCCTGACACATAATACGATTAATGATGATCAAGTAGAATTACTATCGTATTTGAGAAAACCTATTATATTTGTTCCGGATAGAGATAAAACAGGGTTAAAAACATGTGATAGAGCATTAGAACTTGGTTACAGTGTAAGCATCCCTAATTGGCAAGATGATGTTAAGGATGTAAACGATGCTGTAATAAAATATGGTAAATTAGCAACAATACTAAGTATTTTACAAAGTGCTACCACAAGCAAAGTAAAAATAGAACTTCAAAGGAGAAAGATTGAACAAAGAATATAATAGCGACATGCAGATTTTATTTTTGCGTATGTTAGTAACCAATCCAGAATTGTATACCAGAGTTACTAACATAATGAACGCTTCAAATTTTGAAAGAAAATTGAAACCTGCGGCAGAGTTTATTATAGAGCATAGTAAAAAATATAACATCATTCCTGAGCCTGTTCAAATAAAGGCAGCGACAGGAGTAGAGGTTGATTTAATTCCAGAATTGAACGATAGTCATACAGATTGGTTTTTAGAAGAATTCGAATTATTTACTAAGAGACAAGAATTAGAACGTGCTATTCTAAAGAGTGCTGATTTGCTTGAAAAGGGAGATTATGGTCCAGTTGAAAAGTTAATTAAAGACGCGGTACAAATCAGCTTACAAAAAGATATGGGTACTGATTACTTTGATGACCCTAAGGCTAGACTAATGGCATTAAAATCTAACAATGGTCAAAATAGCACTGGCTGGCCTAGCATGGATAAAAAATTGTATGGTGGGTTTAACCGAGGTGAACTACAAATATTTGCTGGTGGTAGTGGTTCTGGTAAAAGTTTGTTTATGCAGAATCTTGCTGTGAATTGGGTTCAGGCAGGACTTAATGGAGCATACATAACATTAGAACTAAGCGAAGGACTTTGTAGTATGCGTATAGATAGCATGATGACTGAAACAAGTTCTAGGGAAATTTTCAAAAACATAGATAACATAGAAATGAAAGTTAAAATGTTGGCGAAAAAATCCGGTAAACTCAGAATCAAGTACATGCCTGCACAAAGTACGGTTAATGATCTACGAGCCTATTGTAAAGAACTACAAATTCAAACGGGTATGAAAATAGATTTTCTGTGCGTAGATTACCTAGACCTATTGATGCCTGTAAGTGCTAAAGTTAGTCCCAGCGATTTGTTTGTTAAAGATAAGTATGTTTCGGAAGAACTTAGAAATTTAGCAAAGGAGCTGAATATATTGTTTGTAACTGCTAGTCAGTTGAATCGTTCAGCAGTTGAAGAAATAGAATTCGATCACAGTCATATTTCAGGTGGTATCAGTAAGATTAATACAGCAGATAATGTGTTTGGTATCTTCACTAGTAGAAGTATGCGTGAGCGAGGTCAATATCAACTTCAATTGATGAAAACTCGCAGTTCAAGTGGCGTAGGACAAAAGATTGAATTAGAATTCAATGTAGAAACACTACGAATTACTGATCCTGATACAAATGAAGATAATTCTTATAGGCAGCAAACTAATAGCACTACTACTTCTAGTCCATTAGATATTCTTAAATCTTCAAAGGCTATCGTAGATCAATCTACGGGTGAAGTATTGGAACCAGAACAAAAAAGAGTAGTAGCAGATGTCCAAGGTACAAAACTTAAAGCATTGCTAAATTCTTTAAAGAAATAATTATATAAATTTTCATAAATACTTGATGCTGAAAAAAACTCGTAGCCTTTTAGAAGAACTTGAATCTATTAGCCATAATCGTGATGTAAATCACATTATTGAAAATAGAGCGCATAACATTATAACTAGCGCCATCAATCTCATTGAATTCATTAATAAACACTATGATAAAGATACTTCTGAGTTATTAGAGAAAAAATTAATTAGTGCGATTAAAGGCAAAGATCAAAGTAGGTTTGCCAAAAGTATAAGGAAAAATCATGAAACCGAGCAGTAAAAGTAAAAAACATTCCATCAATGAAAATTATGAAACTCTAGACGAAATTTCTTGGTCTGGAATGAAAAACGTTGCTAAAAATTTTAGAGACTACGCACGTTCTTCTATTGGAGCTCCGGTAGGATTACATCGAAGAGAATTGTATCAATTTTCAGGAGAGTTTGTTCAGAATGCCATGAATGATTTGGCTACTGCCATTGAAGCCGGACAAGTAAGTACCACAGCAACAGCACCTGAGCCTTCTCTAGCAAGAACTGAGCCTCCGATGACGCCCGGAGCAGTACCAGCCGGCACACCAGCTGCTCCTACTGCTCCTAAAAAGGCACCCGGTAACGCACCGGCACCTGGCGCCACACAAAGACAAACATCACAAAATATTAATACCTATGTACAGCAACTTGCTAAAACTTTAAACTCTGAGACTGACAAAAATAAAAAAATGGCGTTAGTTAAAGAATTGGTTAATTTTATGGCAGACCGTAAAAATTATCCAGAGTGGCAAAACGCATTGAAAACTGCTCAGTACATAGTTAAGCAGGGTATCAAGGATCCTAATTTTGCTAACGCTGCTATCAATAGGCTTAACTCAGGTCAAATAATGGCTGAACAATGGCAAGTTTATTTTATTAATAAACTACTAGAAGCCACTGGGTTTACATGGAAAGCCTTAGGTCTAGTTTTATTGAAAGAAAATACAACTAAAAAATATGTAATAGCAGAATCTCGCTATTATAAGTTGAATTCTATTTTTGAAAGTATTATGTCTGAAGATCCGGCAGCTGGCACCGGGGAATCTATCGAAGCATATGTTTTGAATTGGGTACGTCAATATACAAAAGCTATGGGAGCAGATTGGGCGCAAGACGCTCAAGTTAAAAAATTAGCTAAAGATGTACAAGCATCATATGGTCAAGACAAAGGTAAAAAAGCCTTTAATACAATGGCTAATTTTATATTTTCTAGAACTAAAGCTGGAATGGGACCTAGTGGATCAATTGATAATGCTGCAGGGCAAGGCGCTGGCGGCGCAGGTCAAGGCGCTGGCGGCGCAGGTCAAGGCGCGCAGTCCGGGGCGTCACCTGCTGTTGCTAAAACCGGTACTAGCGTTGATACTATAATTAATACTATTCAAAGTTCTTTAGCAAAATTAAAAGGAATAGATCCTGCTATGTATGCGGAGATAGTTAAAAGAATAGGCGCCGGAAAATCTCTACAAGGACTTTCTTATTCAGGTTCGTCAGCACCAGCAGCATCTGCCCCGGCAGCAGCACCAGCAGCATCTGCCCCGGCAGCAGCACCCAAACCAGCTGGATCGCTACCCGCACCAGCTGCAAGACCAGCATTAGCAGCTCCTCAACCTCAAGTCGGTACAACTAGTTCAACCGGCGGCTCTACATTTAGTTCAGGTGGTTCTACAGTACACAAAGCTGCTAGCGGTAGAGAAGCGCAGCAGCAGCAAGCACGTGCAAAAGCTGATCAAGAACGTCAAGCAAGAGCAGCAGCACAGGCAGGTACAAGACCTCGTTTAGCAGGTCCTTCTAATAGGTTACCTGGACCTAAACCAGGTGGTGCTTTAGCAGTTAGATAATCACTATGAAAACATTACAGGATTTACGCGACTTCATTCTAGAAGTAGAAACTAAACCTTTATATGAGGATAAAGGACATCTAGACCATCCTGAAGATTTAGTGTTTCTTCAGGGTAGCTCAGGCGCAGAAAGAGCGTTGCAAGCTACCGGTCAGACAATTAAGCAACCTAAAACTATAACTATTAAATGGGATGGTTATCCAGCACTAATTTTTGGTAGAGATGAACAAGGCCGATTTAGTATTATGGACAAACATATGTTCAATAAGAAAGACGGCACCGGCCGGCAAGTTTACAGTCCTGAACAATTTCAACAATATGATGAAGCACGTGGGGTGAATAGAGGCGATCTGTATAGAATTATTAATGAAGTATGGCCCGGATTAGAAAAATCAAGTCGCGGCGCAGATGGGTATTATTGGGGTGATCTATTGTTTTCATCGCCCTTAGAACCCGATAATGGTATGTATAAATTTAGAGCAAATCCCAATGGTATAGCATATACTGTTCAAGCTGATAGTGATATAGGTAAATTGATAGCAGGTAAAAATGCAGGAATTGCGGTACACCAGCAAATACCATCAAATGCTCCTACTACAGATTTTGCTCAACCATTAAATGGAAGTATCGGTACATTGAAAAATAATAGTAACGTTGCTATAGTTCCTAGTGCGATGCCCATAACGCCTAAACTAAAATTAGATAGTAAACTAGTCAATGAAGTTAAAAAGGCAATACAAACTTACGGCAACGCAGTAGATCAATTAATGGACACTGCTCCACAAGCAAGAAACACATTTAATCAATTATTTACGACCTATGTGAACAAGAGAATCATAGCCGGAGACCTTAATGATTTACTTAAGGGATTCATGGATTATGTTGCTACTAGACCAATGACAGAACCTATGCGAAATAAAATCAATACACACTTCCAACAAAATCAAGAGGGATTAGTTGGAGCGTTTACTATATGGGTAGCATTATATAATCTTAAAATGAACGTAGTACAACAGTTAAACAAGGCAGCAGAAAGTAGCCCTGTACAAGGTTACCTACAAGACGGAACGCAGACACAAGAAGGCTTTGTAGCGAACGGACTTAAGTTTGTAGACAGAATGGGATTCAGTAGACAAAATCTGGCTGCTAGAGGTTGACCAAAACCAATATTTTTTTATTTCTGGAATAAATAAGTTTATGAAGCAGTAGGCTTCAACATATTTAAGGAATACAAAAAATGGCACAATTTACAAAAGTTAACGGTGACTTTCAACCAGTTATTAACTATGACAGTCCAGAATATACCAATGCTGGTCTAAACGCAGTTGTTTCTGCTGCTACAGTTCAGCCACAAGGTCCTAAGTTAGATTTCTTCACAGTTACAGCAACAGGTGCTCTAACTGGCGCACAAGTAAATACTCTAATTCAGACTATTCAACAACTAGCAGTTGTTTATCTATATGAGTACACAGATACAACTAACGACACATTAGCAGTCGCAGTATATCCAACAGCAGCTTGGACCGCAGGTGGACTTGACACCGCTTTCACAGCAGCTGGTGTTACAGGAACAACTACAACAGCATCAGCAACATTTACAGGTTAATCTGTAATCTTGCTTTAATAACCCGAGATTTTTCTCGGGTTTTTTTGTGCCTATAAATAAAGGTATGAGTATTAAAATTGCTTGTTATACATTGTTTGACATTACACAAACTGGAGTCCTAAACAGGTCTAAATCCGGTACAAACAATGATGTTGATTTTCTTCTTAAAAGAAACACGCAGTGCAATTTTGATACCATATTACAAATAATTTCTCTAAGGTCTCAGCCTGAAGTATTAGAAATACCTACTAAGGAAAACCTAAGACTGGATGAATTTACAAATTTTGGATTTATGTATCAGCAAGTAGAAAATGAAACATATCCAGTTTGGCGTTTTCTATTTGAAGTTCAACATGCGAGTGTATTTGACAACGGTATAAATGAATTAGGTTCGTTATATTATGATTGCGACCAAGTACCTATGATTTTGTGCGGGACTGAATGGGACAAGTTACCAAATTTTTTAGATACCACACCTGAATTAAAAAACATACATTTTACAATACACTATGAATGATTTAAACTTAAAAAAAATAAATTCTTTCTTCTCTCCCACACTAGAAAAAAGTGTAAGTAGTATACTTATAACAGTAGACGATGAGGGTAATTATGAATTGTTCGACAAATACATAATTTCTAAAAAGAAAGACAATACAATAGTTGTTAATTTTAAATATTCATATACAACGAAACAATTCAGTACGTTGCCCATAGCAGTGTCTTGGTGTATTTTTGATAAAAGAAATAGAATTTCAGAAACGCAGAGGATAGAATACCTCGATGCTATACTATCTGGTTTAAATACATCTATTATTGTTCATAAAAAGGGGTTGAATACTACTAAAGATGAAGAAGCAAAACACATTTCACTTGCTAAACTATCTGAAGATGAACATAAGAAAAAAATATTAAATAAAGAGTTAACTAAATTAATTTTGGATTCCAAAATGTACCAGCTAAAACAGTTTGGACAAAAAATATAATTTGTGATAAATACTATATAACCTACGGAACAAATATTATGAAACTTAATGATTTTGATAAAAATAATGTTGCTAAAAAGGCATTAGAAGAAAATTATAAAATGTCTTTTGATGTATCTAGGATGTCTATTCAGGATACAAAGAACATGCTAAAAAAAGTTCGAAATCTAGCATTAGAAGCAAAACAGTCTCCTAATTTTTATAGGAATCAAACAAGTAAATCTTATATGAAACTTGTTTTTATGGAAGAAGCATTAGTTCATCATTACAATGATCTGGCTTCTCGTCCTAGACCTCGCATCGTGGTAGAAAATGAAGAAGTAGAAAAATCTCAAGTAGTATTAGCAGCCCAGGATCTTTGTGATAGTGTTCAAAAAATGCTAGAAGACGTAGGTCAAATGCAAGTTAAAGAATTGCCTGCTTTAGTAGACAGTATCGAAAGCGAGATCGGTGCTAATGAATCACAATCTTACAACGAACAAGTTTCTACTCAGTTAGAAACATTAGCAGGAGCTCTAAAAGAAGCATTCGCTCAACTAAAAGCAGCACGTGACACTATCACAGGCGGCGGTGTTCCTGGAGCAGCATTTGATGCAGGTGCTGAGATGGGAGCTGAAGCAGGTGCTGAGATGGGAGCTGAAGCAGGTGCTGAGATGGGAGCTGAAGCAGGTGCTGAGATGGGGAGCGATATCAGTGTAGAAGAACCGCCTGAAGCACCTGAAGCACAACCAGTAGGTGGAGTAGGAAGAGCAAAGAGGTAAACATGCGCCTCTTTGAATTTGATAGGCCAGATCCTCTTGTCGTAAAGTTAATTGCTGTAGCAGATCAATTGAAAACAGAATTAAAACAAGACAGTACCAAAGCAAACATGTCAGTTGATGAATTTTTAGAATATCTTCAAAAATATGATTTAAATTTTGATATTGAAGATTTGTATAAAATGAAGGATAAACCGCCATTGAATAACTTAATCAAAAACCTTGATAGCGAAACTATACAGTTCAAAGGTTTTGAAGAACCAAAAGCTCCGGACGACGAACAACAAAAAATTGTTCAACAAATGGCTAAACAAGCATCGACACTTCCGTAATGATCACAGTTACACCTGCTGCCGTACATAAAATACAACAACAATTAAAAAAACGAGGAAAAGGATTAGGAATCCGAATAGGTGTTAAAACTACCGGATGCTCTGGTCTTGCTTATGTATTAGAGTTTGTAGATTGTCCCGTACAAACTGATTTAATTGTTGATTGTAGTGATTGTCAGTTATTTGTAGATCCTAAAAGTTGCCCTTATTTACAAGGAATGACGATTGATTACGTTAAAAATGGATTAAATGAAGGTTTTGAATTCAAAAATCCTAATGAAAAAGATCGGTGTGGATGTGGGGAAAGTTTTAGAGTTTAAGCTTGACACTCCATATTAAATATGTTACATTGACTCAATGTACAATCCTAATAAATTTAATTACAAAACGCTAAATCGTGAAACGATTGAAGGTTCTAGAAAATATGTAAGCCCGGATGGAGAAAAGTTACCCAGTGTAACTACAATTTTAGATGCTACTAAATCCGAAGAAAAGAAAAAAATTCTTAATGACTGGCGCAATAGAATAGGGCATAAAAAGGCGCAAGAAATAACCACAGAGGCAGCGGCACGTGGAACAAGAATGCATAAATTCATAGAAGATTATATTAAAACTGGATCCTTAAGTGATTCTGGTACTAATCCATATAGCATTCAAAGCCATAAAATGGCACAATCAATCATCAGTCAAGGGTTAAGTAAATGTAATGAATTTTGGGGGACGGAAGTTAGTCTATATTATCCTAAAATTTATGCGGGTACTACTGATTTAGTCGGAGTTCATGATGGCTCTGAAGCAATCATGGACCATAAACAAACTAATAAACTTAAAAAACGTGAATGGATTGAAGATTATTTCATTCAACTTGCCGCATACGCAGCAGCCCATAATGAAGTGTATGGTACTAAAATACGTAAAGGCGTTATTTTTATGTGCAGTGCTGACAACATCTATCAAGAATTTATTGTTGAAGGTGACGAATTTGATAGCTGGACCGATAAATGGTTTAAAAAACTAGAGGAATACTACACACGCTTCCTTTAAATACAATGATAAATAAGTTAATAACGGTAAAGATTAACTTATGGCCATTGTACAAATTTCTAAAATACAGCAACGTTCAGGTAACATAGTAGACTTACCTCAATTAGACAATGCTGAATTAGGTTGGGCATCTGATGCGCGAAGATTATTCATAGGTAATGATAATAACATCACGGGTGTTGAAAATGTTGAAGTTTTAACATCCTATTCTACTATTGATTTTGATCAAATAAACGGCGCAGAAGGCAATTTAGATATAGACGGTGCCAACTTAGCCAATGGTCAGATTATGACCTATGATGGCAACAATTGGACAAATCGCGGAGGAAACATAGGTGGTCTAATTACATTAGGTGATGTTTCTAATGTAAGAATAGACGGTGGTGCCATAGGCTATGTACTAGAAACGGATGGAACTGGTAACCTATCTTGGACGGCAAAATCAACTATAGTTTCATTTATTAAAGATGTGACGAATGCTAATCCAGCAGTTGTTACTACAACAGAGGATAATTTTTTTATCAATGGTCAACAGGTAACTTTTACAAATTTACCAGGAGTTTCTGGAAGCGCCGGAAATTCATTGAATGGGTTAAGTTATTATGCTAACGTCCTAACTTCTAATACATTTAGTCTTTATACCGATATTACATTAACTACAACGTTGAATCTATCAGGAGATACAGCGTTTCCGTATACATCAGCAACTCAAACAGGAAGCACTTTAGACCAAGTTACTGTAGGTGATGCTACTCCATTTACTATAAACGATGCTGTAATATTTGTAGGAAATGTTGATACTGCTAATAGTACCTTAGTAGAAGGACAAACGTACTATGTAAAAACCAAAGATACTGCTACTCCTAATACGTGGATAACATTAAGTGATACAGTAGGTGGAAACACAGTAGCATTAGGCAATGCTACTTTTACAGCAAATGTATATTCTTCAGGCGGAAGAGCTATATCTCCGGTAGGTGGATCAGGTGTAGCTGTCGCAGCCGGAGCCAACACAGCAATTCAATATAACAACAATAACATATTGGACGGAGATGCTGATTTTACATGGAATTTCGCATCACCCAAAGTACTTACAATAAACGGCAATGCCAATATTGGAAATCTAAATGCTACATCAAGCGTAATAGCAAGCACATTAACATCTAATATAGCAACTGGTACCCCTCCTATAACAGTTTCAAGTACTACACGTGTATCTAACTTAAATGTAAGCTATTCGAATGTAAGCGATTTTGAAGTTGTAACAGCACAAACAACAGGTACATTCTACCCTGTATTCGTAAATGGCAGTGCTACAGCAAACAGGGCATTAGGAGCAAACGCTAACTTATCATTTAATGCTGCCACTGGTAATTTATCAACAACTTTACTAAATGTAACTGGAAATGCTAACGTAGGTAATTTAGGTTCTAGTGGTTTGATTGTTGCTACTGGCAACGTTACTGGAGGAAATTTAGTAACCGCTGGCGCAGCAGATGTTACCGGAAATCTTACAGCAGGAAATATACACACCGCTGGCACTGTTACAGCAAGTAGATTAATATCTAACGTTGCTACAGGAACTGCTCCGTTAACAGTGACTAGTACAACTCGCGTTTCAAATTTAAATGTTAGCTATTCAAATGTAAGTGATTTTGAAGTTGTAACAGCACAAACAACAGGTACATTCTACCCTGTATTCGTAAATGGCAGTTCTACGGCAAATAGGGCATTGGGAGCAAACGCCAATCTATCATTCGATGCCGCTACCGGGGCATTATCTGCTTCATTAATAACAGGCACGTTGACTACTGCTGCTCAACCTAATATAGCTAGTTATGGTAATGGCACAACAGTTACCGTAGCCGGAAATTTAAATCCAAATGCTAACGTAACTTATGATTTAGGTAATAGCACGAACCGTTGGAATGATATTTATTTAGCAGGTAGTACCATATACTTAGGGAATGCTACTATAACTTCAAACGCATCTGGAGTCGTTGTTACCAATGCATCAGGTGGATCCTTTACGATAGGTGGTACTAGCGCAGCGAATGGCGCAGCAATTGTAAATGGCACAAGTAATGTAATTGTAGTAAATAATGGCAACGTAAGTATTTCATCGGCAGGTAATGCTAATATATTAACGGTAACCGGTACTGGAGCTAACATTTCTGGTACACTTGGCGTAACTGGTAATGCTAACGTAGGCAATGTCGGTGCTGCTGCCGGAGTATTTACAGGTACACTTAATGTAACTGGTAATGCTAACGTAGGCAATGTCGGTGCTGCTGCCGGAGTATTTACAGGTACAATAAATGTAACTGGTAATGCTAACGTCGGTAATTTAGGAACCGCAGGACTTATTGTAGCTACCGGAAACATTACAGGTGGCAACTTAAATACCGGCGGAATAATATCAGTAACAGGAAATGCTAATGTTTCTGGTAATATTAATGTTACTAATAATATCATAACCGGCGGAAATATTACTGGGGCTAATGTAATATCCGCTACTTCATTGACTGGAAATTTAACTACAGCGGCGCAACCAAATGTCACTAGTTTAGGAAACTTAACCAGTTTAGTAGTAACGGGTACAGCAAACTTAAATACCACACTTACAACTTTAATTACTACGGGATCAAATTCGACCGCCGGCCAATTGACTGGAAACTGGACATTAACTGCTGGATCTAGATTACAGGCTACATATGCTGACTTAGCAGAATATTATAGTAGCGATATTCAATATGAACCTGGTACAGTGTTAGAATTTGGTGGAGAAAAAGAAGTAACACTAGCATCTGATGGTAGCATAAAAGTTGCCGGTGTAGTGTCTACAGATCCGGCATATGTAATGAATAGTAACTGTCAGGGAGAATTTATTGTTCCTATAGCTCTACAAGGAAGAGTTCCTGTAAAAGTTAGAGGCAAAATACGTAAAGGTGATCTGATGATGAGCGGTGGTAATGGTTACGCAAGACCATCTCTTAATCCGCAAATGGGATCAATCATAGGCAAGTCGTTAGAAAATTTTGACGGCTTAGAAGGTATTATTGAAATAGCAGTGGGAAGATTATAAAAGGAATAACAACATGGCATCATATGTTTATACAGCGACCGGATCAGTAGCAGCATCAGCAAATATTGCTACGGATAAAATTAGAATAGCAACAACATCTTCACCTATTCATTATACTACTAGTTTTCCAAATGTGGCTTTAACCGGCACTGTTACGTGTGCTACTAACAGTGATGTTGTAACAGGTTCTAGTACTGCTTTCACTACACAACTCACAGTAGGTAGTTGGATCGGTAACACTTCAGGAAATACAGTAGGTATTGTCGCTTCAATTGCTAATAATGAAAGCCTAACCTTAACTGCTAACGCAGCGGTAGCTATTTCTGGAGCAACTGCTAGATATAATCCATACGGTGTCCCCTATACAGTAGCGACAGCAAACAGTGCTATTATACCATCAAATACAGTAGAGCGTGATGTATTAGTGGGTCAAGGTAATATTGTTTCTTATTTGAATGTGAGCGGAGCAACCGCGGCACCCTTTAGTATCACTGAGTTGGGTATGCCACACGCAAATACCGGTACTACCGGATTCTAATTTTTTGATAAATAAGTTATATACTCTCATGGGGAGGGTTTATGCGGTCCCCACCGCGTAGTGGCTAGAACCCACAAAATAACAATAAAGGAAAACAAATGGGACGTCC
>JACCDO011013452.1_pt1 | contig 15284 bp, 8 predicted proteins | sample 7446101 | NCBI WGS metagenome assembly JACCDO01 (sample SAMN15323440, study PRJNA562643) | freshwater metagenome | isolation source: river surface water | place: USA:Blue River Watershed | collected 2017-08-16
CGCCTTCCAAGATCTGATCACCTTACCTTAACGAGTTATACGCACAGATGATTAGAGGAGGCTAATTGGTGATCGAATTGGTGCTTACGCTTTATAATTTGTTATTTACTAAATATCCTAAAATTCCTATATTCACCCTGGGGTTTTTGCTGTGAGTGCAGCATTCGGAATGTAAAAGAAGGATTAAACTGCACTACGTTATACTTATCACACACTATTTATTCTAGTTGTTTCCTTTCTTCGGAATCGACCGGAATCGAGAATCAGCCCAGATTCGCCGGAGATTCTCGAGAGACAGATCAGACAACAAGAAACCAGGTGAGAAAACAGGCGAGGGTGTAATGAGGGATGTGCTGTTGACGGCAGCACCGTACAGTGTCGTGTGTGGAGTATTACATCTATTTGCATGGTTTACTTTTGATAAAATATGGAAAAACTACCGTGCGTTACCTGCAGCCAAGCGTGTAGAAGGACATAATAGATTTGTTTCATTAATTCACTCCTCATTAATGTTTGCATTGGATTTGCATTACTGGCAGAGTAATCACATCTTTACACACGATAAGAATAAAGTTTATAGCAGTAGCGAGAAATTTATGATAGATATTATGATCGGATATCTCGTCTATGATTTGATATTTGAAATGTTTAAAGGATTCGGTGACGCATCTCCTGTTGATCCACCACAAGACACTAGAGCCAAGATAACCACATCTTCAGGCAAAGCCTCTGACTTAACTAAAGTAAAGGCAAACCGTAAATATAAAGGTACAATTGAGCAAATATTTCTATTTCTTCACCATATAGCTGGGCTTAGCTCGCATATTTCAACGCGTTTGAGCAACAACCCCATGTGCTACCATTATAGTATGCTCGTGTACTTAGCGGAGTCATCCACTCCAACACTTAATATTACCTGGTTTTTATATGAGATGAAGTGGGACAAGAATATATTTTTCAGTATTGTTGCTTACACAACTTTATTGTCATTTTTCGTACTACGAGTGCTTCTGTCGCCTTATCTTGTGGTGCACATGGTATATTACCGCGCGGACTGGGGGGACGGGACGTTCCTCTTATTCTACGGGAACCTACTTATCATGACAATCTTTTCGGCGCTCAATTTTGTGTGGTTCTACAAGTTGGTGAATCTTAGTAGGAAGCTCGACAACAATGCAAAGCAGCAGAAAGTAGAATGAGTAACAAGCCGCGGAGTAGAAATGCAGCTAAATGAGCCGAAGCCGAGCAAATTAGCACAGTAATTTTGTTGATATGTAATTAAACTATACAAACTATTTCCTCTTCACTACCTTCTGCACTATGTTCTCCATGAGCTCCTCGTAATCTTCAGCCGACGCGAAGTCGCTTGATGCTGCTTTCTTCTGCTTTTTATTATCGGACTTGGCTTTACCAGACGACTTTCTCTTCTCAGCTTTACTACTGGACTGCTGGTTGTCGGTGTCCATTGCGTCGTCACCGTAAGCCATGAGCTCGTAGTCATCATCGCTGCTGGAGCCGTCGCTACTAGCGTCACGAGCAGATTTGCCTTTCTTCTTCTTAGTTCCCATGTAGTCATCGCTATCGAAGCCACTTCCTTCGTCGTCGTCGTCGTCGTCGTCGTCGTTACCGAAGTCATCGCCGTCATCATCGCCGTCATCGCCGTCTTCATCGTCGTCGTCATCGTCTTCATTGAAGTCGTCGTCCTCCTCGCTATAGTCGTCGTCAATGTCGGCTTTGTCGTAGTTGTTGCTAGTGCTTTTTATCATATCCCGCGCCAATTTATCGGCGAACTTGTCGATCTCCGCCTCATCAATATCCGAGTTGAGGTCGCTCTTGGCATCGCTGTCCACCTCGCTATCGCTGGAGCCATCGTAGTCCCCCTCGATGTTGTCTTCAGCTGACTTCGCTCTTCTTTTCTTGGCTTTTCTATCGCGAGACTTGCCGTCACTTCTTAATTTTTCTCTTTCACCAAAAAATTTATAGAAGAATTGTTTATCAGCGCTGTCATCTGGCGCCTCGCCGCCCTCTTGCAGGCTCATGACCACGCTGTTGATGGGCTCTTCCTGCTGCGCAACGCTGCGAGTGACCTTGCTCTTACCGCTGTATTTCTTTGGATTCTTGTAACTAAATCTGTTCAAAAAAGCCGTTAGACTGAAGTCCGTGATGGGGTCACCGCTGTAAGAAATGCTGTGAGGCTCCGTGACTAATGCGTTGTTAAACACTTTAATTGATGGATGATAGTGCGCCTGCAGCAGCGACAGCTCCCACAGCAACGGCTTCCCACGAACAGCGTACTCTGGCTCCCGCTTGGACCCGTCGTAACAACCGAGGAAGTTATAGGAATTGTCGTCGCCATCTTCATCTTCAGCTTCATCTTGCGGTGCATCACCTTCAACTGATGTTTCAAGTTGCGTTACAATATTCAGCAGGTGTGGCTTGGCCTTGAACACCTCCGAGATCAGCAGCAAAATTCCTCCTGTAATCCCCGCAGAACTTTGTAGTGCGCACACCGTTAATCGCTTGATAAAGGCGATGGTGCGGCTGTCGGACCGGTCGTGCTTCATGGAGCGGTACAACAGGTTCAAGAATATCGTGTTCTTGCCTCGCGTTATGATTTCATCCGCCAGCAACTTGGCATAAAGCGCTCTGTAGAAGCGATTAGACAGAGAGTCATCGGGCTTCTGGTCCTTCTCCTTGTTGTCACTGGTTGCCTCACTCAATACCATGTGCGATATAAGCATCAGCGCTTGCGTCGATGTGCTGAATGTGGACATGTGTACTATGCGGAACAGACTATCCAAGTGCTTATTAAGCGACTCCGTTGACCTCAAGAAGGGATACGACTTGTTGATCCCGTTTAACAAAGCGGCTAATAACCGGGAGCGCAGCTCATCGCGGGTAATTATATTTTCAAACAAACCTAAATATGTATCTAACAGTTGCTCACACACATCATGACTTCGTTGGCTGACCGGGATCTGCGCCAAGAATATAATGCCGTTATACAGCGTTCGCGCTGCAACATGCGGGTGATATATCAGCTGTCGAACCTCCTTAATTACGACAATCCTCATGTTTGGGTGCTGTTTAATCAAGTCTAACAGCAATGTCACGCACTTTGTACACACTTTGCCCTTGGGGTCGCCCAGCTTGTTCACCACAAGAGTGAGTATGCGCGCTTCCTGCTCGGGCTTGTGCTTTATCATGTCTACTGCTAACTCCATGCATATTTTCTTGTAATATTCAACGTTCGACGAGAGTCCAAATTCTAGAGCTTGCACAACCTTCTCAACGCGGCTGATCAGTTGGCTCTCATACCACAATAAAAGAGCGGTGCGCATGGACAGCTTGGGATGTCCCAACGAGTTCTTCTTGAAAGATTTCAACCGCCTGTCGGGTAATAACTGTGCGATAAACAAATCCTTCAATGCTTCTAGCGCCATTTGGGATACTCGTTGTTCCTTTTTTAATGCCATAGTTATCAACATATCCAGCGTTTGTAAGTGGTGTACCGGAGATTCGGTAACACGTAAAGACAGTGCGGCAATCTTATCACTCAGTGTACCAGACTTGATAACATCATCGAACCATTTATCATCACTGGACTTCGATTTCTTCTTTGCCTGCATATAATGCTCAACTTCTTCATTATAAACCTTCTCCACAATGGTACAAATTTCATCTATATAGTGCGCAGGTAATGCGTGCCTTTCTTGATCTTCATCTAATATACTCAATTCGTCATACCATTTCTTATCATCTACGTCAGCTGTCACAAGTGGTTTAGGAAGTGATCTTTCACTTACCCACCAATGCAATTTGCTATCCTGAACAAACGGCTTCGATTTGCCATTGTTCTTGTCTGCCTGCACCTTGTCTGTCTGAACAAGTGGTTTCGATTTCCCTTTATCCTTCTCTGCCTGCACGGATAACTTTGCTTTCCCTTTGTCTTTGTCAGATGGTACCTTGCCTGCCTGCACAGATACCTTCGCTTTCCCCTTGTCCTTCTCTGTCTGCACCTTGTCTGCCTGCACAGAAACCTTCGCTTTCCCCTTGTCCTTCATTCTCTTTTTGTGCTTTTGATTGGCGATAATTTTTACCAAGCTACGGCCTGTCACAGTTGAATACGCTGGAAAGTAACGAATTAAACTAAACAAACAGCTTTTATAACGCGAATAGAGTGCGCTTCCGCAATGAGTCCTACAGCAGTGAGAGCGTAGTGCTGCAATGTCTTTAGATATATTTTTTTTATTTTCCTTCATAAAAAGTAAGTTACTCACTTTTAAATCAGATAACTAATCAACTAGTTCAAATAAATCGGGGCTGACATGTAAACTGTAGGCTCTTTATCTCCATTAAACACTGCTTGGTACCGGCGGAACCAAATTTGGAACAACTTTTGGAAATTTAAAATAATAAAAAGACTTGTTTGCTCCCCAGCGGATAATTTTAATCAATGGCTTCAATACAAGATGTGGAGGAGCAGATCCGCGAGGCTAAGGATAGAGCGGAGAAGTTCATGCAGCAACTAAAGCTGGCTCGTGAACAAGAGGCAGTTGCATTAAAAAAGTTAGATGATGGAAGATCGAAGTGGTCGTTGAATTCACAAAAAATGATGCAAACTATCAATCAAGGAGCGATCGTGTCAAATGTTAATGGCGATTCATTAGAGGGGGTTGTGACCGAAGTACAAGATTCCAATATTAAGAAGGATATATTAAATGAAATGACCATAATAACAGAAGATATAGACACTAGACACACATCATTACTAAATAATAATAACAATAAAGAATTAATCGCACAAATCAGCGAGTTGGAGAAACAATTAAAAGTTCATAAAAGTAATTTGATTGTTGCAAACGCAGAGTTAAGAGTTGAGAAAGCGCACAGACAAGAATTAGAGAAAAGATTGTCATCGCAACTGATTGAAGATAGGAAGGCAAATATGCCATCCGCAGCACAAGTCGTAACAATGGAAACTATAATCAAGAATTTACAGAGCCAATTGAGTGAGAAAGAAGAGACCATAAAAAAGATAACTGAAAATGCCCAACGGAATGAGAAGTCGTTGAGTTCACATATAGACGAATTAGATAAATATTGCAAAGAGTTACAGTCGCAAAAGGACTTGTTGCTGCAGCAACTGAAAGAAAGCAAGGCGCAAAGCGACGTGATGGTCAGCACGTTGGAGAAATCAGATAGCGAATTGCGGCGGTTGCACAATATAATCTCCTTGTACCAAGTGTCCAACAACAACGACTCGCACGATCGAGGTCGTGATGGTGGCCGCGAAAGCCTTTCTAGCAACAGAAATTCAACCTCAAATAGCGGCGAATTACTGCTTCAACCTAAACAATCTAGTTCATCAGTGGATCAGATGCAAGTAGGAAGATACAACAATAGCAACAGCGATAGGTTAAACAGGGAAATAGATGCCACCAACCGCAGCAGCCAGGAGAAGCTGCAAAAACTGATACAAGAGTTCCGCAAATCCGACGAAGAAAGAGCTAAAATAATCAAAGATATGGTCGATTTGGACGACGACAACGACTCGCTAGAGCCCAAACCACCAGTGTTTCCTATGTACAAGGACACATTTAACACGCACAATGGCTCGCTGACAGAGGCGAAGTCTCGTGCGATAGAATCAACATCTAGATATTCCCACAACCCAGTTCCATCGGCGCCTATGTATGGCACTGCAAGGAACCCATCGACGCAATCCGCATCGTATAGTCACAAGCCGCAACTATCTGCTCCACCAGTGCAAGCTGTCTCATACGACCACAGGCCGACGCAGCATTATTCCGGTAGTAGTAGCAGCTTGTCTCCTCCTAAATTAAAAAATACCACGCACAGTTTGAGTAGTAATAGCATAGTCCACACTGCAAAGAATCCAGCACCAGGAAATACAAGTAGGCTGAATGCAGCAGTAAAGCCACATACCACTGCTAGCAACACACGGCAAACGAAGACCGTGCCGGTTAGCAATAGAGCAAAAACCGCGCCGCAAACAAACAACTCAACCAAAGCAACCACTACAGTATCGCATGGCCCAACTGCTGTGGGATCGCCAAAGAAGTTGTCGGATAGCAATGATGCGTCCAAAGCAGCTCCTACCGACTCCGTCAGCGACTCAACGTCCAGAAAGAGCATTAAAGTCATGATGCCTAGCAGCAGATATGTGGAAAACACCCCTCCAAGATTGAGAAAAACCGCATCGGCGACATCTACTCCTAGTTCGAGCTACAGCCCCAAGTACGTGGTCAAAGCAGTACCAACGGGGCTTACAAAGGTCGAATTAAACGATTCGCGGAGACCGCAGAAACCGAGCGCAACTAGCTCATCAGCAACATCGTCGTTGACTTTGCGCAATACGTCGAATGTCGGGGTCACGGCGTCATTCAACAGCTCAAATTCTGGCGGAGGAAGTGATAGAAATAACAAAAGTAATAAATCAAATGGAAAGAAAGCGAAGAAAGGAAGCAGAAGCAACACGGCGTCGTTGCTGTCGATGGACTACGACACCTACAACGACAACTCGCTGGAGTCGCTGTCCGTTGGATCACTGGACGATACCACTCGTAAAAGTAAAAAGAAATAATTTTGTAATTAAAACTCATGAAATAGACTACGCAGTGCGCGCCACTCCTCTGGCTTTCTATCTCTGACTCTCACTCATTAAATTCACCATCTTAGAGTTCAAGAGGCCTGTTCGAGCCGTTATTTTCCCCTGGCGATAAAAAAATAGAAAAATTACCAACTACAACAAGACTTCATTGCCTCGAAAATGCCTTCCCGCAGTAAAAGTCCCGCAGCAAAGCGCACACCAAGCAAAGTGTCTACATCAGCAAGCAAAGAAAGTGCAAAGAAAGTATCCGCAGTAAATGTGCTACTTTACTATCCAAATCTTATTGGATATTTACGAATTGCCTGTATGATACTATCATTTTACTATGCGTTGGATAAAAAGAACAAAAGCCCACTCTACTGTCTAGTACTCTACTTGCTTGCATTTGGTGGAGATGTTGTTGATGGGTATGTCGCCCGTTTATTCAATCAATCATCACGATTTGGTGGTGTACTAGACATGGTAACTGATAGAGTTTCAACTTGTGGATTTCTTTGCGTACTAATGTTAACATGTTTAGATGAAAATCCTCACTTGAATACATACAAAGCAATCATGTTGATTGTATTGGATATCTCCAGTCACTGGTTTCATGTAGTTAGTGTTTCTGGTCACCATAAATCAGCAGACTCATTGAAACACAGAAATCCTTTCTTACAATGGTACTATGGTATCTATCCATTGTTCGGCTATTGCTGTGTTGGAACTGAATTCTTTTATATATTACTTTACGTTCTTAGTAACAAATCAGTATTTACATGGGTCGATCAATACCATATTGCATTCATCTGTTGGTACATCTGTATGCCAGCATGCATCCTAAAACAAGTCGTAAATTTGGTACAATTATGGTCTGCCGCATACGCAATTGCTGAAAGCGACGCCGCTGAAAGAAAGTAAAACGCACAACAATATGACCTGTATTTCTATAATTATATTACATAATTTTTATAACTCTAAGGACTTTATCGCCAATTCTAAAGCCCCTTCACGAGTAGCGCAGCCGCCGATGAAGCCCGATGCATGGATGAAGATGCAGCCAGGAATGCCCACCTTTTCAGACAGAACATTGTCCCTTAGACCGCATAAATGATCGGGTAATTTTTTTCTGGAGAAAAAGGATGATGGATCTTTCGGCACTGCTTGTATTCTCCAAGAGCCCCCGGCGTCTTCGTACAAGGCATACAATATAGGCTCGACCTTGCTGGCGACTTCTATGTCAAACAAATGCTCTTTCCATGGGCAGAACTGCTCAAGAACTATGATTTTACCTGATGGATGGATGTTGTGTCTGTTATCAACAGCTTTTTGTACGATAGATCTTGCAGGCCACCACACTTTAGACAATTCGCATGCGTGAATAACAAATTCAGAGCAGGTCAATGACATGGCATCCATAAATCGTGTATTCATTATCTCTGGTGTTTGGGGCTCATTCCAATTAGGATTAAGTTGCCCAACTCTGTTAGATAATGTCGAAGAAATGCGATATTTTAATGGACCATCGCTAATAGTGACGCCGTTATCTATTGCATCAATGTGCTCCATAAAATTTTTATACAATGATTGATAAGCAATTTCAACGAATGAATCTGTTACAGGTTCAGGTGAATCACTGGTGGAAAACACCTCTCGGAGTATAGCATGACCGAAGTGTTTGTAAATCAATCCAGCAGATGAAAGCTTAGTATTATATCCATCTAACACTCCGGTAAATTCTCTTTGATGGTGATCGTATCTATGAGATTCTGGATCATACTTCGCTCCAACATCTACGACTATATTACATTTCTCCAGGATCTCTGGATTTCTAGTGCGCACAATTGTTGCATCTCTGTACTCTGGTAGCAGCTTCAACAAGCCGACAGCAAGTGCTTCGTCACAATGGAATGAACCATCATGAGTACCAATCAATTTTATATTCTCACTAGAATTTTGTATCGTAGAAACTATATTGGAGTTGTATATTGCATTGTCAATCATGTTCAGCAGGTTGGACCCCAGCAACGTACTCATTATTGTCGGAAGCAGCAAACGAGGACGTTTCAAGGCAGACATTTTAGATGGTCCAAGAGAATTCTCAGCGAGCTGCGATGATCTCCAAAAATCACTATTGTTTCTTCTGGTTATGCGGAACTCTATTCTATTGAGATTCTACTAGTAATAACGCCAAGCGAAGGCGACGCGACTACCTGCAAGCTGCGCTGCGCCGTTAGACCTCGACATAGTTCTATAGATGTATACTAAGCATGTATACTATACTATATTGTACTATCTTAGTAAATATTAATGTGTAGTCGCTTGCCGTTATGCTAGTTGGCAAGATCTGGCAACAACGTTAAGGTGTAAAGTGAGTAACGGTAATTGTAAGTTGGAACATCGTTAGTTACTCCCAAACCCGGCCTCTGCAGTAACAACGGTTTACTAAAACAGGAAAAGGTTCGTCCGGGAAGGGGACAGCCACCATGAATATCAAGGCTGAGCGCATAGAGCAGCTGATTCAGATCGTGAATCGCAACCTGCATTTGATATGTTCAGGCGCTCACGACTCGGTAACACCGTTAGAGTTAAGGAAACTGCAGAAAGTAGATACACAAATATTTGGTCATGATAAATTTGCATTTGAGATGATTCACTTCGTCAAGTCTGCCGACAAAACGGTTGACAGTAGCAGTAAGCACATGGCTACCATATGGGAGAAGAACTTTATCAGAGGGTTGGAGAATTTATTAGTGGAATGTGCAGTAGTTGTTGATGATATTGAGAGGGATTGCTTCGTTAGTAGAATATATTGTTGGTTTACAGAAAAGTTAGCCGAACGAAGAGATTTGCCTCATGCAGTAAGTACATTTGGAGGCACACAATTTGATAACTTAAAAGACGCATTAAAATCTATGGGCAATCCTGCGCATACACTAAAAGGTTTAGAGTTATTGAATGATACAACAAATAATATGAGTCAATCCGCAGAGCAAGATGGCGATGTAGATAATTGGAGTGTGCAGAATCAGCCGGTGATTGTTGTACCTGATAGTCCCTCGAAATATGGAGCAAAGAATATCCCGGTGTATGTAAAGCACGGTTTCCCTGATGTTCTGAAACCCAAGATAGATTACACGTCGTTTTTGCCGAAAATATCTGGCGCAGAAGAGAACTACGGCATGATGCACCACAAGCCCGAGACAGAAGCTGAAATCAAAATGCACGAGTTATGGCTAGCGCGTAGACGGCAAGAAGCGTTTGAATGGAAGACCCAACAGCACCTTAAGTTAGTTATGGATAGATTAGCTCTGCACAAAAGCAGGCTGGAGTCGGACTCGTTGCGGCGGCAAGAATCGAACGCGCTATTAGTGGACACTAAAGAGGCGAGACAGCGGCCACTTAGTGCTGATGATATGACTAGAAAATTTGCTCCACTATCTCGACGACCAACCTCAAGTTCAAGAAAATTGACTAAAAAATCTCACTCAACAGGTGTTTTACTCGGCGAAATGTCGCCGGATCACTCGCCTGACCACTCGCCAGAGCGGCTAATAGAACGCTCCTTAACTCCAGAGACAGGTGTTGATGCTGTGCCAATAGTGATGAAGAATGACACCGAAGGAACCACGGAGGAGACGGCCATACCCAAGGCATCGCGCACTCCTGTAGCAAAGAAACTAGAGCATTTGCCGATGGTATTCAAGAACGCACTTCCTTCCAAGTACAGCAAAAGTATCTTGGAAAAGAATGAATATTACATGCAACTGTCGGACAGTGATGACGACGACAAGCCGGACCGTCCTAGTGGGGGCAGGCCGGGAACCAACAAGGGTAAGGGCAAAGTAGCCGCGTCAGCAACGGCAGTTACGTTCAAGCGAGACAAGCCAATAGTCCGCGAGCGACCGGTATCAGCTCGTATGTTCAGAAGTGTTGCTATGAATGACCCCGAATTCAAAGTGATGTATCGACATACTAATTACCGCAGAATGCCGTTGACGCCAGCGCAGGAGCATTGGTTGGAGGACAAAGAGAACGAACGAGCCAAGAAGAGCGAGGAATTGGCATCGAAGCTGCTAGCAGATGCAGCGGAGAAAGGGGCGAAAGGGGGCAAAGGAGACAAGAAGGACGCCAAGAAAGAAGAGAAGAAAGACGACAAGAAGAAGGACAAGAAGAAAGAGCCGGAAAAGCCGGTGGAAGTGGAGAAACCCAAGTCGAAATGGAAGTCGGCGTCGCATTTTATGACCGTTAATTTCCCCACATTTGACGGTGACGATAATAACGTGGACAGCCACGGTCCCATGAGGACTATGCAGTTGATAGAATGCGCTCGAGTGATGAGTAGCTGTTATGACCACGAGATTAAAGTCTCGGAGCAAGCCGTCAGGAAAGCACTAGTAATCCCGCAAGATAAACCAGAAGCTATGTGTCTCGAGGCCTTCCGGTCGAACCAGACGGAGGGATTGATGACGAACCCAATCCCCGAGGAGTTCTGGCGCAAGGTCAGCTTCAGCGGCGGCGGCAAGAAGAAGAAGGGAGGAAAGAAGAAGAAGTAAATTTGTTATATACTGTATTTATCGAAACATTTATTTTTTATTGAATTTCTTGTTCAATATACTGTCGAGCGACTTGGTTGGCGTCATCGGACTCGGTGCTCTCGGTGAGCTGTCAACGCTTACACTGCTAGTAGTGCTAGTAGTATTAGTAGCCAACTTCTGCAGTCGCTCTTCTAACCGCTTCAGCTTCTCGAGCGCGGTGTCGCCTTGTATGTCCCATTTACGGAGGATCGTCCCGCTTGAATCAACCTTCACTGCGGCACTCAACGCCTTGCGCTGAGCTGCGGAAACGTTATTCAACGCAGCATTTTCATCCGTTAAACCTATCTGATTCAAGTAGTCTTCGACTTCTCTAGGGACTTCTATAGGCACTCCCGACTTGACGTTGATGGCAACTTCAACTGCGTCTTTCAGCGACTGCGTCAGTTGCTCGTTTGTTATTGCGCTCATGCTCATGAGAGTGTTCAGCTGCATCAACGCGTACTCTTCACGCTTTAATACTTCAATTTTTTCTGTTTTCAGCGACGACAGCTGCAAGGCCAACTCGTTGATCTGGTTCAGGCTGGACTTGTACTTGCTGCTGAGGTCCTCGGTCATCACGCGCATCTCGTCGTTCTGATTCGTTATCGCAGATAACTTCCGCTTGGTATCTACTAGCTCATTGCGCAAGTTATCGTTTTCCGCTTTCAGCGCAGTGACGAGCGCGGGATCTGCCGCGTTATTTAGGTCTATTTTCGATGAGATACTCGTCCGTTTTATTGATTCTGGCCTCGAGTCCGAGCCTGCGGACGCCGCCTTGTTACTACTAGCTTGATTCGCGTAGTAAGTTTCATCATCGACTTCTTCCGCGGTTTTTATGAATGACCCGTCTTTATTTACACGGCGAGTCAGCGTTAGCCGCGCTTCGGTGCCAACGGGAATACGGAAATCACTCAAACGCTGAACAACTCGCGCCAACGGCCAACCCATGACATTGTCCTTACCAATCTTCACAATAATGTCACCTTTCAGTATGATCCCCTTCGCGGGCTCGGTTATGTCTCGCAGCAGGATCGTGTCGTTCACTTGCTTCACGGAAACTTCTTTTTTCTTGATATTTTCAGCAACTAACATACCAAATCCGACGCCCTTTGGTCCCTTCTCTATGCTACACTCATACTGTATTGTGTTATATTTCTTATTGAATTCTTCTTCTTCCAGCTTGTTATTTAAATAATCAAATGCTTCTTGCACCTTCTTGAATTGGGCAACGTCGCCTCCTTTATCAGGATGAACCTTTAAACAGGTTTTACGATATGCTTTATTCACTATTGCCGGCGTCAATGCATCTGAACTATCTTTAATATTCAACAGTGAAAGGCACTCAGCTTCGGTTAATACATTAGTGTCTGCAGGTGATGCAGCTGTATTCAGAGCTGATAGCCATGCGTTCATTTCTTTTTCATTATCTGCATGCATATACAATGGTTTTCGGGTATCATGTTTAAGAGAGAAACAAAATTGTTTCTCTTTATGCTGAATAACTTCAACTTTAGACCCATCAACAGGGGTAGTTCCTTTCAAGACAACTGGCTCATCTTTAGCCAGATCAAAGGATTCATAGTAAGTGAGAGTATTGTTCTCCAACACAAACCATCGCCTCTTCCAGTTATGACGACCAAATGTTGAATCACCGCGACCTTTCTTAAACAAGTAACCCTCCATTGCAATGAACCCGCTACTCTTAGTCTACCTCCAGGCGATATCCTTAAGTAAACGACGAGATTCGCCTTATCAGCAGATGGTATATCTTGTGCGTTTCCTTCAGAAGAAAATTGCGAATTAGTACCGGCTCTTCGCTTGTCGGAGAAGACGCAAACCAAGTTAATGATGATTAGATACAGCTGATGAAAGCGGTTCTCGGGGCTGATTCCAGCGCCGATGAGGTGCTACTAACCACCATCAACCTGCCGGCGGTGTGCAGCAAGTAGTGGGCCGGGACCGCATCGAATTCAGAGTCCATAAAATTACCAGAAAAAAAGGAAGAAGAAGGCGCGATGTTCATTCTGAAGCAGCAAAGACCCAACAAAGCAAACCAAAGTTTGTTGCTTGGCTTAGAGTGGGCGACTGTGCGAAAGGGGCTATTGTTTCTATCGTACTTAGGTACATTACGTCTTACATACTATGTGCTACCTTTTTTCAAGCGGGAATAAATGCATGGATAAAGAGAGAGTAGACCATAGATAGTAATAACTAGGGGAGATTTGTGTATAATTGAGTGTATTTTTGTCGGTAGAATTATAATTTGAGTTTTAATAATAAAATATTCATAAATTTAATGTGATAACCTCACAACTCGCTTTGTTTGTTATCTAGTCATCATCAAATGCTTCTTACCGCAGTACAAGACTACTACAATTCTATGATTCTACATTGCCACTCTTTTCTGTTGCAATCAATCTCAAATTTGAATAATATACTATCATTATAGACGACAGAATATAGACGATTGAAGATAACGTGCTGTGCTTATGATGTTCTTTACTTATGAATTACAAATAATTGTGTTAAAAAGCATCAGATGGTGAACCTATGGCTGTCACAGTTACACCTTTCAGTAAAGTTGCAATCAATTCTTTCTTTGATTCATCTGTTAACTCTACCAATTTTTTTGTCGCTTCCTCTTCAGTTAGTACCTTTTTAGATGCGCTTTTCTCATAGAAATATATTTCTTTCGCTGGCATAGCCATGTTGTTTGGGTCACTACTAACTACACCTTTACCTCCACTAACAACAACTGGTACATCACTATTTGCTGCTGCATTGGCATTACCAATGTAACCACCCCATAATGCAGAGACGCCAAGTACAGACAAGGCATTATGATATGGACCATATAATACATTTTTTGAGACCGCCATATCTAATACACTATCATCACCATTGATTATAACAGCAGTGTTACTTCCTTTACTAATGGCAACGGAAGGTACTGCTAACATATCCTTGGATAATGCGTTCATTACAACCGTACTAGCGAACCCTATTGCGTCGATTATACCTCTAACAGGAGTTGCTTCCCCAACAGTTACATTAGCTCCAATGATTTTTTTGTTGGATTCACAAAATTGTACTGCAACTTTATCACCACTACCACCCACCAATGCTAAAATTGGACGTTGGCCCTTCTTTGGTTTCGTTATTCTTTCATATTTACCATCAACAAATTCGATTTCAGGTTGCATATTTGGGTCAATATTCCAACCATCAAATCTTGCAAAATGATTTACTGATTCAGCAGGAGTTTCTAATAACAATTTTCGTGTCACTAATGCTAACGCAGGACTATCAGTGACAACTCTAACACCAACACGAACAGGTCTGTATGTACCTACTGATGCATCCTCTATATATAAGGAGATACCAGATGAGAAATGCTCACATTGTTTAGTCATTCCACTATTGAATTCATCATGACTAACACTATCACCAGCTTCCTTAATCTCATATTTACCATGATAAGACACTTTACTGATTTCAACCGCTCCATTTACTACTTTTGATGGCAATGCGGCTGTTAACAAACTTATCCTGGCATTACGATACGCATCAGCTGTTGATACAATACCATCAACATTCAGAGAAAAATTATCATCGTAAATATTTCCTTCTCTCTCCCGAGGATAAATATCACTTCCACCAATAATACCTCGTGGCTTCAACTGTGTTGATAGGCTCCTGCCAACCACACGAAATAAGCTTCGAGCAGCTATCATCGTCCTCTCTTTTCTCTAAGTTTTTTTTTTGCATTTTACTAGCAGTTAGGGTATTCCTCAACAACAACACAACACACTATATAACATATGATATCTATTATATATAGGGAAGTAGAAATCTCGCTTTGATTGCAACTAATCACCTAGAGCACGTCTGCGTGTTTGGATGATTACTCGGGAAGTGGCATAGCCTTACGGCATATCTGCTGCTACCTTTCTTTTGCACGTCAATTACTAATTATCATCTAAATGTTGTCTAATAACGGTGTAAATATCAGTGTATAACGAGTTGTATAATCACAGCAACAAAGTCACTCTCGCAAGATATCTTGGAACCGGAACTGTAATGAAAATCTCTAA
>JACCDO011223745.1_pt1 | contig 15282 bp, 12 predicted proteins | sample 7446101 | NCBI WGS metagenome assembly JACCDO01 (sample SAMN15323440, study PRJNA562643) | freshwater metagenome | isolation source: river surface water | place: USA:Blue River Watershed | collected 2017-08-16
AGAGGGGGTGAAAGGGGCTGGCACCTTTGGGGGGTGGACGAAGGTCGGGGGGGTTGGTAAAATGCCGTAATTAGGGGGTTTTTTAATGAGTTTAAAGTTAATGGCTGTGTTGGCGTTTTGCTTGGGTTTTGTGTCTTGTGCGTCTGGCCCATCAATGGCCGAAAAATCGGCCCAGTCAAAGGCCCTCGCAATCGACCCAAAGATACCCCCAAGTTTGGAAATTTCGGGCCTAAGCTCTGGAGCCCTTGTTGAGAATTCTAGCCAGCTTTTTGTGGCGCTTAAAGCACTCAATGTTTTTGAAAAAGGTTTTAGAGTTGGAGTTTTTACAAACGGAGAACTTTTGGCATACAAAAGTCAGGCAGAATCAAAAACATATTTTCAGAATGGCATTAAAGAGGGATTTAATACTGTTGCCTTTGCCGTTGTTCAGCCAGATGGCTCCTTTGTAAAATCACCAGAGTCTTTTAAATTTATGCACTTCTTTTTTAAGAAACGCTCTGAAATTAAAAATGAGTCTACTCAAAGCCCAATCATAATTAGCTCTCCCTCTGGCGCCTATGCCGGAGAGAATAGATACAAAATTCCCTTCGATTTTATTTTTAAGCCGCAGTCGTCTATCCCTAAAGTTTATTATTCGTTAAACGGAGAAACTCGGGAATTGCAGGGTTGGGGTCCTCATTTTTTTCAGAATTTAAATTCGGGATTGTACAAACTCAAAATTTGGGAAGTCGATAAGAACGGAAAAGCTATTGGCCCCGAATCGAATCTTGAATTTACGATTCAATAAATCTAACAGCCATCTGCTAAATCAGCCAAGTCACTAGCACTGTAGGTCTCTTCGTCTAGTTCCAAAGGATCCGCAGGATCTGTGTCTTTTATTGTGATACTGCTAATTGAGTCGGTCGTATAAATGGCCTCGATGATATAAGAATACGACAAGCTAGAGGTCACAACTCCCTCGGTCTCTTGGTTTGTGACTCTAAGAACAAAGGCCGCCGGGACTTGGCCGGAACCCGCAGAATCTTGCAAGAGGGTTGAAATATCCATTCCCAAAGTAGCCGTCCCGCCATTGAGTGTGATTGTTTCTCCGCAAGTATTTATGACACAATCTGAAAATGTAACCGAAAGATTTGCAACCGTTCCGTTGGAACTGATGTACTGAATCAGGGTGAGGGGATCGTCTAGGCCAGCGGGCAAGGAATACGAAAAAGTCCCTTCATCGCCACTGCCATCGCCGCATTTAAACACAACAGTCGAAGCGCCTGACTCTTTTAGGGCAAAGGCTTCGATGGTGTTGGACATCAAAGTTTGAATAAAATTAGCTATCTTCGCCTTTTGGGTTGGTCCACCGCAGCTTCCTAGAAAAACAAATAATCCAATCACTGCCAGCCTAAATAAAGAGCTCATCGTGCCACCAGTATCCTACAAAACACCGCCCATTAAAAGAACCCATTTTTTAGCACTTCGGGGGGCTGGGTCTCTGGATTCACCGAAAGATTTGAGGCATTATGAGGCACTATGATTCAAAAGATTGGTATCGCAAGTTTATTGGTTTTCGTGGGATGTTTTGGACCAAAATCTGCTCCAACAACAGCTTTGTTCAATGGAGAATGTCGGGTCGAAGTGGAATCAAAAACCGATCACTCTGAAATTATGGTGGATAGCGTAGAAGTTGGACATGACAAAGTTCTTTTGCAAGTTCCATGCGGCGAAAGATACATTGAAGTTAGAAAACCAGGATATGTGCCTTACGCTCAATACCTTCCTGTAAGCGTTGAAAGACCACTTTCTGTAAGCGTTACACTAAACAAAAGGCAGCAGCTTCCTAATCTGGCTCTTGAGGCTTCTTTGATTGATAAAGTACGGGGTCCAATTGTGGCAGTAAAAAAATCTGCTCAAGAAGGCACTTCAGAGGCCAAGTCTGATTCTCAGGCACCTGCTGCAACTGAAAAGCAGTCAGATAGATACGAAGACTGGTTGTAGGCTTTAATCTAGGCATCATTCTTGCACCGGCAACGGTGTGGATTTAGGTGCAGTTTATTTAAAAAAAATTGAAGAGTATTTTGAGCTTACTTTTGAGGGAGTTCTTAATCCCGAAATAAAGCGAGTTTGGATTTTGGTATTGCTCGCAAAAGAGGGTGCTTACTCGAGGTTTTGGTATGATTTTTTTCTGGGTCTAGGCGTCTTACATATTCTTGTTTTTTCGGGCTCACAAATTGGTCATATCTCTAGAACAATTCAGACAATTTATTCGGTTTTGCCAGGGTTTACTTTTAGACAATTGGTTGTTGTTAAAACTCTATACTATCTAACCCAAATCGGAATTTTGCTAAGTGTTGGGTGTTTTCTAGAATGGCCAGCTCCGGCGACTCGTGCCATTTTGTTTGAACTCACCTGTTTGGCTGTTCCACTGGGGACCCAGGTGTTTAGAGCTTTGATTTGTTTTACGGCCCATATTTTGCTTTTTGAAAGTCATGTGGGAACACTGAGCTGGGTTTTGTCGTGGGGGGTGTGGGTGTTTTCTGGCTTGGTGGCAGATAGAATGCGCCCAATTTATGCCAATACACTTACAAGCGTGACAGTTTGGATTCTACTTGGACTTTATAAGGGGCAAGATATCATTGCCCTGCTAAAGGCTATTCCTTTGGTGATTTGCGCCAATTTTTTGTTGGGATATCTGTTCGAGAAGGTGGTTTTTAAGCTGGGGGGAATACTTTGGGTCTGCATTGTTCTTGCTGTGGTAGGTGATATCGCTTGGGGCGGAGCCTGGGGTTGGGACTGGGTATGTAAAATTTTTGTTCCTTTTCTTGAATCTGCGACCGGTCTTTTGCTTGTTGCCTTGCACGGGTTCGGTTATATTAAAAGAGTCCTATGACGCTGCAAGAAAAGATAGTGGCCATATTACAAGAACGATCTTTTGAAATCCGCGATGGAGCTTCGAAAATGGATGTTGTCGAAGCGACAGACTTTGAGCAAATCGCGCTGGATATAATGGATCTTATTTCAAAAGACTATGGCTTCGAAATCGAAGACAAATAAATAAACCGACCTACGAACATTTTTAGCGTTCGCAAGTCGGTTCAAGTTTTATTCTAGTAAATCAATTTTTATCCAACAAGTTTAAGTGCCATGTTTTGACTTTGGTTAGCTTGCGACAAAACCGAAATTCCAGATTGCATCATCACTGCAACTCTTGCCATCTCGGCAGCTTCAGCTGCAAAGTCTGCGTCTCGAATTCGGCTTTTTGCAGCAGAAAAGTTTTCGATAGCAACTTCGGTGTTGTTGATTGTGGCGTTCAATCTGTTTTGCAAAGCACCTAGGCTCGATCTGTTAGAGTTGAGAACTTTAATAGCATCATCAAGTTTTGCGAGACCTTCTTGGGCCGTTTTTTTGTCGGCCACATCGATATCTGTAAGACCTAGAGCAGAAAGCGACACGTCTGTTTCGCCAGCCACATAGCCGATACGATCCAAAAACTGATCGTTCTTGATACCAATTTGAAATTCGAGAACGCCGCCTTTTCCGTTTAGCAGATAGGTTCCGTTATATTCTGTGCCTTGAGCAATTCGTTCGATTTCTTGTTTGAGCTGTTGAGCTTCTCGATTGAGATAGCCTCTTTCTCTTTCGCCAATAGAGTCGCTGGCAGCTTGAACGCTGAGCTCTCTCATTCTTTGTATCATTGTAGAAACTTCATTCATGCCGCCTTCGGCAACTTGTACAAATGAAATTCCGTCGAGAGCGTTACGATTTGCTTGCCCATAGCTGCGGATAAATCCGCCTAGGTTTTCGCTAATCGCGAGTCCGGCAGCATCGTCTGCAGATTTGTTGATGCGTAATCCGGAGGAGAGTTTCTCGGAAGTTCTCTCCATGGCAAGTTTTGTTCCACGCATATTTCTATGCGCGTTGATTGCCAACATGTTTGTGTTAATTCTTAATCCCATACCAAAAGCCTCCTTAGTTTTGCTTTTGACCTGGGTCCTCCTGACAGGTTCGGTTTTCAACCTTGAAAACCAAGAGCCTCCTTGCTCGCTAAAGTTTTGTTTTAAAAAATTTCTAGTCGATCCATTCGACCAGAAATATAAACACAAAATCTATCACGACTACTTTATTGGAATTTTCTTAGGGGTAAGTGAGAAAGAAGAAGAGAGGGGATTCCCAAATTCAGCGTCCGTGCTTCTTTCTGCGTCTTACGCTTTTTGAGGAGAAATCCTATCTCTCTCTATAAGAACCTCGAATCAAGAGATCGTGGTCTATGTGATTCTTCGGCACAGTTTTGGGATTCTTGAGTGGAATGTGGAAAATTCTGCATAAAAATGGCGTCATCAATTTGACTCCAGAAAGCCCATGCGCGATTTTAAAATTATGTCGCAAGAGGTCTGCAATTCGTGTTCGGGCACAAAAAATGTACAAACCTGTGTTTATTGTAAAAAACAAGTTTGTAAAAAATGCTATGAATTTGTGAGCGAAGAAGAGTTTTCGATGTATCCCAAGATTCCGAAAAGTCTTGTATTTGGACCCGTCTGCACCGATTGCATTATTGATAAAATTCAGCCCGAGCGACAAATTTACGAAGAACTTTGTGATAAGGCCAAGGAAGTGTATTTCTTAACTAAAAACTATCGTGGCAATGTTAGGATTCTGGCTAGGCACACCAAACGTGTTGCCGTTGAAGACGTGCCCGATCGCAGAGAGGCTATTTTGAGAATGGCGTTTATGGCGGCACAATTGAATTTTAACGCCATAATCGAGGCCGAGATTAAAGATAAAAAGACTCGAACATCTGATGGTTACCAAAGTACATTGTGGTCGGGTTCTGCAATGCCAGCTAAAGTTGATGGCGAACATTTGGAGTTAGCATCGCTTAAGGGCCTATAATTGTCTGTTATAATGAATTCATGTACTCGGTAGAAAGTCTTCTAAAAGAAAAACCCAAATTCAAAGGAGCCTATGTTAACGGAGGATGGAAACTTCCATCGCGGCCCTCTGGCACTTGGGAATGCATTTCTCCTGCCAACATTGATTGGGTATTGCCGCCAGTAAGTTATGCTTTTGATCAAGCCTCTGAAGCGGTGTCAGCTGGTAGAACAGCTTTTAAAAATTGGTCTAAACTCGGGCTCCATCAACGAATTGAATATTTGCAAAAATGGGGATTAGAGATTCAAAAAAGAAGCGAAAAGATTGCGCAGTATTTGTCGTTAGAAACGGGCAAGCCTTTTACGGAATCTTTAGCAGAAACAGACTTATTGCTTTCCAAAATTTCGACTTTTATAAAAGAAGGCGTCGAAGTGGTTTCGAGTTCGGTCATTGATCTGGGAGATCAAGGCAAAGGCGAAATTCACTATAGGCCAAAAGGACTTTTGGTGACCATTGGACCCTTTAATTTGGCATTGTCTTTGCCTCATGGTTTTCATGTGGCTGCATTGTTAACTGGAAATACAGTCATTTTTAAACCCTCCGAGAAAACTCCCTACAGTGCTCAGGTGTATATGGAGGCAGCCGAGGCCGCAGGTTTTCCTGCAGGGGTTTTTCAAATGGTTCAAGGTGGGGCCGAAATTGGAACTCGGCTTGTGAGAGATACTGACGTTAGTGGGGTTTTAGCCACTTGCAGTTTTGATGTGGGAACTCAAATTCAAAAAGAACTCGCAGAAACACCACAAAGAATTGTGGCGCTTCAAATGGGGGCGAAAAATTCGGCCATAGTTTGGGATGGAGCCGATTTGGATTCTTGTGCGGACTCTTTGGTTAAATCGGCTTTTATGACTACGGGACAAAGATGTACGGCGCTGCCAAGGGTTTATGTTCAGAAATCTTTAATTCATGAACTCGTTCAGAAGGTTCATCTGCTAACAAAAGAGCTTTCTATTTCGCACCCATTCGATGACGAACAAAAGCCTTTTATGGGACCCTTAGTTTCGGCTTCTGCAAAAGAAAAATTTTTTAGATATATGTCGATCGCCGAAAGTGACGACTGCGAAGTCATAATGCGTTCAAAGGCTTTAGAAGGAACTTCGGGAAGATTAAATAAAAAACCCCTACCACTAGGTCACTACGTGACTCCGTCGATTCATTTGCTAGCGAAACCCAGTTTTAAATCGGCTTACCAAAATCATGAAATCTTTGGCCCCGATATTTTTTTCTGTCCTATCGAGAATATCGAGGAAGGCGTATTGGCTTCGAATAGTTGTGGTTATGGCCTAGCTTTTTCTCTTTTTGGTGGAAGCGAAAGTTTGTTTAAAAAAGTCGCCGACGAAATTGAAAGCGGAATTGTGTATTGGAATCGTGGAACAGTAGGCACAAGCAGTCGTTTGCCTTTTGGCGGGTGGAAAAAGTCGGGCAATCACAGGCCCGGAGGACTTTTTTCGGTGCTTACCACCACCCAAGTTCAAACTAGGCTTTTAAAACAGTAACTTTTTAAAACTATTTGTATTCAGCTATTCGTACGCTCGCAAGTTTTGAAATACCTGGTTTTTCCATTGTGACACCAAACAAGGCATCTGCTGATTCCATTGTTTTCTTATGGTGGGTAATCATAATCACTTGAGAGCGATCCGTAATCTGTCGTACCAAATTGTTAAAGCGTCCAACGTTTGCGTCGTCTAGAGGAGCGTCAACTTCGTCTAACACGCAGAAAGGTGAAGGCTTAATGCTAAAGATACCAAATATTAAGCTGACTGCTGTCAGGGCTTTTTCGCCACCCGAGAGCAATGTTACGGACTGAAGTTTTTTGCCAGGAGGCTGCGCCACTATCTCGACGCCAGTTTCTAGCATGTTGTCGGGTTGGGTGAGGCGCAATTCTGCGTTTCCGCCACCAAACAATAGAGGGAAAGTTTTTGTGAAGGCTTCGTTTACGGCAACAAAAGCTTCGGCAAATCTCTCGCGAGATTCGCGGTCAATTCGATCGATAGCATCTCTTAACTGACGTAAGCTTTCGGCCAAGTCTTCTCGCTGGATAAACAAATACTCATGGCGTCTGCGAACATCTTCGAACTCTTCAATGGCCACCATGTTGATTTTGCCAAGGTTATCGATTTTGGTTCGCAGTTGAGTCGCAATTTTTCGGCCGGCTTCGTGATCGGCGAATTCTTCGAGGTCTAATGGAGAAGCCAATTCTTTGAGTTTGGTTTCTTCCAATTGAGCCAATATGACTTGGTATGAACTTTCGATTTTTTCACTGAGGTTTTTCAACTCAACATCGTGAATGGCAACGCCTTGCTCTAGGTCTTTGAGTTCTACGCTAATCTGAGTGAAGTCGCTTTGAATTTTTTCAACAGTCGACTGCAATCCTCTGAGACCAGCCTTTGTAGATTGCACAAATTCTTGAGCTTGTGATTCGAGAGTCGAGGCCTCTTCGAAAAATTTTCTTTGCTCATCGAGTTTTAAGGTTTCTAGCTCGAACTCGCCCTGACACTGTTGCAGTTGCTCTTGGAATCTTTGATTTTCATCAAAGATTTGAGACTTTCGAGCGTTCTGTAGGCTTTGTTCCTGAGTTAGGGCTGATTTTCGATTTTGGTTCTGAGAAACATCTCGCTCGACTGTTTTAATTTGAGATCGCAAATCTGCGAGCTGCGAATTTTGTGCGCTAGCTTGGTCTTGGAGTAATTCTCGAATGCTATCGGCTTCCGAAAGATCTGATTGCGCTTTTTGTTTTCGAACTTCGACTTCTCCAAGTTGAACTGAGAGTTCTTCTAGTTTTAGATTTATTTCTGCGCTTTCACTTAGGCCTTTTTGAACTTCTTCCTCGAGGAGAATTTTTTTCTCAGAGAGTCGGGCAATTTTTGCTTCAACTTCTCTTAGGAAAGAAGAATATCTTTCGACATCTGGATTGAGCGCTGCAAGCCTTTGAGTGAGTTCTCGAAACTTTTCTTTGGCTTGGTGAATGCTCTGTATGCACAAATCTAAGTTAGATTCTGCCGCTTCGAGAAGACTGGCGAGTTGAAGCTCTTTTTCTTTGAGCTCGCCAATGACTCGTTTTCTGTGAATGAGACTTGTTGAAGACTCGTCGTGGCCCAGACTGACTGGGGCTAAATCTAAAAATCCATTGCTATGTAATACATCACCTTCTAGCGAAACAAGTCCGATAGGGAGATTGTCAATTTCTGAGGCAATTTTTAATAAGGTTTCTCTATCTCTTACTATCCAGAAATCTGTAACTAGCTGAACCCAGCTAGACTCAACTCCTGTTTCTTTAATGACTTGGGCTAAGGGCCCAATAACGGATTCATTTTGGAGTAAGTAGCTTTTCAGAGTTTGGGTTTGAACCTGAGTCTCGGTCACTGGCGATGCTATAAGCCCAGAAATGTCGGCAGATTCGTTAACGGAACTCTCTGCAATAGGTGTGTTAGGTTGGCCTACAAAAACTTCGTCAAGATTCACTGACCCTGTGTTGAGAGTCTGGTCTGACGATGAATTTTTTTGAATCCAAAGTGGAGCGCGTGATTTTTTGGCATCAGAGTCTTGGCTGTTAACCAAAATGTTACGAATGGAATCTATGTTTGAAACTTGATTTGTGACAATGCGGCTTAGGTTTCGGCCTAAAACGGCATCGACAGCTTTTTCGTAGGTTTCGGGAACACGAACTTGGTCGGCCAAAAGGACCTGATCTTGGCCCTGGTTTTTAAGCTCTAGTGCAATTGTTTTTGCGGCAGCCTCGACCCCTTCGAGATCTCGTTCGAGCGATTCTAATTGCTCTTTTCGGACTCTAACAACGGTGAGTTCTTGTTTAAAGGTGTCTCGAGTTGAAAGTCTTTCGTTACGTTCTTTGTCGAGATTTGCAAGTTCAGAATCGACTTCGTGTTTGAGTGACTCGAGTTCTTTTCGAGTTGTGAAAGCATTCTCAAGATTTGAAAGAGTGTTTGTTCTCTCTCGGGATTTTAAATCGATTTCGTCGTTGAGGTGTGTGATTTGATCTTCGATTTGAAGACGACGAGTTTCTATATTTGTGAGTTGCCTTTGTAGGTTTTGAACCTGTTGCGCAATTTTGGTTTGTGCAATTTCTTCTTGATGAATCTCTTTGCGAGACTCGTTAACTTTCTGGCTGATCTCTTTGACTTTGTCCTGAAGTATTGAGCTTTCAGTCTCGAGCTCGGTGGTTTTGAGGCTGAGGTCGCTTAATACTTGCTCTTGTTCGCTGATAAGGTTTTGGCAAACACCGAGTTCGTTTACGAGTTCTAATTCTCGAGATTCAATAGACTGAAGGTTTTCTTGGTTCGAGCTTAACCTGTGGTCGAAGTTCTCGATTCGGGTTTTTAGGTTGCTCAGTAGAGCCTCAATGTCTTTGATTTGAAGCTCAAATGTTTTGGTTTGAGCTCGTTTTTCGCTTAGCTCTTGCTCAGCGTTTACAAGCTGATTTTCGCTCTCAGAAAGTCGCATTCTTTCAATGCTCAGAGACTCTTCAAGGGCATTTATTTGCGAGCGTAGTTCGGAACTTTTAAAAGCAATTCGAGACTTGTCGTCGTTTCGGTTCATCCACTCTCGGCTTGCTAAACTTAGCTCGAGTTGTTTGAGCTGTTCTGAGAGTGTTTTAAATTTCTCGGCCTTGTCGGCTTGTCGTTTTAATGAACCCAGCTGTTTTTGGAGGTCTTGAACAATGTCGTCGATTCTTTGCAAATTGAGTTTAGAGTTCTCGATTTTTCTCTCGGTCTCGGCCTTGCGAGCTTTAAACTTCATGATGCCAGCGACTTCTTCGATAACCACTCTGCGATCTTCGGGTTTCAAAGAAATCATTCTCGAAATAGCGCCTTGCTCTACGATGCTGTAAGCCTTGGCTCCAACTCCAGTGTCCATGAAAAATTCTTGAATATCTCGAAGGCGACACTGGGTTTTGTTAATAATGTATTCACTCTCGCCATTTCGATAGTAGCGACGTGTGATTTGAATTTCGTTTGAAGCCTGAAACTGTGGAGGAAGTTCTGGGTCTTTCTCGGGATCGCGACTCAGCACTAAAGTGACTTCAGCAACGTCCATGGGTGCAGAATCTTTGGATCCCGAAAAAATGACGTCAGTCATTGTCGAGCCGCGTAGGTGCTTAGGAGACATATCGCCCATGACCCAATACAAGGCGTCTACGACGTTGGATTTTCCGCAGCCATTGCTACCCACAATAGCTGTAATATTTTGGTCGAAAGTGACAATGGTTTTATCTTTAAAAGATTTAAATCCAAACAACTCTAAACGTAGAATTTTCAAAAGAAAAACCTCCCTTAAAAGAGCCCAAAAACAGTTACTAAAGGGCTAATTTAGGGGAGGTTTTTGAATTTGTCTAACGGTCGAAAAAAAAACTTAAAGCTCTTGGTCTTCCACCGGACACTCTATATATTTGTCGCATTTATCTATAGAAGTCTCATCGGTCTCTTTTCCGTCACAAAGTCCAAGGTAGCTGCCATTTTTTAGGTGAGCTTGGGCAGCTTTTTCGGCTATCATAATTTGATGCTTGTTCTCAGGGTTCCCAGGAGGAACTTTACAAAGAAGGACTTTTCTTTGCTTGGAGTCTTTAAGTTGGAGGCTAGTGGGTGAACTTGGACTAAGATTGCGTTTTTTAAGCTCGCCCGTTTCGCAGTATTTCTTATTTGGGTCTTTTTTGGAGATCAAAACAATAGGAGAGCCTTGTTCTGTTACGGCAACAGGATCGGCTCCATTTGGAACTATGACTTCGACTCCTTCGATGTCGGCTGAAGTGCTGTCGTCCGAAGAAGAGTTTAGTTGATAGGCTTGTTCACAACCAATAACACCAAAAGCCATTAAAAAAGAAAAAACACGAAACTTCATAAAATCACCTCTGTGCAAGAGGTTAACCTGAAATGTTCAATTTTTTAGTTAAGTTTCTGTTAACTGTTAAGGTGTTGAAAATATTTAAAAATCGGCAGTAAATTTGAGGTTCAAAAACTGGGTTTTTGCATTGGTTCCCGAAACTTGCTTGTCGTATAACAGTGCGGTTTTAACACTGGAATTGAACTGATATGTGGGGCCAAAAGTTAGCTGGGATTTTTGCATAGACTTTGTCGTAGAGCTGGAATTGCCGAAAATATCTGTACTGCTATACGCCGATTCATTAGCTCCAAAATACTTTAAAAATAGGCCATATGAAGTCTGGAACAATTTGACCTGAGTCAAAAAGGCATAAACTAAGGCATTGTCCACATTCGTTGGAATATTGAGTTGGCCCAACTCAAGTGACGCATCCAGAGTAGACGACTTGTGTGTTAAACCCATCATCCAGGCCGAGCGACCATTAAGTGGAGAGCTATCAATGGGCGGTGTAGCAGTGGAGGCACTTTTAGTGTCGAGGCTTAGTCCGAGATGAAATTTTAACAGGTCGTCGCTAATTTTAAAGGAACTAAATAATTGAGTGCTTAAAGAAGCGTCGGTGTCGGGTTTGTAGTTTAAAGTTTCGGCGCCATTATGAATTTGAAGTCCTAGTTTGAAAGCTTTTCTATCTAGCAAATACGAAAAACCATTCACACTTTTATAAAGAAAACTGCTGGTTCTATTGAGACTGTCGCCTAACCAGCGAAGAGAGATGTCCGACTCTATTGATTCTGTGTAAAGAGTCGAGTGGCGGCCGATTCTAAAGCGTGCGCCATCAACAAACAAAGAAGGATTCTCGATAAAAAAAGCTCTAATAAAAAATAACGAACTTGTTGTGAAAGCTGCATCTCCATTGTTTGGAGAGCCATAAACACTTCCAATTGTGTCGGAGTCGAGTCTTACAGTGAGATTCCAGTTCTGAGGGAGTTGGACTCTGGCTCCTAAATACATATAATAATTATCGAAGCCATAGGTGTCTTCGGCGTTGGAATTGAGATTTGCCTTAAATCCAGTAAATCCACCTCCCATGAATTTGATTGAAGAAGACTCACTCGCCTGGGCCCAACCCAGAACGGGCGAAAAAAAACCTAATGTTAAAGCTCTAAGGATGTAAGAAAAAGGTTTAGTCATAGGATTTGAATCTAGTTCACAATCGTTTTTTGTAAAATAGCGACTGTGGTATAAATTAATACATCATGAAAAGCTCGCCGGTTGTTTTAACAGAAGCCGCGTTGGCGAAGCTTGTTCCAAAGCGCAAACCCTCAGAACACAAATATTCGTTTGGTAGCGTTGAGATTTGGGGTGGAGCAAAGCAATACCCCGGAGCATTGTATTTGTCGGCTCTTGGCGCGTTTAAATCCGGAGTGGGTTTTGTTTATCTGGTATCGGAAGTCGATAAAAAAATTGTGGAATCTTTGCCCGAATGTGTTTGGGGACCAGGGCCAGTGAATAAAAATAAAACTGTATTGATGGGCTCCGGGTGGGGGCGAGAAATTTCAAATCAGGAATATTTTTTGGAATATCTTGAATCCGAGAGTTTTTCGCAAAATGTGACTGTCATTGATGGAGATGCCTTAGGGTTTTTGGGAGAAAATTCCTGGGCTTTAAGTAGAATAAAAAACTTAAAAAATAATAACAGAGTGATTGTGACACCTCATTTTGGCGAAGCCATGAAACTGTTGGCCATAGAAGACAAACAAGAAAAACAAAGACTCTCAAACAATCGTATAGAAATTCTAAAACAGCTTTCACGCAAACTTGGCCCAGAAACTGTGATTGTTTTAAAAGGTTCGCCGAATTGGGTTTTTCAGAAAGAAAATTTTGCAGAATCTCCTTGGGGGAGCGTTGCTATGGCCCAAGCTGGGCACGGCGATTTGCTAGGAGGAATGGTGGCTGGTTTTTGCGCGCAGGGTTTAAGTCGCTTCGATGCGTGTTGTTTGGCTCTGGGCTTGCAGGGACTATGTGCAGATAGATTGAGCCAAAACAAAAAAATAGATCGTGGTGTTTTGGCTCATGAAGTGGCCACAGAAATTCCCTCTGAAATTTCTAGACTTCAGGATTTTAAATCACATTCGATTTAAGCTGGGCTTGCGCAGCGGACAATCTCGCAGCCGAAACTCTGTATGGAGAGCACGACACATAGTCGAGTCCAACAGAGTTAAAAAAATCAATCGATCTTGGATCTCCGCCGTGTTCACCGCAAACTCCAGTTTTAAGTTGGGGTTGGGTTTTGCGGCCACGTTTGACGCCCAACTCTACAAGTTCTCCAACTCCGGTTGTGTCTATAGATGTGAATGGGTCGTTTTTGAGTAAGCCATTGTCTATATATTCTGGCAAAAACTTGCCACAGTCGTCGCGAGACAAACCGAGAGTCATTTGAGTGAGGTCGTTTGTTCCAAACGAGAAAAATTCTGCCACTTGCGCAATTTCAGAGGCGGTCAGCGCAGCCCTTGGAATTTCGATCATTGTGCCAATTTGATAGGGTTTGTTACCAATGAATTCTTTGGGCACATCTTTTAAAACTTCCTGAACGACTTTTTCGATTTTATCTTTAATCCAAACAAATTCTTTTCGATCAAAGATTAAAGGAATCATAATTTCGGCCAGTACGGGTTGTTGTGTAAGTCTTGCCGCTTCGACAATGGCTTCTGCAATTGCGCGAGCTTGCATTTCGTAGATTTCGGGAAAAGAAATTCCTAGTCTGCAACCCCTGTGTCCAAGCATGGGATTGGCTTCTCTAAGGCTGTGAGCTTTAGAGAGTAATCGCTCAGGACTGGTTTTAAGTTTTAAAGCTAAACTTGTTAAGTCTGTGTCTGAGGTTGGTAAAAACTCATGAAGAGGCGGATCTAAAAGTCTGATTGTAACAGGTAGGCCTTTCATTTCTCTAAAAATTCCCACAAAGTCAGCACGCTGCATGGGCAAAATGGTTTCTAGAGCTTTGGCTCGTTCTTCGGCTGTATCCGAAAGTATCATGGCTCTAACGGCTTCTATGCGGTCAGGTTCAAAAAACATATGTTCTGTTCGACAAAGACCAATACCCTCGGCTCCAAACGATCTGGCCACTCTGGCATCGTGTGGAGTGTCGGCGTTGGCTCGAACTTTGAGTTTTCGTTTTTGATCGGCCCAGCCCATAAGTTTGAGGAAATCTGGACTTAATGCCGTTGAAATTGTGGGGACTTCGCCTTTGTAAATTTCGCCAGTATTGGCGTCTAGAGTTACTAGATCGCCCTCTTTGATTTCAAATTTTTGCCCATCCCTAAAGCAGGAAAACTTTTTGTTTTTGTAATCGATCTGAATGTCGGCGCAACCCACGATGCAGCTTTTACCCATTCCTCGGGCCACCACGGCCGCGTGAGAAGTCATTCCTCCCAGGGCTGTTAATATTCCAACTGAGGCATCCATTCCGTGAATGTCTTCGGGGGAGGTTTCGTGTCTTACTAAAACAACTTTTTCGCCTTTTGATTTTTGTTTTTCGGCTTCGGTGGAATTGAAAATCACTTTTCCAGTTACAGCTCCGGGGCTAGCGGGAAGACCTTTGGCTATGACACTGCCTTTGAATTTTGGATCAAGTCGTGGATGTAATAACTGGTCGATGCCATAGGGATCTATTCTTAGGATGGCTTCGTTTTCGGTAATGAGTTTTTCATTGACCATGTCGATGGCAATTTTGACGGCTGCTTGTGTGGTTCGTTTTCCGTTGCGGGTTTGCAATAGAAAAAGTTTTCCTTCTTCGATTGTAAACTCGATGTCCTGCATGTTTTTGTAATGAAATTCGAGTTTGTCTTTGAAGGATTCTAATTCTTTAAAAACACCTGGCATCATTTCTTCTAGTGACAAAAATTCATTTGATATTTGATCGCGCTTACGTTGGTCGCTGGTGAGAGGATGCGGCGTACGAATTCCTGCAACTACGTCTTCGCCCTGAGCCTTGGGTAGAAATTCACCAAAAAATCTTTTTTCACCCGAAGAAGGATCGCGGCTAAAACAAACACCTGTGGCCGAATTGTTGCCCTTGTTGCCGAACACCATCGCTTGAATGTTAACGGCGGTTCCCCATTCTTCAGGGATTTGTTCCATTTTTCGGTAGTGAATGGCTCTTGGAGTCATCCAGCTATCAAAAACTGCTCCAATGGCGCCCCAAAGTTGTTCTTGGGGGTCTTGCGGGAATTTTTTTCCAATTTCTTCGAGTACGCAAAGCTTGTAGGCCCTGCAAAGAGTTTTGAGATCTTCGGCTGTGAGGTCGGTGTCTTTTTTGACATTTTTTTCGAGTTTTAGATCTTCTAAAATATTTTCAAATCGAGAGGCATGTACGTTTAAAACCACGTCAGAATACATGGCAATAAATCGTCGGTAGCTATCATAGGCAAAACGGGCGTCGCCAGTGAGTTGGGCTAAACCTTCTACGGTTTTGTCGTTTAATCCTAAATTCAAAACTGTATCCATCATCCCGGGCATACTGGCGCGTGCGCCTGATCTTAC
>JACCDO010874664.1_pt1 | contig 15277 bp, 15 predicted proteins | sample 7446101 | NCBI WGS metagenome assembly JACCDO01 (sample SAMN15323440, study PRJNA562643) | freshwater metagenome | isolation source: river surface water | place: USA:Blue River Watershed | collected 2017-08-16
TATATCAAATAATAAAACAATTTAACGTGTCTACTAAATGGTAACATAAGTGAGGTAAATAATTTTTTATACTATTTAAATAATATAAAATAATGGTAATAAATAATGGGTGTTAAATTTACTCACTAAAAACATAAGGCAAGCACATAGGTTCAGGTATATTATTAATCATTTTATTAAAATATCTATTTAATTGCAATGTTTTGTGGAAATGATGAAATTTCATTAATAATGTAAGAAAATTAGATGGTGTAAGTATTTCAAGAAGCAGAATATACATAATACCATTTAATTTTTTTGCAAAACGTTCACGATCATAATCTGGTGTTGAATCAAAAATATGTTTGTTCTCTTCACTTACATGAAAGAACTCTTTGTGTAATTTACTGTCTTCTAACAGTTTTTTTGAAACTAATTCAGTATTATTCAATATTTCATATGAAACTTCATCCATCATATTTTTCACAGTTGCAAGAGCCATCTCACAATAGCTTCGGCCTTTAATAAAATTCGGATGCTTTGTAATCTTTGATTTTTTAATATCCGAGAAAATAACTTCAATACCATTTGACATGATATTTATTAATTTAAGATAAATATTAAATGAGAAATAAACATAATAATAAACTTCATTTGGTGTATTTTTTTCATACACCATTGTTAATTTAATATAATTTAATAAAAATTTAATAGAATCTTCATTGTCTGGTTTCACCCACGTGAGTCTTTCTTTCTTTTCACTATATGTGCTTTTAAAACCTTGAATGAAATAAGAAATATACTTCCATATTATCTTTTCATTCTCAGACAATTCTGAATTATTAATATTTTCAATATTGTAATTATAATCATCAAATGGAATGGTTTGATGAAATTCATTATTATATATGACCATAGAATCAGTCATGATAACACAAAAATAATACCATTATATATTCATATTTTATTTCAATTTTTTCTATATCCAAATCAATTATTATTTGTGAGATATATTTAATCCTAAATATAATCTATAGTAAAGTATATAAATGGGTTTAGGTGTGGATAATAAAAGTAAGCTATTATCTATTGGTATGATAGTTACTGGTGCATTATATATCCCTATAATTTTTTTATTAGTAATGATTTCTAGTTTATTTAGAAATAAAAAATATAATAATATAAAATTCCTATTATTAATTTTACCACTAGCATTAATAAGTGTTTATTTATATTGTACTATTTCATTAATGAAATATTATGAAAAATTAAAAGAAAAACAACCATATAGATATTGTTCTAGAGAAACTGAATCATATTGTAAAATAGAGGATAAAAGTAATGGTCTTCTTAAAAGTGCTATATTTCCCACTATAACGATGGTTGTATTATTAGTTTTCAGTGTCGTGGAACTGAAAAAAACTCATGATTAAAGAATATTCTATTAATAATAGCAAATATCATATGTATTTATTTCTTAAAAAAAATCTATAGTAAAGTATATAAATGGGTTTAGGTGTGGATAATAAAAGTAAGCTATTATCTATTGGTATGATAGTTACAGGGATATTATATATCCCTGGTTGGGGTGTAGGAGGATTGATTAGTAAAATATCAAATAATGAAAAAAAAGGTATAAAAAGATATCTATTGATACTTTTCCCTCTAATATTTACAGTTATTTATTTATATTGTTCAGTCTCATTATATAAATATTATGATGAATTACTTGGTGGAATTAACCAAATAAAAGAACGGGGCACATATAATACACTACTCTCAAAACATACAGCATCTTTTGTAGGTATTGTAATTGGTGTAGTCATGGCATTTGTGGTTATTGGTGTTTTTGGTAGTTTATTATGAGGAGAAATGTAAAACCGCCGAAAATATTTAATTAAAAATAATTATAGATTTTTATAATTTATCAAAATCTATAATATATATATGGCTTTAGGTTGGGACAACGAAAGCAAAAAACTATCTATTGGTATGATAGTGACCGGTGCATTATATATTCCTATGTGTATTTTTGTATTTATAATTACTCAATTATATCGCACCAGAAAAACATTTCCAGTATTAATCTTACAACTAGCATTAATATGTGTTTATTTATATTATACTATTTCATTAAGTAAATATTATACAGAATTAAGAGATAAATTAGAAGTTAAACTATGTCCTTATTATCGTTTAGATGATAGTTCTGATTATTGTAAATTAAATAGAAGAAGAACAGATGTTATAGGAGGTGGAACTTTTTCTACAATTATAATGATATTGTTATTTATTTTATCGTTATACAATTTTTTAAATCCTTTATATCTTTATGATTAATTGGTTCACATAACTGCTTGTATTTGAAACGAGAACAACCTAAAATATTAAAAAAAAATGAAACTCATAATATATATAAAAAATATTCCATTAATAATAGCGAACGCAGTGCTTGTTTTATAATAATCAGTATTAATATCTTTAATCAATACAGAACTTGCAATATTTAGTGCTAATGAAAGAGGTATGAACACATATAATAGTATAATAAGAGTTTTTCCTTTTTTATCATTAACTTCCTCTGTCTTCATTGTAGCTCCGTATATAATTAAAAGCACTATTACTATAAAATTTATAATACTTGTAATGATACCAGATATAAATAATCCTTTAATTTTAGTATCAAAATTTTTAAATTTACTATGATCTATTTGTTCAGAATTATTACTCATTATATATAATTAATATGACTAAAACCATTTTGGTCTTTATGAATATTAATATATTCACTAATGAAATCCTTTAGCGAATCAATATGTGAAATTAATATTACATTATTATAATTACTATTTAAGAATTGTGCAATTTTATCAAATTTTTCAATATGATGTTTGTCTAATACAGATACACCTTCATCAATAATTAACATTTTGTTTTTAGGAATAACAGATACATTTGCAAGTGCAATTTTAAATGCAATATTAATAATAAACATTTCCATACCACCTAAAATATTAACTATCATATCCGAACTATCTTTAATATGAACAGTAATATTATTACCGTCTAATAATACATTTATTTTTTTATTAATAAATTGTGAAATTAATTGATTAACACGTTCTTCAATATCATTAAGCCTTGTTGAAATAATTTTACTAGGAATACCATTTATATGACATGCCTTCTTTAATGCATTATATATATTATGTAATTTATTATTAATTCTGAACTCTTCTTTCAATTCAAGATATGTATTAAATTTAGTTTCATATATAGCTAATTCATAAAGAGTATCGTTTAATTGTTTATTATAAATCGTTAATTTATTATCAATCTTATCTATTTTAATATCTAATTCTTTAATTTTACTAATTATTTCCCTATTATTAATATATTTAATATTTATTTTTAAATAATCAATATATTTAACAATATCATCATAAATAGTATTTCTTTTTCTTGCATATAATTCATCCATAATAGTATAATGATTAATAATATCATTACACAATGATTTCCTATATGAATTATAAATATTAATGCAATTATTATAATCATTCCAAATATCTTCCCAATTAATTAGTAAAATTTCTGTTAATTGTTTTAATTGAATAGTCAAATTATTTTTTTCAACAATATATGAATCATAAATTTCTTTTCTTTTTAAACATACAGGGCATTTATTATTTATTTGATTAATATCAATTTGTTTATTAACCAATTCTAATTTATATTCTAATTGCGTTTTAAGACTTAAATTGTTTTTATATAATTCATAATTTTTATCAACTGTAATTTTATTATAAGAACTGAGTGTTTTAATTACTTTATTAATATCATTAGGTGTATAATTAATACAATTAATATTATACATTAATTGCGTAAAATTAGAACAAATAAGTTTGCTATTAATAGACTGATTATTAATAAACTCAGTATTATTTATAATCATATCGCACAATTGTAAATTTCTATTAAGCCATTCTAAATCATTAATATTATAATTATAATTAATATTATCATTTATTTCAACATTATTTAATAATTTAATATATTTATTTTTCTTTTTAACAATATTCTGTTTAATAGAGTTAATATAATCAATATTCTTATTTAATTTTTTCTTGATTTTAATTCGACTATCTTTTTCTTCAATAATATTATCAATATCAATATTTTTTAATTTAATTTCATTTTCATCTTTTCTAATTTTACTATATTTTTCATCATTTTTAAATATATCATATATTTTTTCAAATTTATCCAAATTAAACATATTATACAAAAAAAACTTTCTATCACTAGAAGTCATATCATAAAAATTTTTTTCTTTGTTTTGCAAAAACAAAGTTGTTAAGCAAAAATCATCATATGAACCAATAATTTTATTAATTTCTAATTGAGTTTCAAAACGGTCTTTTCTAGTAATAAATAATATATCATTATTTGTTTGTTTCTTGAAATCATAAATATCAAATGAAATCGCCATTCCAGTTTTACTATTATTTTTACCTTTTAAGATACCTTTCTTATGAACGGTATATATATCGCCGCCGAGTTTAAATCTCATTTTTGTTTCAAATGTTTTCTTTTTCTTATTTACAATATATGAAGGAATAGTTCGATGCTTTGAATAAGCATTTCTACTAAAATTATCATACAAACTAAATAATATAATATCAATTAGTGATGATTTACCATGAGAATTAGGTGCAAATAATCCAACAATATCATTCATAGGTAATTTAGTGAAATCTAATTTATTATTTTCTCCATAAGCAAATAAATTACTAAATTCAATATCGATTAAACTCCATAAACATAATTGTTTATCTGAATCTAAATTGATATCTTGTAATTTTTTATTAAATAATTGTTTACATTCAATTGTTTCTTCTTCAGTTAATTTATTAATAAACCCATTCAATAAATCATTATAATTTATTTGATATTGTTGAGTGTTAATAATTTCATTTTTATTAATAAATGTTTCATAAAATGTAACATTAGGATATATTTTTTTAATTTTCTTTTTAATTCTATCACTAATATCTTTATCGGTATCAACAATGTTTAATCTAATTTTAGCATTAGATGGTAGACTATATTTAACACCCAATTTATTAATATCAATTTCTTGTGAATCAACAACAACAACTCCAGTAATAATATCCATCATCATATGTCTGTATGGGTTATCAATAATAACATATTCTGAAGTTTTGTTAACTAAATCCCATACTAAACACCCATGATATATATCTGTTTCTGCAAAGTTTTGTGAAATTAACGACGAGGCGTATGCAATTCTTTTATTAAAGTTTTTGTTATTCATATATTGGAATTTATGAATATCTCCTAATAATACATAATCGTATCCAATAAAATCATCTATTTGTTTATCTCCATGTAATACCACACCAACTGCTGTAGAGCATTGACCAATAGGTCCATGGTATAATCCAATTAATATAGTATTATGAGAATCAATATGATTCTCATATTGATTATTAATATCATTTGCTGTAATAAATTTGTTATCTAACAACGATGATACTCCAAAAATAATATTACCATATTTATATATTCCACTATTTTTGAAATAATATAAATTTTCAATACTGCGTTCTGTTAATATAGAATCTAATGAATCTTTGATATGTTTATTAGATTCGACCATATCATGATTACCTGCAATAAGAATAACAGGCATAATTTCAGATAATGATTTTAAAAATTTATAACATTTAATAACACAATCTGGTGTTAAATTATCTTTTGCATGTAAAACATCTCCAGTAATAACAATTATTCCATTTGAATGATTTAATTCAATTTGTTTATTAAGGTAATTATACAAATTATTAAATACAATATCATATTCAACATGCCTGTCATATCTTCTAATATGAATATCTGATATGTGATATATTTTTTCAATACTATTCATAATTATTAATATTAATAATTTATTATTTAATTGTATTTAATTCAATCTTTTTGAAAAAAAATTAAATAATATTATATAATTTACTCAATCTTTTCTCTAGTAATTATAATGAAATTAAACGAGAATTTATCAAAGTCAATAATATGTGAATGGGATATACAAAAACCATTAAATTCTAATAAATCTGAAATGAAAGATTATAATATAATATCTGTTGTATTTTTTTTAATGGAGGATGGATATAAAAAGAAAGATAAATATTACAATGGTTTGAAATTATTAATAAAAGATATTCCTAAAGTTTTACCAGATTTTATATTACGTATTTATTATGATTCTTCAACCGAAAAACAAATAAATGAACTAATGATGGAAACACCAAAATCTAATATAGAATTATTTAAGTATAATATTCCAGAATTAAAAAACAAATCAAATTATCATTATGGAGTTGTCGGCACTTTATTAAGATTCTTACCATTATATAATAATAATATTCATAAGGCAGATAAAGTAATTATATTAGATATAGATAATGTTTTACATGATTGGTATAGAAAAATAATTAATTATTTAATAAATAATAAAATAAATTTTGCATATAGAACAAGACCATGTTATTCAATAAAAAAAAGAATTTTATGCACTAATACAAAATATTATTCAATAATAGCAAGTTTTATTTATCAAAATATAAGTTTACCTTATAATATATTTAGTGATTTTCTGGAAAATATATTTATAAATTCACACGAAGGTATAATAATTGATTGTGGTTTGAAAGACAAATATTCATATGGAATAGATGAAATTTATATAAATAAATATCATTTAACATATTTTTATAAAAATAAAATAAAAATATGCGCCGTATTATTTAATCATGAAGATATATTAACAGGATTGAAAGATTATATTTATTTATTATCAAACATGAAAGATATAAATATATACATCGAGTTTTTACAAGATTTTTTTAATATATTTAATATTAAATATAATTTTAATTTAAATAAAGGTAAAGATTTAGATTCAATTAAGAAAGAATTGTATGATTTATTATATAATAAATCATCATGGGAATCAAATAAAAAAATAATAGTAAAACAATTAATAAAATCAAAACCCAAAGAATTATACAAATTATTATTAGAAGCTCTTAAACTAAATTTACCTCAAATGAAAACTTTAATAAAATGTTTATTAACAAATATTCAATTAGATTTAACAAAAATAAATTTAATGTTATTAGAAACTAATTTTAGTGATAAAATAATAATAAAAGATACTCGTTTAATTAAATTACGAAATAATTAGACGACGCTTGGCGTTATGTTCCACAGGGTCAGCACGAATGGGGTCGCGCGAGTAAATGTAATTAAACTCCATATTTTCAGTGCGGAAAATGATTTCTCGAAGCAATGTTTTCTTGTTCTCAGAATTAATGCTGTCGTCGTCCTCATACCACATAATCAATGAAGCGGGTGAAATAAGCTTGACGCCTTCCACTTCATAATACTTGATAGTGCTACGCGTCATTGTCAAATTAATCGGTGTCATTTGGCCATTTTGGAAAGTCATTGACGAATGAGGAGTAGACTGGAGTCTCTTGTATGCTCCAAACTTTTCAAAAGTGAGCGGAGTCATACGAGAATACAAAATATCGACGTTTTTAGGGAATTCTTCAAGATATCCAATGTTCAAGAAGGCACACCAGAAATCAATGGCAAATGACCCTCCGACAACCCACTTGTCATTGCCAATCATCGCGTCGATGAATTGTTTAAACTGAGCCACGTTTGTGATACTCATGATAACACCTTTTTATAATAATCTATTTAATATTTAATTTTTCAATTTTTTTAAATATTTAAGGAACTATTATTAATATAATATTAATATTATGTTTGAATTAATGAAAGATTTAAGAAATAAGGGATATTACCCTACAAAAATATTTGATATAGGTGCTTACCATGGTTTATGGACAAAGGAAGTATTAAATATTTATCCAAATAGTAATTATTATTTATATGAGGCGATTGATTATAATGAATTATCTCAATTTGTAAATATAAATTTTAATATGACTAAATTTAATGTATTGTTAAATGAAAATAAAACTACTGTAAAATGGTATCAAAAGAAGAATACAGGAGATTCAATGTTTAGAGAGAAAACAGTCCATTTTAATGACTGTGAAATATTAGAAAGAGAATCAATTGATTTAGATACTCATATTAAAAATGAAATAGTAATAAATAATAATGATAGAGTATTAATAAAAATTGATTGCCAAGGAGCAGAGATTCCTATACTAAAAGGCGCACAAAAATTACTATTGAATACTGATTTTATATTATTAGAAATTCCATTATTTGGTAAATATAATGAAGGTGTTCCAACTTTTTTGGAACATATTCAGTATATGGAATCAATAGGATTTATCCCATATGATATTTATGATAAACATTTATTGAATGGTTTTACAATGCAAATAGACATGATGTTTATAAATAAAAATCATGAATTTAATAAATTAAATAATTAAATTAATAGTATTTATAGAATCAATCATATATTTTGGTTGTGGATAGTTATATAAATGATTAATAATATTAATTCTCTTATTATTTTTAATTGTATCACACATGTCATCAAATTCAATTTCTTCTAATCCCATATCTCTGGACGAATCAATAATATTAATAGTATCAATATTAGCAGTATGACCTTCATATAAATTCAAATATGATTCTCCTATTTTAAGACAAGAATCAGGTTGTGTATTAAAATGATTTAATATATTATTAATCATATCAGGACTAGGTCTTTGATTATTAATAATATAATCATATTTATATCCCCAATTATATAATTTATTATTAATAATACTTGTAATATTGTTATTATAATTAGTGATTATTCCGATATTATATCCCATATTTTTAAATTTATTTGTTAATTCAACGGAACCCTTAATAGGATAATTATAATAAGGATTATTATTAAGATTAATTAATAATTTATTATAATCTTGTAAGACTTTTTTATATTTATTATTATTCATAAGACATAGAGCTTTGATATGTTGTTCATCATTTCTGCCAATTCCATGATTAATAATTCTGTCTTGAAAATTAATTTTATTCATATATAAAGCATTGTGCATTGCAATATAAGGAATTCTAACACCGAAATCAATTAGAACACCAGACAAATCAAATATAACCGTATTATATTTAGAAAAAATATGTTTAGTAATATACATCATTTATATTAATAAAAATACATTTTTATAGTCCTTTTATTCACATAAAATATTTTCTTTATTATTATGACAATATTTATAATATAAATGTATTCTATACAGTGTTAATGTAAAACATACAATATCAGTAATTAATAATGGAATTAGATTTAACATAATTCCATATACTCCCCATATTAAATATAATACTAAAGATAGAAACAAAGATTCAATTGATATTCCGTGAACATCTTTTGTTTTATATGTTTTATGAATTTGTGGAATAATATTACCTATAGATAAGCAAGGACCCATTACAGAAACAATATCAATTATATAACTCATTATATATAATTGATAATTTTATTTAATAAATCCATAAAAATTGATATTAATACATATAATTCTATTAATATAATTTATTAATGGAAGAATTATATAATTTTTGGAAGAATAATAATAATCTATGGTTTAATTCATCTCAAAATGATGATAAAATGCTAACTGAAAAATATTATATATTATTTAAAACTTTTTTATTTGAAGATATAAAAATAAATAATAAAATAGAATTAACATCATATATAATTTTATATGATCAAATATTACGTCACATTAATAGACATACTAATAATAATTTCACCCCACCTAATAACTTTTTAATAAATTGTTACAATTATTATAATATTTATAAAAATGAATTAGATGATTTTGAATTCATGTTTATTCTAATGCCAATTCGTCATACTCATCAATTAAAACATATAAAATTTGTCTTAAGTGAAATATGGGAAAGAGGATTAAATCCTGCATTAAAAAAATATTTAGTTGCAACTTATGAACGTTATATTAAATGTGGTTTAATAAATGATCATTCAAACATATTAAAATTAACTAGAGACTTTTATACTGAAAATATAGATATAAATCAATCAAAGATTATAAATATATTAGATAAATCATCAATTGTATCTAATGAATTAATACTAAATGATTCTCATTATTTAATTTCATTAATGAAAGATTTTATAAATAATAATAACTTAATTGATAAAACAATTATAATATCAATAAGTGGCGGAGTAGACAGTATGGTATGTAGTTATTTATTAAAAATGATTAATCATCCATTTATAGCAGTTCATATTGATTATTATAATAGAGATGAATGTTTGACGGAAGAAGAATTATTAAAATGGTGGTGTTGTAAATTGTTAAATGTTCCATTATATATTCGCAGAATAGATGAAATAAATCGTCCCAAATGTATGGAATATGAATTACGTGATTTATATGAAAGTTATACAAAATCAATTAGATTTAATACATATAAAATAATTGATGAGCCAATTGTTATGCTTGGACATAATAAAGATGATACAATTGAAAATATATTTACAAATATTGCATCTAAAAGTCATTATGAAAATTTATTAGGTATGGATTATATTTCTAAGATAGATAATATTACATTTATAAGACCATTATTAGATACATTTAAGAAAGACATTTATTCATTTGCCTTGACTAATAAAATACCTTTCTTAGTTGATTCAACACCTAAATGGAGTCAACGTGGTAAAATTCGTGATATAGTTCGTCCTGCATTAGAAGAATGGAACCCTTTAATATTAGATGGATTATTAGAATTATCCGAGAAAATGAAACAGATGACATTGTTAGTAGATAAATTAATTAGTAATACTACAAGTGATTATAATACAATAAATGATGTTCCGATTGATAGTTTATATTGGTCAACTATTTTAAAAAAAAATAATATTTATATTAGTCAGAAAACATTAAAAGAATTAATTAGAAAATTATTATATTTTCAAGCTAATCCATTAAAATTAAAAGAAGTTAAAAAATTTACATTGTGTAAAAATCATTATATAGAATTTATCCAGAAAGATAAATTATATATATATTTTATATAAAGAGAAATAATATTATTTTATAATGAAGCTTTTATTAAAACTAATTCTATTATATATTGGTAAAGTTGTATCTGCTCCAATATCGGACCAGATTAATACTCAAATGTTATTAATTCCCGACCGTGCTGTTTTTCAAATAGATAATAGTATAAATATTATTCCAAATAAACAAAATATTAGATATGAAGATTCATCATTAAATATTTTACCATTTCTATTATATTAATAATGTCTATTTACAAATATAAATATGAATTAAAATATCTTAAATATAAAAATAAATATTTTAATTTACGTATAAAATATTTATCAGAACATTCAAATAATCAAAATGGTGGTGCAAATAGAATAATTATATTTGGTTGCACTTCAATAAATGATGGTTCTACATTGGATAAAAATTTTGATTTAATTAATAATGCTATAAATAAACTTATATCAGTGAGTGATATAAAATATCCATATTTTTTAATAAAATCCTTTAATAAAATAGAAAATAAACCTGAATTAGTTGCAAAACTAATACAAAATAATTATATAGTATCTGAAGATAATATAAAAAATACAGAAATAATGCAATTTATAAATGAAGAATTTATAGCTAAAAATAAAACAATAGATGTATTAATTTTGGCAGAATGTAATTATTTATTAGCTACTATAACATCAACTGAATTTACTATTAAATATTTAACTCGTAAAGGAGAATATAAGAATATGTTTGATATAGCTAAACCAAATTTATATAATATGTATAAAGCAGTTGATGGATATATAATAAACATATACCATTATAAATCTGGATTTATAAATGTCGAAGATTTTATATCTCAATTAGCTATAAATTATATATTGTTACATAATATATTTTATAAGATTTTTAATAGATTATTTACTAGAATTGAAGATGGTGTATATAGAAAAAATCCAGGTATTACTGAAGAAGATTATAATATTATAAGTAATAAAGAATATGATATAAATTTAGAACTATTTCTTAATATTATGAATAGTACAGAATCTAAAGAATATAAAATAGAAATGATAATTAAAAATTTTTTACCAGAATCTTATATTAGATATTTAAAAATGAGAAATATTAATGATAGTTTTATAAAGTCTTCTATTATATCTATAATAAATAATTATGATATAAAGTAATTTAGAAAAATTTATGTGGCTTAATAATTTGCTATGCAATAATTTATTTCTTTTTATTCATATATTTAGTATGATTATCCATAATTTCTTTAATTTTAGTAGCTGTTATTTTTTTAACATCTACTGATTTTGGTATATTAATAAATGTTGGTTTCCGAACACCTGTATTTCCATGAGGAATCATTATGTATGGACCAAATTCACCTTCTTTCACAAATACTTTTGTTTTACCAATCATATAACAATTAGATTCAGACACTAGCCTTTGGCTAGCTTTCGTCTCATCATTTAAGTCACGAGCTAATTCTAATAATTCATCATTTGATATATTTGGATTAAATTCTTTGTCTTTAATACCAGCTAATTTAGCACCGATTTTAAAATAGAACCCGAATTTACCTTTACATAATGTAACATTAGATGTGCCAATTTTGCCAATAGTTTTAGGATATTGAAGGAATTCAATCGCCTTTTCTAAAGTTACATCTTCTGGTTTCAAATCACCAATTGCGCCAAATTTCCACGAAGGAGGTTCTGTTGAATTATCCATTGTCTTGACACAGTATCCATATTTTGATTTTGTGAGATAAATCATTTGACCCTCGTGAGTTCCGAGATTTTTATCATTAGCACTGTATGCATCTCCAATAGATTTTTTTGGTGCATTATTTGATAATTTTTCACAAATAGGATTGAAAACATCGTAATATTCACGTAATACATTAAACCATCTAATTTTACCTTCAGAAATTAAATCCAATTTATCTTCCATACTTGAAGTAAATTTAATATCCATGATTGGTTTAAAATGTTCCATTAAAAAAGCATTTACTTTGATACCTAATTCTGTTGGAACAAATTTTAATTTTTCATTTCCAATTTTAATATTTTTAATTTTCTCTTTAATAGTTCCATACTTTTTAGCAGATACACTCATATTTAATACATCTTTAGGTATACCTTCAATATTTTGAATTTTAACATATTCTCTATCAATAATTTTACTAATAATACTACTATATGTAGCAGGACGAGCAATATTTTCTTTTTTGAATAATTTAATTAGAGCCGATTCGTTATACCTCATTAGCGGGGAATTAAATGTCTCGTCCATATTCATCTCAACAAAATCAATCACTGTGTTTATCTTAATATCAATTTTACCAGATATTGGTTTTTCTTCATCACTATTATTATCTTTATCATTATACACTACTAAATACCCATCAAATTTAATATGTTCATAAATAGATTGATAAAAAGTATCTTTTGGTAAAATACTGTTATTAGAATCCTGCCTTTGGCCAGTTATTATATCAATATTAATTTTTTGGATATCAATAATTGCAGGTGCCATCAAACTAGCAACTGTCCTTTTATAAATCATTGAATATACTCTAATCATATCATTATTAACACCTTCAATATCATCAATTTGTTCTTTATTAATATCAGTAGGTCTAACGCATTCATGTGCTGCCTGAGCATTATTATCAACCTTTTCTTTATAATTTCTAAATTGATAATATTTTTCACCATAGTTAGTATTGATATATTTTTTAATACTGCTAATTGCGGTATCGCTAATCACGATACTGTCAGAACGATGATATGTAATTAGACCTTTTTCAAAAAGTTGCTGGCAAACTTGCATAGTTTTCTTACTATTAAATCCGAATTTAGTAGAAGCTTCCTGTAAAATACTACTTGTTATATGAGGAGGTGGTGGATTACGTTTAGTTTCATTAATAGTAGTGTCAATAACTTTACAAATATTTGTTTTATTTAATTTGTTTAATATTTCAATAGCTTGGTCTTTATTTTCTACTTTATAATAATCTTTATCTTTAGTTAAAGTGCCACTAATAATAATATCATTAAATTTAAAATCAGCAGTTGATTTATAAAAAGGCTTATCAATAACATTTTTAATAGAATCCAAGACTTCGTTTTCTCTATCAATAATTATCATTGTTGCGATTGATTGAACTCTACCTGCGCTTAACGAACCTTGTAAATATGTTTGTAAAATAGGACTAATTTTGTATCCCATTAGACGATCAAGAAATCTCCTGCACTGTTGACTGTGAAACATATCCATATTGATGGTAGTTATATTTTCCATAGCTTTAGATAAACCTGCTTGAGTAATTTCATTAAAAATCAATCGCTTTGGATTATTTAATTTTAATACTTGTGCTAAACTCCATGCGATTGCTTCACCTTCTCTATCAGCATCACTACAAATTATGATATCTTTACATTTAGCAGCATGAAATAATAAATTCACAACAGTTTTTTTCTTATCTTTAATAATTTCATAATTTGCTTTAAAATTATCATTTGGATCAATTGCTAATTTATCAGGTGGTAAATCATAAACATGTCCAAAAGATGCTTGGCAATTAGAATTTGGAATATATTTTTCAAATGATTTACATTTAGATGGCGATTCAACAATTAATAATATTTTGTTAGCTTCACTTGTCATTATTAATTAATATATATTATAACTTTTAATTAATATAAATCAATTTTTATAATCGTAGATTATAAATATTAATAAATGATTTATAAAAATAATAACTATATATAATAAGAATAATGGTTAAATGTTTAGAGTGTGATAAAAGTGCTTTTTTTAATTTACCAAATGAAACGAAAGGATTATATTGTAAAATTCATAAAAAAGAAAATATGATAGATGTTAAAAGTAAAAAATGTATTGAAGATAATTGTAATACTCGTCCTACTTATAATTATACAACTGAAACTAAAGCAATTTATTGTTCTACTCATAAGAAAGAAGGTATGATTGATATTAAAAATAAAAAATGTATTGAAGATAATTGTAATACTCAACCTACTTATAATTATCCAACAGAAATTAAAGCAATTTATTGTAATACTCATAAGAAAGAAGGTATGATTGATATTAAAAATAAAAAATGTATTGAAGATAATTGTAATACTATTCCTAATTATAATTATCCA